>Ga0310121_10002976_pt1 | contig 15742 bp, 15 predicted proteins | sample CB27_Tmax_986_MG_FD_203504 | JGI IMG/M metagenome (GOLD analysis project Ga0310121, IMG submission 203504) | Marine microbial communities from Western Arctic Ocean, Canada - CB27_Tmax_986 | ecosystem: Environmental > Aquatic > Marine > Oceanic | place: Canada: Western Arctic Ocean | collected...
GGAAAGGCAATCCCAGGGTCCTACTTCGAAATTCGGCGGAACTGGTGCAAGCAGGATCGCGTGCAACTCGATCTGGCCATGCCTGTTCAGGTCATGGCGGCCGACGGCCGGGCGGAGGAGTTCGAGAGCAAGGTCGCCCTCATGCGGGGCCCATTGGTATATTGTTTCGAAAGCATGGACCAACCAGACCGTGAAGCGTGGGACATTCGGGTGCCCCTGAACTCAAAAGCACGAGAACATTCGGGGACCCATCTTTACGAATCGGTGTGCGAGTCGTCGGCATTCGAGCCGGATTACCACGACGCCATGCTGGGAGGGATCTCCGTACTGCGCGGCCAGGACGAACCGGTAACAGCCATCCCCTACTTTGCCTGGTCCAACCGCGGCCCCCAGGCGATGCGGATGTGGGTAGCATCAGACTGACATGCGCGAAGTCTTCCTGGTCTTTTTGAAACTAGGCCTGACCTCCTTCGGCGGTCCCATCGCACACCTGGGCTACTTCCGAAGAGAATTGATCGAACGGCGGGCCTGGATCAATGAGAGTCAGTACGCTCAACTCATCGCGATCTCCCAGTTCCTGCCCGGGCCGGCAAGCAGTCAGCTTGGGTTCACTCTCGGACTCTTGCGGGCAGGCTGGGCAGGGGCCATCGCCGCGTTCATCGCATTTACGCTACCGTCCGCATTGCTTCTGTTCGTTTTTGCCGCGCTGCTGCCTCATCTCTCCGGCACGATCGGTGAAGCCGCGATTCACGGGCTCAAGCTTGTCGCATTGTCGGTTGTGGCTCATGGGGTACTGGGGATGGCGCGCCGGCTGTGTCCCGATGTTCCAAGAATGACAATCGCTGCGCTCGCCGCGGTGGCCATCTTCGTGGCGGGCCAGGCGTGGGTGCAACTTCTCGTCGTCGCGTTGGGCGCTCTCGCGGGCCTTGCGGTGTGCCGCAGCGTGCCGCCGGCTTCGGACGGCAGCTTACCCACACGGCATGGACCCGCGCAGGGCTGTATCCTGTTGGCGCTGTTCGCGGCACTGCTGGTTGGGTTGCCGGTTCTTGCGCACGGGACGGACGGCCTTCTTGCCGCCGCGGATGCCTTCTATCGCGCGGGGGCCCTTGTATTTGGAGGCGGCCACGTGGTCCTGCCCTTGCTAGAGGAGTCCGTCGTGAATCCAGGGTGGATTCCATCCGACGAATTTCTGGCGGGCTATGGGGCTGCGCAGGCGGTGCCGGGCCCGATGTTCTCCTTCGCAGCATACCTCGGCGCAATTCTCCCGGGGAACCACGGTGGCGCGGCAGGAGGGTTTGTCGCACTCTTGGCAATTTTTCTGCCGGGATTCCTGCTCGTGGTGGGGATTTTGCCCTTTTGGCAAGCCTTCTCAACTCGACCCGCCGCAGCGCGTGCAATTGCCGGAATCAACGCCGCGGTGGTGGGACTCCTGGCGGCAGCACTCTACGATCCGGTCTGGGTTAGCGCCGTGCGCGGGCCCTGGGACATTGTCATTGCCGTCGTTGGTTTCGCACTACTTGCCTGGCGAAAAATGTCCGCAATCGTCGTCGTCCTATGGTGCGTCACCGCCGGCATCGTCACCGCGCTGATATCCGGTTGAACAATCTGCAATCGTGGCACGGCGCCTCCGGCCATTGCCCGCCGCCGCGCAACCGGATGATGCCGACTTCGTCGACGAGGAAACTGACGGGGATTGCGTTCAAGCGAAACGCCTGGCCGAAGAGATCCATCCGGTCGACTGCCACGAGGAATGTAACACCGAATTGTTCGACGTACGGCCTGACGACCGAGGGGCCCTGGATGTCCACCGCAATCGAAAGAATCTCAAAATCATCCCCGCGATGCTTTTCGTAGAATTTCTGCCAACCCGGCAGGTCGTTTCGGCATCCTCACCAACTCGCCCAGCGATTCATCAGCACGCGCTTGCCCCGAAACTCATCCAACGACATCGCGCCGCAACTGAACCCGCCCCATCGCCGCGCAGGTTTGGTTCAGTCGGTGCTTGTAACCGCCCAGGGGGACGCCGCGGAAGGGAGTCAACTCCTCTAATGAAATATCACCCGACTCCGCGCGACTCCCCGTGCGCTCGTAGTGACCGTAGGCAATGCAGCGCTCGTAGTACGTTGGATCGTCGGTAATCAGCATGCCGCCTTCCCCGATCGCAAAGCTCTTTCCCGCCATCATACTCATCGCCGCGATGTCGCCGAATGTCCCAACCTTGCTGCCTTTGTACTGCGAGCCATGCGCGTGGGAGACATCTTCAAGCACTTTTACACCATGCTCCCTCGCGATCTCCATGATCGGGTCCATCTCGCAGGGATGCCCGGCATAGTGAACCACCACGATCACCTTGGTCCGCGGGCTGATTCGATGCACGATGTCGGCCGGATCGATGCAGAGCGTGTCGGGTAATATGTCGGCAAAATTGACGGTAGCGCCCAGGGACAGGGCCCCTGGGTGCAATTCGCCCAGTAGGTCATTGATGGGCAGATAATCTCGTCCCCCGCCCCGACCTCCATGGCCCACATCGCGGCGCGGATGGCTTCGGTTCCATTGGGATAGGCGAGCGCCAGGGACCGCTCGTTCCACGCCGCGAACTCATCCGCGAAGGCGCGCGTAATTCTCCGTATTGCTCATTGAACCGGCGCGCAGGACATCGAGAACAGCTTCCTCGTCTTCCCGCGTTACAATCGGCCAGTGAAAAAGCTCACGCGGCGGATCGTCCGTGATGGTTTTCGCTCCGCCATGAATCGCCAGTGGACCGGATTTCATCACTTCAGGGTACAGGGGCCGGCTCATTCGCGGCAAGGAAGTTCATGACCTCGGACCACCACGCATGTCCGGGCTCGGTCGGCCAACTGTTGTGACCCACACCCGGGAATATCCACTTTCGCTTCACCACGTTCAGATCATTGAACAGTCGTTCCCCGTGAACCGGTGGGACGATCGTGTCTTCTTCCGCAATGCAAACCGCGACTCTTTGCCCGAGTTCATTCAAACTCTTCGCGTTGAGGTACTGATCGCGAGCCAGCAACCTGGCCGGCAGGTACCAGTATGTCGCCTGGGCCAGGTCCGGCAGGTTGTGCCATGGCGTAATCGCGGCTACCCCGGCGACCTTCGCTTCGCTCTTCGCCGCGGCGACGGCTCCAACGGCCGCGCCAAGAGATTCTCCCATGACAAATAGCGGTTGTCCGTATTGCTTTCCGGCCAATTCGATGCTTTGCACCGCCGCGGACACGAAGGATTTCTCCCCTACGCGGCCTTCCCGCGATCCGTAACCGGGATACTCGATCAGCAGCACGCGATACCCGAGCGGGCAAAGTGCGTCCGCGTAGAAACCGCGGTCCACCGCGGTCCCCGCGTTTCCGTGAAAGACAACCACCGTTCCCTTCGTCGGCGAAGTTTCGGGCAGGCGCACAAATCCATGGTAGTCGGCATTGGCCTCGGGCCATGGGGTCAGGCCATACTTAGCCGCCGCCGCGAACGTCTTTTCCAGAGCCACGCGCACCGGGTAATAGAGCAGACGATCCTGAATGAGATAAACGAAGACGCAGATCGCCCCATAGTAAAGGGCCAGGCGAATCAGCAATCCTCGCAAGTTTCCGGGCAAGACACTGAACCGTCCTTTTCGTTCCGCCGTCATGACGCCTACCACCTCAAACTGTTTTGCCCCTGCGTGTCAACCTGAGCGATGGCAAAGTTCCCCGGCCCCCCGACTGAGCCGGGACCGTCGGCTTGCGGCCGGGAGCCTCCGGCTGCGAAACCCCCAAAGGATTTCGCTTTTCTCGCTCATTCAGACTCTTCTGTCTTTAGGGGCTGCGCAACCTGAAACTCCCGAGCGCAAGGCTCGGGGCTCTTTGGGCAACGCCGCCTTCAAGGGGCGGAGATTTTCAGCACGAGGTGAATCACAAACATCTAAAAGGTTGCAAATTCCGGGAATCGAACCTCGAATAGCGATTTACCAATAGGGGGCTCATGAGTCTAAAACAAATTCGGTTCGGCGTGATTGGTGCGGGAATGCAAGGCGCGTCACACCTGCGCCAGCTTTCACAGCATCCCCTTGTCGATCTTCAGGCACTGTGCGACATCAACGAGAACCTGCTGACGTCCGCCGCGGACGCGCACAATATTCCGCTGCGATTTACCGACTACGGGGACCTGTTCGACCGTGACGAAATTGATGCAGTGGTGGTGGTTCTGCCGGACCACCTGCATCGAGATGCCGCGGTCCGGGCTCTCGAAGCAGGAACGCATGTTCTGCTTGAAAAGCCGATGGCGACGAACGTGGAGGATGCGGTTGCCATTGCAGAGGCCGCGCGGAACAACGATGGCTTTTTGATGCTCAACCTGTCCAACCGATGGATGTACCCATTCTCCGAAGGAAAGAAGATTGTCGACAGCGGTGCGTATGGAGACGTCCGCCACGTATTCGCGCGAATGACCAACCGGATTGATTTGCCGACGAAAATGTTGCCCTGGTTGAAAGACAGCCATCCCGCACACTGGATCGGAATTCATCGACTGGATATCGCCCGGTGGTGGATCGGGCGGGAGGTGGTTCGGGTGAGGGGGGTGGAGCGATATGGTGTGCTGAAAGAACAGGGGTACGACGCTCCCGACTTCTACCAGGCAACGATCGAATTTGACGGCGGCGCCGTCATGAACCTCGAAGGAAGTTGGATCCTCCCCCTGACCTTTCCCGCGCTTGTAGACTCACGCTTCTATGCTCTCTGCGAAAAAGGCGTCATTGATATCGACCGCATGCGCAGCGAACTGATGACCGCCGGCCCGGATACGTGGACCCTCAACACCCCGACCGCCGGCCCGATCAACGACCAGGAAAGCGGGCACGTCCATGCCGCCGCAAATCATTTCGTGGATTGTATCCTGCAGGGAAAACCGCCGATGATCGGCGCCGAAGACGGCCTGGCCCTGACCCGGGTGCTCTGTGCAATCGTCGAGTCGTGCAGGGATGATGGAAAGATCGTGGATTTAGACTAGATCGGGATTGTGCACTTTCGTGGCCATGATTTTTTCAGTGAACCAGGTTGAGGAACTGTTGTGAAAAAAGAACGAGCTAAAAAACTCCGCGTCGGACTCATACGTTGCGATACGCATGGCCTGTGGTACGGCCCGCTGATCCAAAATCACGATCCGCTCCTGTTGCGCGAATCGATCACCGAAGATCAGGAGATGAATTACTCCTGGCAACGCGGCGGATGCTGGTACTATTTTTATACGCACTACTGTGATCCGAAACGATTCACCGCGGAGCGTGTTTCCGGTTTCGAACTCACGAAACTCTGGGACCGAAACCGGGACGTCGCGGAAATCGCGGCCGGAATATTTTACAACAAGCCGCAGGTCTGCGACACGCCGGACGAGGTGAGCGACGGCGTCGACCTGGTGTTCATTGCCGACTGTAACGGCGAGGGACAGGATCACCTGCAGCTGGCAACTCCCGGTTTAAAAAAAGGAGTTCCTACGTTCATTGACAAGCCGCTCGCATACAAAGTATCCGATGCGCGCAAGATGCTGAAACTGGCGAATGATGCAAGCGTGCCGCTGATGTCCATGTCCATGATGCGGGCTTCTCCGGCGGTAGCCCGCTTCCGTTCCCGCCTCGCGGAAACGGGCGGCGTCAACTTCGGTTCCGTATACGGCGGCAGCGCCAATCTCGCAGGGCTCATACATTCCATCTCTCTCGCCCAGGCAACCTTCGGACCGGGCGTACAATCCGTGCAGGCCATGCCCGGCAGGAATCAGACACTCATTCACCTCGACTATGGCGACCGGCCGGACCGGCCTGTCCACGGCGTCACGATCAACTGCGACGTGGGGATCACATTCCATTGCGGCCTGTACATCAGCGCCATCGGACACCGTCGGAAAATCGATTCCCACGACATCGGAGATTGGGAGAATCCATTCTCGGCCGCGGAAGTTTTGAAGCGTGTGCGAAAAATGGTCCGGACCGGCAAACCGACCGAACCGGCTGGTGAAATGATCGAATGCGTAGCTGTCGCACAGGCATACCGGGAATCGCTGAAAAAAGGCGCCTCTATCAAGATTCCCGCTTTGCTGCGAAGATCCGGCGCGGAAGAATTCGTTATTCACTAATTATGTGTATGAGAACGAATATCGAGCTCAATGACGACCTCGTCGCGGAAGCCCGGAAGTACAGCCGGGCCAAGACGAAGCGGGCGCTGATCGAGGAGGCCCTCACGGACTGCCAAGTGCGGAAAGACCCGGCTGACCTCCTCAAGCAGGACCGGTCAAGATGACGCCATGTGTGCTCGACACCAGCACCGCCCTCGCCTGGTACTTGCCGGAGTCTTTTTCTGATTCTGCTCGCGAGTGGCAGGCGGAAATGTTGGGCGCGACAATGACCTTCATCGTGCCCTCCCTTCATTTCCGGGAATTCGGGAACGTGCTCCGGACCCTATGTGCGCAGGCGGGAAACCGGCAGGGAGGTGCGGGACAGGACCGGAACCAGTGGACGATAACGGACGACGAGGAAGAACAGAGCCAGCAGTGAACAAACAGAAGGGACTGTGCGACAAGAGCATCCAGAACTTTTCGCCAAGAAGCGAAAAGTTCTGATGCAACACGTTCGAATCGGGTAGTCGGGACTGGCCCGAGAACGGCACAACAAAAGCATCGAAGAGATTTTCGCAAGGAAGCGAAAACTCATCACGCTGGACGTTCGGCGAGATGACGATCCCAACTAAAACGAGAACCTTGTCATGAACCACATCGAAGTAGTTCGCGACAAAGTTCTCGGAATCAGTTAGGATGGAGGTAGTTGGCGGCAAGGTTCGCGGTGTGGAGGCAGAAGGGTCAAGGCAGAGCAGGCGACATGATCGGCATCGGGCACATCGGTCTCGGCGGGATGGGGCGACTCCGGCTGGACAAGTTTCGAACGAGAAGTGACCTGAAAAGCGTCATCGCATGGTCGCGTTCGGCCGAACGACTTACCGAATACGAGGATGGAGAAGCCACCACCGACTGGCAAAAGGTGGTGGATCATCCCCAGGTCGATGCGGTGTGCGTGGCCACGCCGACCGTGACTCACGTCGAGTTCGCAGCCACCGCATTGGAGGCCGGAAAACATGTCCTGGTCGAGGGTCCGGCTGTGAACCGAGTGGACGATTTTGATCGGCTGACCGAAATGGCACAACGGAACAAACGAATCTTCTACTGCGGCAGCGACTACCGGTTTATGGAACCCTGCCAGGCGGCAAGTCTGGCAGCCGGCGGCATCGGCAACATCCTCCGAGCGCAGATGGACAGTTCGTGGTGTCCTGCCGAAGGGACCTGGTACTACGACCGGTCTGTCTCCGGAGGCATTTTCCCCTGTGCGCATATCTTTCCATTCACCTTTCTTCAGCATGCCGGCATTCCGCAATGGGTTGACGCTTCACTCAGCGACGATGGCCGGTACGGTGTCGCTCAGATCCATTACGAGACCGGCGCGATCGGCATTGCCACCGGCGGATTCCGGCGCCAGGCCACGAACGAAGTCTTCATGATCGGAACCGAAGGCATCATGCGACGAGAGCCTGACGGTTGCTATGTGATCGAGCGGGAAAGCGGGATCGAAGCTCTCCCGGTTCGGGAGGTCGATTCGGTGTTGGAGGATAACGCGGCCTTTGTTCGGTGCCTGCTTGGGGAAGAAGACTGGGAAACACATCTGCCCCGCGAACGAACCGCTCACGCTCTGGCCGCCGCCGCCCAGGAATCGGCGGAAGGCAACAAGAGAGTGATGGTAATGACCACTATTCCCCGGGTGCATTCTTGATTCGGTTCGCATCCGCGACAATCCTCGCCATAATCTCAATAGAAGCGAGGTGTTTCATGCGTGTCATCGATTCCGGAATCATACATCCCGTCGGCCCTGCCGAGTCCCTGAAAGCGCGGACATGCCCATCCGTCATCCCCCTGTCTGACGGGACCCTGCTTGCCGTCTGTAAGGCCGGATCGACGAAAGACAGCGACGACGGAACGATCCTGGTGTTTCGCTCATCCGACAACGGGGCAACGGAGCGCTTTCCTACTTCTATCCGCCCCGCCGGGAAGGCTCCTCCCCGGAGCCGGACTTCACCATCGTCCCCTCCCTGCGCATCGAGACATTCCGAGAAAGCGTGGATGACTATGAATACGCCCGAATCCTGGAAGACCTTGTTACTGTGGCCGACGCGAAAGGCGTGAATACGGCGGAGGCGAAATCCGCGCTCCGCGAAATCTCCCGCTTCTTCCCCAGCATGGTGCACTGGTCGCAAAACGACGCCTGGTTTCTCGCGTTGCGGGAACGGATTGCGCGGGCCATTGAGCGGCTTCGGCGTTCGGAGTAGGGCGGCCTCCGGTCGCGGTTTTCGGTTGTCGGCGGATCTGAATCTCAAATCTGGACTGGTTCGGCGGTTCATGGGACAACCTTCAAACATGAGCGGGAAGCAGGTACGGGCTACAAGATGGGCGGCCGTGTTCGCGGTGGCATGGTCGATCAGGGCGTCGGCCGCGGACTATCACGTGGACGGGGTCGACGGCCGGGACGGCGCCACCGGCGCCGCCGGCGATCCGTTGCGTCAGATCGCATCGCTGGCGGGCAGGCTCCAGGGCGGCGATACCGTGTACCTGGCGTCGGGCACTTACGATCAGCCCGTGCGCCTGACCGGCCGCGGCACCGCGGATGCACCGATCCTCATTCGCAACGCCGAAGGCCACGACCCGGTCATCCATGACACCACCTGGGAGCTTGCCGGGGCCGCCCACGTCGTCGTCGAGGGCCTGACCTTCCGGCGCTGTCCGTCGCCCGCGTTCGTGTTCGGCGAAAAGACCTGTGACAGCGTGCTGCGCCGATGCCGGCTGTTGGAGTGCCCGCCGCCCGCCGCCTCGAATCTGACCGAGCGCACGGCGTGGCTGCGAGCCATCTCCGCGCCCGGGCCCAACGCCCATCGCAATCGCATCGAGGACTGCGAGATCCGGCGCCCCTACGGTGGGTACTACGCCGTCAACGAGGGCCTGAACATCCACGAGGCCAATCATCACTGGATCGTACGCGGCAACCGCTTCAGCGGGTACATGTACGGCCTGCAGCTCGGCGTCGGGGCCCAGGGCGATCCACCCGCCTACATCACCATCGAGAGCAACGAGTTCTCCGAGTGCAATCATGCCGTGCATGTCAAGACGAGCGACAACATCGTGCGCGGCAACCACGTCCACGACATGCGGCAGGGCTACCGCGGGTACGGCACGGGCATCTATCTGCGCGGCGGGTCCCGCACCGTCGTCGAGAACAACCGCATCGAACGGGCCGAGTGGGCCGGCGTACGCATCAACGGCACCGACCACCTGGTACGCAACAACGTGATCATCCACACGGCGGTCGGCGTATGGCTCTCTTCCCATTCCTACGGCGGGGCGGGCCCCGGCAACTGGATCGTGCACAATACCATTGCCGGGTCCGTCGTCCCGATCTGGCTGGAAGGCGCCGCCAACGCTCACGTGTTCAACAACATCCTCGCCGCCGGCGCGCGGCGCGGCGCGGGCATCTACGTGGACGGTCGCGGCATGACCAATCCCGCGGCGGACTGGAACCCGGCCATGTACAAACGCATGGCCGGCGACCAGCCGGCTTCCGCCCGGTTAGTGGGCGCCGATTACAACCTGTTCTTCAACGCCACGCCGCCCAGTTTCGAATGGCTGTTTGAAGAATATCCCAAGTGGCACCGCCACTACCGCACGTACGGCGGGCAAAACCTCGAAGCCGACCCGCACTTTGTCGACCGGGAGGGCGGGGACTTCCGCCTGCGGCCCTACAGCCCCGCCCGCGCCGCCGGGCGGCCCCTGCCCAACTGCCCCGCCGACCTTGCCGGCATCGCGCGCCCCCCCTTCAGCCCGGACCTCGGCGCCTACCAGGGGGGAGTCGGGGCCACTCCTTGAAATATGACCTTGTCGACGGATCTGAATCCCAATCGCAATTACCATCCAGGTCGATTAAGATTGCGGGATTCAGATTGAGATTCGGATTGGAGAAATCAGGGTTCTCGCAGGCAAGTTCGATATGAACAAGAAAAGGCACAATGAGGTCGCGGACATCATGGACGCGCTCTTTGCGTTGGATTCCCGGGCGCGATGTGTCTTTGCGCCGGATGCCGCGGACGATGCCGCGGCGGATCTGCTCGAACTCGCCGGCGACCTCCTCGCCGCCTACGAAACGCCGACCGGGGACATCTATTGTCGCGCGTCGCACCCCATCAGGTTGGGCGCCGCCCGCGGAGGTAACCGCAGGCTATCCCCGACGAAACGGCGAACGGTGGGAACGGCCCAGGTTGATCGTGGGGCCCGACGGCGTGGCGTGGCTTTTCTACCTCGGTCAGGAGCGGCGCATGGTATTTGCGCATCGGGATCTGGGCGGCGCATGGGGGCCGCGGTTTGATGTGCCGGGAATCCATTATGCGGAACCGTTCAATGACGGCTCCGTCTACGAAGAACGGGCGCCCCTGGCATCCTATGACGTGGCGGTGGATCCAAGCCGGAGCGCGCTGCGCGTCGCGCTGGAGAGTCTCGACGCCTTCTGGACTTTCCCGCCCCCCCAGACCTGGCCCCCCGATACTTTCGCTTCCCCGGGTAATGATCCAGACCTCACACCGGGCAACAACGAGAACTTTCCGCTTCACGCGACACACGAACTTCCTCTCGGCGCCCCCCGCGCACGTCCGGGCGCATCGGTACTTTTCGTGGACGACCTGGAAGTGGCCGAGGTCGAGGGACTTTCCTGGTCTCCGGAAGCCGCCGAGAAGCACGAAGACAATCCCATCCTCCTCGCCGGAGAAAACGCCTGGGACAGTATGTCCATCAATTGCTGCGGCGCCACGGTGCTTCACTACGACGACGCACTCCACTGGTGGTACACCGCGTTCGAGTACCCGGGAACAACTGCCCCGGGGATGGCGAGACACCGGAGATGGCGAAGTGGGACGAACCCGGCAAGCAGATCATCCACGGAGGCCTGGCCCGGATCGGGCTCGGTCGCTATGCGGGGTTCCAAGTGGATTCCAACACGGAAGCCGCGACGCTCACCACCGTCCCCATCGCGCCCACCAATGGGCCCACGCTCCCGCCCCTTGCGGTAAACGCCCGGGTCCATACAGGCGGCAACGTAACCGCGGCCCTGCTGGATGCGGAAACCCTGGCTCCCTTGCCCGGATGCGCCGCCGGAGACTGCCTGCCCATGGACACCGACGCCGTCGCCGGCCCCATTCGATGGGAAAACCGTCTCGACGCCGCGATGCCCGACCAACCTTTTCGTATCCGGTTCTACGTGACCGGGGCCCACTCCAAACTGTTCGGCTTCTCCTGGGAGAGTAGCGGGTGAGGTGAACAACGGATCTTCTTCACTCGATCGTCTCCCGAATTACGGACAACGCAATCTCCACACTTCGCAATCCATCGAAGGCCGAGCAGGTCAAATCACGCTTTCCATCGATCGTCTCAAAATACACTTCTATCTCCTCGGCAAAGCCATTGCTCGGAATTGTTTCCAGGCATTGCCACTCCCCATCGGCCGGTTGGAACTTCAGTGCCGCGGGTTTTTCGTAATCGTACAACAGCCGCCCCTTCGTCCCCATCACTTCAATGGTGCATTTAGCGACCCCTGCATGCCAGGACGCCAGGGCGGTACCCAGGACGCCGGATAAAGATTTCATGGTCAGGATCGATGCGTCCTCGACATCCGTGTCGTCAAAATGCCGGTGCCACACGCAGTGCTGATCAATGACATCGCCAAAGAGATATCGAAACAGATCGATGGAGTGAATACTGGTATCCATCAACGTGCCGCCGCCCGCGACGGATCGCTTGCTGAACCACGTTTTGTCCATCCCGAAGGCGGGAGCGCAAAAGGTGTTGTCAAACCAGATGATGTTGCCAATGTCCCCTGAATCGATCCTGGACTTCAACTCATTGATCGCGGGAAGAAATCGATGGCGAAAACCGACCATCAGAGGGGCCTCGCTTGCGGCAGCAATCTCGCACAGGCGTTTTCCGGATTCGATGGAGTGAGCCAATGGCTTTTCACACAACACTGGCATATTCTTTCGCAATGCCCGCGTAGCGGCCTCTTCATGCGCCACGGGCGGCGTACAGATACTGATCGCCTCGAGCCCCGGATGATTCAGAAAATCTTCCAGGTCAGAATAGAGGGCGGCATTTAGCGATTTTTGCTTTTTCAGGGCTTCTGCGCCGGCCGCGTTCACATCGTGAAGAGCAACAATCTCGGCATGGTTTGCACGATATCCGTCCACATGAGCCCTGGCGATTCCGCCACACCCGATGATACCGACTTGTTTCGTCATATTTCTATTTCTCGACCAAGGAGCTTTATGAGCCGCCCGACATTTTATAGACGTGGTGCTCGCCACGACCCGGATCCGGCCGGGGAGGTCGTCGGGATCCTCCGGCGCCTTCATCAAGAATCGCAAACCAGCGTGCATGAGGCAACGGCCTTGTGACCGGCTACATGGCGATCCACTGGGGTTGCGTCCCGGTGCTCCTCCTGTTCGGTCGAGTCCTGATTTAAAGTTGTCACATTGTTGGGTTGTGTGATTGTTGTTTCATCGCTGCTCTCCCCGAACGTGGAAATTCGAAATTGAGTATTCGGCATTGGTGCTTCTTGATCATGATCCATATTTGCACGCCATTTATGGACTAAAGTCAACGATGCACGGCAGGCGGCTACAGCTTGATTCACAACATTCCTATTACTAGACGGTTATATTAATTTTGTGGTTGTATCATGAAACAATACATCAGAATGTGGGGCAAAACGGTTTGGGCGGCGCCACCTACGACATGCCGCTGGGACTGGTGTGGAAGTTGTGCAACGACGTCTCGAAACTGGTTTCCGCTCCAATTTATCCATAATGGAATATCGTTCAATTGATGGCCTTTCGAAGCCGGTGTCGCGTCTCATTCAAGGGACGATGCTGCTGAATACCAGGGATCCGGATGCCGCGTTTGCTTTGCTCGACGCCGCGATGGAATCCGGTTGTACCACGCTGGATACCGGACACGTTTATGGTGGCGGCGAATCCGAACGCATTCTCGGCAAGTGGATGAAGTCCCGCGGAAACCGGGACCAAGTTGTGCTCATCAGCAAAAGTGCACACCACAATGTCGATCGCAGGCGGGTCACTCCTTTTGACATTTCAGCGGACATTCACGATTCCCTGGCCCGTCTGCGCACAGACTACATTGACCTCCACCTGCTCCACCGCGACGATCCAGCCGTGCCCGTGGGCCCGATCGTCGAGGCGCTCAACGAACATCTTGCGGCCGGCCGCATCCGTACGTTGGGCGGATCCAACTGGCGGTCCGAGAGAATCCAGGAGGCGAACGCCTACGCCCAAGCGCATGATCTCACGCCCTTCGTTTCCAGCAGCCCGCACTATAGCCTGGCGGAAGAGTTCGACGTGCCCTGGGAAGACGGCGTCAGCATTACGGGCCCGAAAAACCAAGAATCGAGAAACTGGTATCTGCAGACCCAAATGCCGGTGCTGGCCTGGTCCAGCCTGTCCGGCGGTTTCTTTTCCGGCCGGATAGATCGCGAGAATCATGCGGATCTCATGGAACCCAACGTCCGCGCCTTTTGCCACGAACCAAATTTTTTGCGGTTGGACCGGGTCGTGGAACTGGCGGCGCAAAAGAGCATCTCCGTACCGCAACTCGCCCTGGCATGGGTGCTGCACCAGCCACTAAACGTTTTTCCGATCGTCGGCGGCGCGACTCCTGAAGAACAGCAAGCGAATCTCGAGGCGCTCAAGATCGAATTGACGCGCGAGGAATCGGATTGGCTCGACTTGAAATCGGACCGCAGGTGATATGCCAACGACTATCGGTATAGATACAGGTGGAACATTTACGGATCTCGTCGCCTTGGCCGATGATGGTTCCGTCCAGGTTACCAAGTATCCATCCACCCCGGACGCTCCCATGCAGGCATTTTCAAACGTCCTGCTGAAAAGCACGGTCGAGATTGCGGACATCGAGCGCATCGTGCATGGCACCACGGTCGCCACGAACGCCGTCATCCAGCGCAGCGGCGCCCGGGTCCTGTTGATTACAACGGCGGGCTTTGAAGACATTCCCTTCATTCAGCGTCTCAACCGCCGCCGCGAATATGATCTTCAGTGGCTGAAGCCGCGCCCCCTGGTGCTTCGACGCGACTGCATCGGAGTGAACGAGCGGATCGATTCGGAAGGAGAGGTAATTCAGCCGCTCATTCCTGATTCCCTGGAGTTGTTGCGACAGGCGATCGAGGAACGATCCGCAAACCGGTCGGTCGAAGCAATCGCGGTCTGCCTGCTTTTTTCATACCTGAATCCGGATCACGAGCTCGAGATCGGACACTTTCTGCGGGAGTCGTTTCCGGGCATTCCGGTTTCGTTGTCCTGCGAGATTGCACCGATCTGGCGTGAGTACGAACGTGGCAGCACGACGCTGACGGACGCCTACGTAAAGCCGCTCCTGGTCGGATACTGCGCGGAAATTTCCGAGGCGCTCCGGGACCTGGGCGTGACCGGGCCCTGCTCTCTGCTCAAATCGAACGGGGGAACCTGCGGGCTGGCCCGCGCACCGGATCGTCCCGTCGACGCGCTGCTATCCGGGTTGGCCGGCGGCATCGTCGGGGGCCGCTACTTCGCCAGCGGCGCCGGTTTGGACAATGCCATCACCTTTGACATGGGTGGAACCAGTTGCGACGTGGGCTTGATTACGGACGGAGCGCAGGCATTCACAACGGAATTCGAAATCGAATGGGGATTACCCGTTGCCATTCCCGTGATCGAAGTTCGAACACTGGGTGCGGGCGGCGGCTCCATCGCGTGGATCGATAAAGGGGGCATGTTGAATGTGGGTCCCCGGAGCGCGGGCGCCGTACCGGGCCCGGCCTGCTACGGAACCGGGGGAACACACCCTACCGTAACAGACGCAAACCTGGTGCTCGGGCGCCTGAACCCGGCGTACTTTTTGGGCGGCGAGCTGCCGATCCATTGTGATAAAGCGATGGACGCTATCCAGCCCCTCGCAAACAGCATGGGGTGTCCGGTCGAGCAGGCGGCGATGGCGATCATCGACATCGCCGACGAGAATATGACCAACGCCATTCGACTACTTACCATTGAGCGGGGTATCGATCCCCGGGAACATGCCCTCGTCGCATTCGGAGGCGCGGGCCCCCTGCACGCCGCATCCATCGCCCGGAAACTGGGTATTCGAACGATCCTCGTACCTCCTCATCCCGGATTATGCTCGGCGTTCGGCGCCGCCATCTCCCAACTCCGCATCGAAATGGTACAGACCATTGCCGCCCGGGAAGCAGACGTCGATGACGCTCGCCTCCAGGCTGGATTTGACGCGATGCTGCAGAAGAGTCGATCGGAGATCGCCCGCGAAGGCCTGGTCGGCGAACCCCGGGAATCCCTGGTGATCAGCATGCGATACGGCCAACAAAACTATGAGCAGGATATCGCCTACAATGCCGGAGACGGCCTGGCGGATGCCGTGGAACGCTTTCATCAGCGGCATCACGAGTTTTACGGATATCATTTCGAAGACGAACCCATCGAACTGGTACACCTGAAGGTCTCGGTATCCGAATCATCCCCGGAACCGGAGATTCAATTGCAATCGAGGGAGGCGGATGACGGAAACAAGGGGACGCGAAGCGTTATCCAGTCAAGCG
>Ga0310121_10002980_pt1 | contig 15730 bp, 15 predicted proteins | sample CB27_Tmax_986_MG_FD_203504 | JGI IMG/M metagenome (GOLD analysis project Ga0310121, IMG submission 203504) | Marine microbial communities from Western Arctic Ocean, Canada - CB27_Tmax_986 | ecosystem: Environmental > Aquatic > Marine > Oceanic | place: Canada: Western Arctic Ocean | collected...
GATCAGGGGGCGGTCGTAGTTCTCGGCAATCTTTCGCAACCTCTCCATCGCCTCACCGCTTGTCGTCATCCCGAACGCCACCGCAAGGTCATTGTCCCGGATGTTTCTCTTCATCCCTTTTTTCTCCAGGTGCGTGATACTCGGAAAGTAGGACATGGATGCGCCGACCATGCCGAAGAAGTGCTCGTAGTCGGATACGAAGCGTTCGTCTCCGCCTACCAGCAGGACCTTTTTCCCCCGAAAGCTTTCCATACGGGCACCTGTAATCTCCGGGTATGGGAAGTCGATGGGGGCCTGCTGTTTTTCCAGTTCAGGCTCGGGCATTGGAGGTTCCTCCTCTTCATCCACAGATTCAGTGTCGAAACTGGCCGGTTCGGGGTCCTCATCCAGCTCCTCATCACCCTGGTTGGGAACTGTTGCCTCAACAATCGGGACACGTTCATCGCCCAGATCGGTCGGGGCCTCATTCACAGGAAACTCCTTCGTAATTTCTTCTTCGAGACCTTCCTCACCCCGTTCGATCCTGGCAATGGCGCGGTCCAGGATGGCCGTGGGCGACTCCCCGACCAGCTCCTCCGGCGCTTCCGTCGCTTCCGCAGGTTCTTCAGGAGGATCAGGTTCAGCAGCGACCGCTTCGATGATTTCCGGAAGTGCTTCCGGTTCGGGTACTGGTTCGGTAGGGGGTGGTGGTTCCTCTTGTGAAGGCTCCGGTTCGTCAGTTTCCTCCACGGGTTCCGGATCCACTGCAGGCGCCTCAATTTCTTTTATCTTCTCTTGCGAATCAGAAGGCTCAGATACGGTTTCCGCGACCGTCGTTTCTTCGACCTCACCCTCTTCCTGAGCCAGGAAAAGGTTTTCGTCCTCAGCCAACGCGAGCGAATCAATCCGTGGAGGTTCGCTCCCAAGTTCCAACATCTCCGATTCGTCCAACGCGCTGAACACATCGGAACCAGACATCCCGGAGTCTGCTTGAACATTGAAAGTGTCGTTCTGCCAGACCGGCGGCGACGGTTCCTGAGCGCCGCTCCCGCCTTTTGCCGAACTCGTAACCGTGGCCGAAATCACCTCTCGGAATCCATCCACCGCCTCGCGCAAGCCCTCGACCTTCGCGTTCCCAATTTCCTTCTGCGCCTCGAGCGATATTAGCGTCTTCTCCAGTTCCCCGGACAGACTTTGGCTTTCGCTTAAAGCCTCCGCCAGACGCGATTCAGCCTCTTGCTTCGACCGCTCGGCGGCGCCCCTTGCTGCTTCTGCTTCTCTTGCCACCTCACGGCTTTTGTTCAGGTCGCCTTCCAAGTCCTTGATAGTTCCCAGAAAATCGGTTTCCTTTTTTGAAAGTTGGTCTCTCTCGGTAGCAAGTTTGGCGAGCGCGGCCTTAAGTTTTTTCGATTCCTCGCCGAGAGCTGCCTTGTCTTTCAAGTCGCGTTCAAGCTGCTGAATGCTTCCCCTCAGTTCCGCCTCCTGTTTGGCGAACTCCTCGCGAGTGGCTGCGAGGATTTTTTCCTTCTCACCGATCTCTTTTCGGGAAGCTTCCAATTCCTTTCGGAGCGGTTCTACCTTTCCGGCAATCTCCTCCTGATTGGTCTCGATAGCCTGAAGACGTTCGTTGAGGAGTTCACGTTGAGACTTGAGTTGTTCCAAACCAGTTTCAACCCGTTCCTTAGCTTGGGTATTGGCCTGTAACTCCGATTCCTTTTCGGTCAGCTGCTTCTTGACTTGGTTTAGCTCCTTGTCCCGTTTGGATAAGTCGTACTCCAGTGTCTGGATACGCTTCTTTGATTTTTCGAGTTGCTCTTCCCGTGCCTTGACCCGTTTCCCCAGCCCTTCCTTTTCATCGTTGGTTTCCGCGTGGGTTCTTCCCAGGAGGATGACCTGCTCGGAGAAACGCGCCACTTCGCTCTGAAGGTTGGAGCGTTCTTCAGTCAGGCGGTCCATTTCAAGACGAGATTCAATCAGCTCACGGCAGGTTTCAAAAAAGAGTTCATGGACTGCCAGCAGGGAGTCGCCAAACTCCTTTGCCCGCGGCATGGAGACTTTTCGGGGGGATGTGGGGCGATATCCTTCTTTCGACCCGCTGGCGGACTGGCCCTCTAGGCGCTCGGAAATCTCCGTCCATTCCTCGAACAGGTCCCGATTCTTTTCTGAGAGCGTACCAAATAGTTCGCGGCAATCCGAGAGAACTTTCTTGAGATCTGTCTGAGAACTCCGCCGGGCCTTCATGAGACGATCTTAACTCGATTTCCTTCCGAAACAAAATGCCTCCGGGCGCCAGGGTGAGTCAGCACCCACAACAACACCCCTTCGAGTCCCACCACCAGGACCTGGATCCCCATTCGCACGAGGGGAAACGCTCCGGAACCGAAGAGCAGGTAGCAGCCGCTATAGATAAACCAGACACCCAGGTCGAAGACCAGCGCCATCACCAGCCACCGACGCGCCATATCGTTAAAGGACAAGCAGAGGTACGGGACGACCAGGAAAACAGTGGCGGCGACATACCGGTAGACCTGGACCGGAGGAAAATCGCCCAGATTCCACCCGTTGCTCTCTGGTGATTCGCCCAGGTCGTGTCCGACATGGCCCACATCGACCAATCCGACAGCATGGCTCACCGTCTCCAGCAGGTGAGCTCCGGCTATCACCATGAGCGCGGAAAGTAGAAAGATGGGGATGACACGGGGTATTTCAGCCTGTTCCATGCTGATGGAGGGATCGCTTTCATTGAGCGGTTGAGTGGACTCCACCCAGGGGACTGGTCTTCAAGCTGGAGTTTTCGGTCTATGCAGGGCTAGGGGCGGGATCGCCCATTCCAGGCATTTCTTTCCCCTTTTTTCCCGCCTCCCCAGGTTCCGCGACCGGCTCCACGAGGCCTTCTTCGACTCCCGCTGACCCTACTTCCTCCTCGAGTGGTGGCAACTTCCCTTCGAACAGGAGTTCCACCTCCTCCTTATCAAGGGCTTCTCGTTCGAGAAGCGTTTCTGCGAGCAAGTCGAGTTTATCGCGGTGGGTTTCCAGGATATTTCGCGCGTGGGCATAGGACTCATCCACTATCCGGCGCGTTTCCTTGTCGATCTCAAAAGCGATCTCCTCGCTGTACCCACGGTCTTTCGCGATATCCCGTCCCAGGAATACATTGCCACTATCCCCCCTTCCGAACGTGAGAGGGCCCAAACGGTTGCTCATGCCCCATTCACAGACAATTCGATGTACGAGTTCGGTGGCGCGCACCAGATCGTTGCTGGCGCCGGTCGTGATCTCGCCGATAGCGATTTCTTCAGCCACTCGCCCACCCATGAGCGCCGTAATCGTGCCCAGAAGTTCTTTCTTGCCCGTCAGGAACTTGTCGTCCGTCGGCAAGTGCATCGTATACCCCAGCGCGTGTCCCCTCGGGAGGATCGATACCTTGTGCAAGGGGTCCAGTTCCTCGAGGAAATGGTACATCAAGGCATGACCGGATTCGTGGAAGGCGATAACCTTTTTTTCTTCCTCGGTCATCACCTTCGATTTCTTTTCCGGCCCCGCCATGACACGGTCGATGGCATTCTCGAAATCGCAGTGTTCCACACGGTCCTTGTTATGGCGCGCCGCAAGCAAAGCCGCCTCGTTAACTGCATTGGCCAAATCCGCGCCTGAAAAGCCCGGTGTTCTGCGCGCCAAAACCTTCAGATCAACCGACTTGTCGAGGACGACATTTCTGCTGTGGACTTGGAGGATCTGTTCGCGGCCACGCACATCGGGAGGGTCCACCGAAATCTGACGGTCAAATCTTCCCGGACGCAGCAGCGCCGGATCGAGCACATCGGGACGGTTTGTGGCAGCTATAAGAATGACTTCCTCAGTGGCTGTAAACCCATCCATTTCAACCAACAGCTGGTTCAGCGTCTGTTCACGTTCGTCGTGCCCGCCACCCAGGCCCGCGAAGCGTTGACGCCCTACAGCGTCGATTTCGTCTATGAAGATGATGCAAGGCGCGTTCTTTTTACCTTGCTCGAACAGGTCGCGAACACGTGCGGCGCCGACACCTACAAACATCTCCACGAAGTCGGAACCGCTGATACTGAAGAAAGGCACACTGGCCTCCCCGGAAACCGCTTTCGCCAGCAAGGTCTTCCCCGTGCCGGGTGGGCCGAACAACAAAACTCCCTTTGGGATCTTGGCTCCCAGCCGTTGGAATTTTTGTGGGTCCTTCAAGAACTCTACGACTTCCTGCAGTTCCTCTTTGGCCTCATCGCAACCGGCGACATTTTCAAAGGTGACCTTGTTATCAGTGTCGCTGCTCAGGCGCGCTTTGCTCTTTCCAAAAGACATGGCGTTCCGCCCGCCCGCCTGCATTTGCCTGAGGAAGAAGATCCACAGGGCCACGATCAGCAGGATCGGAAAGATGGTGGAAAGCGCTGTGAGGACCCACCCGCTCTGCGGTTTCTCGATCAGCTGGATCAGACCCAGAGCGCCTGCTTGCCCTGCACCCAATCCCTTCTTCCTTTCGTCATTCAGGAATTCAATCTTTTCGCGAACCCGCTCCGCGTTGATGTTCAGGTTTGCGCAAATAAATTCAACTGAATTTCCGGTATCAGTAAAGTTCTTAATTTGGGCTTCGGCCTCCGGGTCGAGGTTTAAGGGTAAGGATGTGCTTGCATCCATTTCGATCCGGCCCTTCCCCTGGGTCTCTGAAAGACTGACTTCGTAAACGTAGCCTTCCTCAAGAAGGGTAATAAAGTCGGTTGTGGACACCTCGACCCTCGACTGGCGTTGGAAACTGACAACCACCAGCATCAGCACAACAACCAATATCATCCAGAAGAGGCTTGTGCGCAGAATATTACTCAAGAAAGTGCTCCTTTGTGGCTTGTTCGTTTTCTAGTTATCGGCCGGGATTGCCTTTGAAACTGCGGATCAACCGATTTGTTCTTCCTTATTCGAGCCAGCTTATAGTTTATAGGATAAAGGATAATCCGTCATGAATCCTAGAGGTCCACTCCTCAAAACGTCACCATCCGCATCCGTGTAACCCTTTAGAATTAGGTGGAATCGGGTCAATTGAGGCCTTGGCGAGGGGGTACGCTTCCATTCGTGTTCCGTTTTGAAACCTGTCCGTGATCAGTCTATTTGGAAGTCCGATAGTGTCAAGCCGCCATTCCGCCGGAATCAATGAGAATTGTAACCTTCCTCGAGTCCAGCCGTTATTCTTCAAAGGGGTGATGGTGCCAGTGACTTTGGTCGAAAAAGAGGGTATACTTTTACCTAATCAGAAGGGGGCGACAGGACGATGCATTCCACCATCCGTAGACGACTTTCCAATTTAGGCCTGATTCTCGTGTTGGGTTCCTTACAACCTGCGGCGGCGGATGTGATTACCCTGTTCACTGATGAGGGTTTTTCCAACATGCAGGTCACCAGCTACGACGGCAGGAAAGACCGTTTCGAGGTGCAAAAGTCCGGCCAAAGGGTTGAAATCAGGCAGGGGGAAATCAGCGAGATTGATTTCGAAAACAGGTACGGCTCAGTTATTCTGCACGATGACAGCGTTTATTCTTACGTGGTTTTCAACGGATTCGATGGACGGGAAGACCGGTTTGAGGTCAATCGCAATGGCAGGTCCTTGGAAATTCGCGCCTCGGAAGTCAAATGGATTGACTTTGAGAATCTGGAAGGTGACCGCCTCGGACGGTTAGTGGAGGAACTCACCTCGGGCACTGTCGTGGCCAGTGATATCATCCATGTCGTGCGCGGTCCGACCAATGTGGACGTTCAAATCGAGGCGGAGGACTCGTCTGTTTCGGCGGACATCGCGGACGATCAACCTCTAAATGGCGGCGACACCGATCCTGGCACGGTCGCCGCCGGGGCCGCTGACGCTGAATTTTCGGAACGCGCTTCCAAATGGGCCGAAGATATCGAGGGATACTCAGATCCAGGGGCGCGCTGGGACGACGAGCAACTTTTTTCCGGTGTCAAAGAATTCATCGAAGCCCCGGATGCCCCCATCGTTACTGGAAAGGGCAAGCAAGCGACTACAGTCGGACCCAAACCATACATACCACGGTGGAAAGCCGGCGGTGGCGGAGGGAAAAAGGGTTCAAAAGCCCGCGCATCCGGCGGTGGGAAAAAGGGCTCAAAGGTCCGAGCAGCCGGTGGCGGAGGCGGGTCCCGAAAAGCCAAGAAAAGGGGCTCTTCAAGACGGAGGGGCAGAGGAGGGGCCTCCACAGACCGGGCCGAGGCAGCGTCGGATCAGTCCGGCGGGCGGCGGCGTGACTCATACCGCGGAAATGATCGAAGGGGCGGCCGTGGCCGCGGAAGAGGTAACGATGACCGCAGGGGCGGCAGTCGTTTCGGTAATAGTCGGGGTGGTTCGGGCGGCAGCAGTTTCGGCCGGGGTGGCGGCTATGGCGGTGGCGGCAGTAATTTCGGCCGGGGTGGCGGCTATGGTGGTGGTAGCAATTTCGGCAGAGGTGGCGGATATGGTGGGGGTAGCAGTTATGGCCGAGGCGGTGGTGGTGGCGATGGCGGCGGCAGCAGATACGGCGGCTCTGGCGGGTATCGGTAATCCAATTGATACACGAAGACCATCTGATTCATTTCTAATCCATTAGTTCTTATACACTTATGGCCTGAAGGCTCACTTTCCACTTGACATAAGATGTCCTATCTGTTTATTATTCCTGCTATTGGATCATAGGGATCCCGTCGAATGGGGAAAGACGGGGTGATCCTCCCAACAATTCGTTATTGAAGCCTAATTAGTCGGAATCACCAGGTCCATCAGGTCAGGGTGATTTGTTGCTCAGGCGGAAATTGGTACGAATTGAAGGGATTTCAGCGGGTCGAAAACGGGGGGGGAACGCGTGGCAAAACCAGCCGATTATGGCACTCATGAAGATCAACGTGATATCTATACGCTCGATCAAGGAGATCCGCTCTTCAAACCAAGGAATTTTGAGACCGCACCGCCCCGAACCAAACCGAGTTTAGGCCGGCCGCCGGCCCCACCTTCTCATGAACCTGTAATTGAAACCCATTCCTCTCCCGATTTGCCAACATCCTTTTACGAGGCCAACGGCGCAAGTTACCTCAAAGCACGTCGTCTGGCCGAAATAAAGTTTAACACAATCAAACTGATCATCGCCTTTTCCATTGTTTCGATCGGGCTTGTTGCTTTGGATGCATTCCTCTATCCCGAAATCTGGTGGAGTTACTGGCCGATTGCTTTTACCGCGTTCATCCTGGCTTTCCCGGCCGCAAAATGCTTTCTGTTCGGGGGCCAGGATGTCCGATCGGTGATTGAATCCCGATTGCACAAGATGGCGTTACGCGAAGTGGAACGATACGACAGCGATCTTTAAGAGGATACCGTTACCTGTAGGGAGATTTAACTTCACAAGATCGATAAAAAAACCGGCGTCTTTGGGGAAAGCGCCGGCGCCCAGCATTTTCGGGGAAAATTGATGGGGATAGCTGGGAGAAGAAGGGGGAGAAAAATGAGCTGGAATATCTACTACTCCAAAATCCGCATGATCGCTGGATGGGGGCTGATTCTTACCGCGGGGTTGTTCCTGTCGGGATGTTACACCCGTCAGATCGATGGACTTCAGAAAGACCTGGACTCATTCGAGCGAAAACTCCATTCAGCCAAACTCAAGGACATGAAGGGAGGAGGCGCGTCCTCTCAGGTTTCGAATAAGTCGCTTGCGAAAATTGAGGATCGGGTCAATCGACTCCATCTGGAGAACGCCAACCTGGCGGAGGAATTGTCCACCCTTCGGCAATCGTATGCCAACCTGAAACAAGATCAGCTAAATCGCCCAAGCAGTCCGGCCATAAAAGGTTCGGGAGATGTATCCCGGACGGAAATCGAGCGGCTGCGCCGCCAGGTGGAAGAGACCAAGAAGACTGCCAATTCGTCCTCCACTGATGTCAAGAAACTGAATAAGACCTTCGATAAACTTCGGAACGAAACACACTCTGAGATCCAGACACTGATTGCGATTCTCCAGGAAGACCTGGGAGAAAGTGACGATATGTTTTCAGGCCCATCGAGCGCGGCGCCTTCCGAAGTTTTGGCGGCGACCCATTTGGAAAGTCCTGCATCGATCTATTCGCAAGAGGAAAAGGCCGACCGGGCTGACCCGCTGGGAGGGACCACCTACAAAGTTAAAGCTGGAGACACTCTTTCAGGGATCGCAAAGAAACACAGCGTTACCCCGGAGGAATTGGCGCGCGTTAACTTCATCAATAACCCGAAAAACGTTTCACTGGGGCAACTGTTGTTGATCCCATAGCCGCGGCCTCCTTGCTTTTCCAAAATTGTTCCTGGAGGACTATCCCAGCTGCGGGGCATGAACTAAATCGCCGAACCAAATCCTTGTCAGTCGCCGCCGGTGGCGATCTGACCTGATGAGATAAAAATGGACACCTTAATCCTCGGTCTATCAGCATCCAGTTCGGCCGCCCGATTCATCGTCGTTCTGCTCGTGGGAGTTTCGGTCTTATCCTGGGGAGTCATCCTCTACAAGTTCCGGCGCTACCGGAGGGCTCAACGGGACATGGACAAATACCATCAGCTCTTTGAGCAGTTAGGTGGCAATCTGGACGCTCTCTATGAGCAGACAAGCCACCTTACTCATAGTGCCCCAGCCCGTCTATTCCAGGCTTGCTACAAGGAAATCCACCAGCTCGCCACTCGTGAAGCCAATGTTGCGGTGATTCGGTCAGAGGTTATTGAAGGTGTTGAACGCGCCGCCGAAAACACCATTGCTGATTCGGAGATCGAACTTCAGGACGGGCTTTCGATCCTTGCTATGACCGCCACCATCTGTCCGCTGATCGGCCTGCTTGGGACGGTTTGGGGGATTCTCGAAGTGTTCCAGGCCATGGATACCACATCCACCCCGTCGATCAGTGAAATCGCGCCCGGAATTTCCGCCGCGCTGATTACGACCATCTTTGGATTATTCGCCGCCATCCCAGCTGCGGCTTCCTACAACCTGTTCGTCGTCCACGTTGGTCGCATGGTCGCTTCAATGGAAAACTTAGCGGCGCGAATAACCAATGTCCTGGTTCGTCATCAGATCCGGCAGGGCCGAGGCCGCGGAGAGGCCGGAGCATGAAGAGAATCTATTCGCGCAGCAGGCTTATGCCTAAAGCAGAAATCAATATCACAAACCTGGTTGATGTTACCATGACACTGCTCATCACGTTCATGATCGTAACCCCTCTTCTGAACCAGGGACTGGAGATCAAACTGCCTGAATCACGGGTGACGGAAAACCTGCAATCGCCTGATAAGGTGATCCTGGTGGAGTGCGACGATTCTGGTTTCGTCCAAATCAATCGTAACGAGGTAGTCTTGGGAGACGTTGAGAAAACGATCAAGGAACTCCTGGGCCAGCTTGGACCACTGACCGTGCAGGTACGGGCTGACAAAGACCTTTCGGTCGGACACTTTATGGGACTCTGTGGAGAGATCCAAGCAGCCGGTCCGAAGTCCATCGATGTCGAAACGGATAAATCGAAGATCGAATTCTAATGGTGATAAAATGCAACAGGAAGCCGCGAGCAATGACAGCAGGATTTCGGATCGAGATGGGGCCCGGCGATGCTGAGTCGTTACATCACACTCTCTGCGTTCTTGCACCTGGGGATTTTTCTGCTCCTGTTTATCCCGACTCTTTTCCTGCCGCCTTCCCAGCCGTTGCCGCCAGTGGTCCTTACGTTCGACCTTCCACCCCCGATCGAAAACGAAGAGGAAGAAGCCTCGCCAACTCCCAAGCCTTCAGCCAATCCTACGGAATTCCGCCAAATCGTCGGGGAGGCGATACCCACCCCCACTTCGACACGCTCGGCGACCCACACCAGGAAGCCAACTCCAAGTCCGACCCGGACCGCGACAAAGAAAAAGCCGACTGCCACAAAGGTTCCGCCCTCAATAACGGCGACAAAAAAACCGACCAAGATAAGCACAAAAACAGCCAAACCCACCGAGACCAAGAAACCAGAGGCGACAAAAACCCCGAAACCGGACCTTGCCGCTACCGCCAAGGCGAAGCAGGACCAGGAAGTTGCCAAAGTCGCCGGCCCGGCAAACATTTCACCCAATCCACCCACTCACCCGGTCGATGGCGCGCCCTCAGGAATGCAGGTTTCGAATGTCAACTTCAAGGACGCCCGCTATCTGAGCCGTCTTCAACAAGCATTGCAAAGAGAATTCCAACCGCCCAGGTTATTGCGGGGCAGTGGGAAGCGCACAGCAAAGGTTTATTTCAAGATTCTCCGCAATGGAGACATCAAAGATATACAAGTCGCGGGATCTTCCGGCCACAAGAAGGTGGACCGGGCTGCGCGCGCAGCGGTCGAAGCCATTCGACCGTTCACGGAAGGATCGTTACCAAATGGAATCAAGGATTTGGGGGTGACTTGTGAATTCGTCGTTGAATGAGTCTGAAGGGCGTTTTTCTCGGAGAAAATTGCTACCGTTCGGTGTGATGTTTGTACTGATGGCTGGACTCTTTTTCATTGTCGAGTCCGCCGACGCCCAACGGCGTCAGCGCCGCGTTGGCGATGTTTCGGCGGATGCTCCTGGAATGATTATAAAGGGACACCAAGCCCAAACATCCAGTGTGGCAATCGCTGAACTGGATGTTTCCGGGACGCAGGGTTCCGACTTGAAGGTCCAGTACGCCAAGACAATGAAGTACGACCTGGAGTTTTCTGATTACTTTGATGTACTCCCCAACGGCGCTGGCATGGTCAATCAACATCGGAAGGACAGCGAGTTGCGCGCTATCGATTACGGCGCCTGGCAGAACCTGGATGCAGACATCCTCGTCAAAGGTGAGTTCACCAAGCAAGGGAAGTCAGGCGGAATTAGATTGTACGCCTATGATGTTTTCGACCAGAAATCCTTGAATGCTCTCGAGTACAAAGTCCAGTTCGACTCGCCTGAGAAGATGGTTCGCGAGATTCGTCGCGCCATCCATAATTTCGTGGATGGTTTAGTCGCGAAGTACGACCCCGATGGTATTCCGGGGTGCGCCCACTCATATGTGGCTTTCGAGAATCTCCGAACCAGTTCCGGCAGCAGTATCCGCGAAATTTTCATCATGGATTATGACGGTAGAAACATCCGCCAGATCACCCGCGACCACGAACTCGCTGTCGCCCCCGCTTGGTCACCGGACGGTAGAAAACTGGTCTATACGTCCTACCGTCAGGGCAACCCCGATCTGTACATCTACAACTTGGACTCCGGGAAAATCCGTGTTCTGGCTGCCTTTCCCGGAATGAATGGAGCAGCCTCCTGGAGCCCGGACGGGCGCAGCCTGGCTGTCACCCTCTCCCGCGACGGCAACCCCGAAATTTATCGAATCGGTTCGGACGGTTCCGGCGCCAAGCGCCTGACCAAGTCCCGTTCGGTGGAAACCTCCCCCACCTGGACTCCAGATGGCCGAAATTTGTTCTTTATCTCCGACCGGTACGGAGGCCCAAACATCTATACCATGTCCGCCGAGGGCGGACCTCACAATCTGGTCGTCCGGTCGGGGCAAAACGACGATCCCTCCATCAGTCCCAGGGGGGACCGGATCGCTTACACCTCCAGTCGCGGAGGAGGTGGATTCAATATCTGGGCTGCCGGCCTGGATGGCGGGTCCCCCGCGAATCTGACCTCGGAACTGCGTGGTAACAGCGAACACCCATCCTGGGCCCCCGATGGTCGCCACATTGTTTTTGCGAATGAGGGAAAGGTCATGGTTATGGACGGGAACGGCTCCGACAAACGCATCCTAACTAGTAGTGATAGAATCCCAGGAAAGAACTTCTCACCGGCCTGGGGTCCCTGACGCGGCAGAAAAAATCTCCAGGAGTTTAAGCTTCCACTTGAAATTGACGATAAACACTGGTAGTGTTCAGGTTATGGACATTTACTTAGAATTAACATGAGCTTAGGGGGATGAAGATGTTAGTTGGGAATGGGTTAAGAATGTACAAAAGGAATCTGGTCATCTTGCCAGCGATGCTCTTTCTGGCACTGCTCGTCGTCGGCTGCAGCAATTGCGGCTACCGCTGTGGCTCGCGCTGTAGTTGGCCAAGCGGAAGTTTCGGAATTGGGGTCAGCCCCTCCTGTGGCGGGTGCGGGGGTTGTTGCGCGAAGCCGTACGATCCGTGCTACCCGTATGTGAAGAACGGCGACACCATCTCATCTGGAGACGGCTGGGGTTACAGCGATAACAGCGACGAATACCTAAGCGACAGCGAGGCCGCAGGCTCGGGTTCTTCGTACTATTGAGAGTCTTCCGGCTCTCAAACGGCTGGGATTAGTTAAGGGGAAACGTTTGCCGGTTCGCGGGGATGCGAAAGGCAGACGTAGAGATCAAAAAGAAGGGGTAGGCGCACCATCATCTCTAAGGGGGGATCACAATGAGACGTATATTAGGGAATCCAATCGGGACGCTATTTCTAGCTGTCCTTGTAGCCGCAATGTTTACCGGCTGTTCAGGTTACATCAGACCCTGCTGTAATCCTTGCTCAACACCTTCGTTTTCATCTGGAGGTTACGCGGACTCTGGTTCTAGCGGAACGTTCGATGACGACGATTGGGATGAGGGAGGGAAAACACGCTTTTCGGGTGAGGCCAAGTACATGCTGGATACTGTGTACTTCGATTACGACCAATCCCGTATCCGACCGAATCAGGCCGTCGCATTGGAACGCAACCTGGCCTGGGCTCGGCAGAACCCGGAGGCACGTTTCCGAATCGAGGGCCACTGTGATGAGCGCGGAACCGAGGAATACAACTTAGCTCTCGGGGACCGTCGGGCCGATGCTGTCCGCAGTTGGATGATCAAACGCGGGGTCGATCCGAGCAAAATGCAGACTGTCAGTAAGGGAGAACTCGAACCGGTGGACTTTGGTCACGGCGATTCCGCCTGGGCGCAGAATCGTCGCGCCGAGTTCCTTGTGTTAGAATAGATAGGGAAGAAAGGGGTAAGGCCCTCCTATGGCTGATTTAGCAGCCATTTCAGGCCGTGCCCTTGAGTAATTAAGCGGTCCAGATAGGATACGCATAACGAAGCCAACCGGGTACGCTGGGGGAAGATAATGTGCAAACCGGCTGGAAAGAGGGGTTAAGAGGACCATGAAAAAGCTCGAAGCATTATTGTTAACAGTCGTACTGATCTGCGTCGCGGGGTGTTCCCCGCGAATCAATTCGCCGGACCCACTAACCGATTTAAGTTCGGTCGATGAGGATTATATCGAGGATCTCTCCTACGATGGTCCAAGTGATTTTACCGAAACTAACTCGGATGACCTGGATGACTGGAGTGGTTTTACAGGCGAGGAGGAACTGACATCCCGACCGAATGCCGGTGAATGGCAAAAGGACCCAAGTCTGGAGACGGTCTATTTCGCCTATGACAGCTATGACCTCGATAGCAATGCGCGTCACGCCTTGGTCGCGAACGCGGAAAACCTGAGGAACAATCACAATCTTGCAGTGCTGATCGAAGGCCACTGTGATGAACGCGGGACTGAGCAATACAACCAGGCACTGGGTGAAAACCGGGCCTTTGCTGTCCGGGAATACCTCATCCAACTCGGAGTCAGTTCTTCCAGACTCCAAATCATTTCCTACGGCGAACTCCGCCCCTTAAGGTTCGGAAGCGATGGACAATCCTTCCGGGAGAACCGCCGCGCCGAGTTCAAAGTCGCGAATTAGAACAGCCGCAACAATTAGGAACAAAAGAGCCGGGGGATCCATTGAATCCTCCGGCTCTTTATTTTTTTGCTGTGCCATGAATCCTATTGCTATCCGGTGAATCCCATTGCTGTGCCGAGAATCCTTTCTCGGCACAATACCCACACGGTTAGGGGGAAGGGATTCCCCTTGGGTTTGGGAACGAGAACGGATTCTCGTTCCAGCGAATTTCAAAACTTCCGAGCCTTCCCTGAATTCCACATCCCCCGTGATTCAATCCCTCTTACCTGCCACCCATCTCTGCTTTTCCTCATCCGTCGCCAGCCGCAACACCGCCATTACCGCCCCATCCTTGGTAGGCGGCCCCACGACCGCCAGTGTCCCCGACCGACGAAAACGGTTCCGTACCTTCACTCCGAGCGCTTCTTTTTGTTCCTTTTTCGGATCACATTTCAGCCAGGTCAAACGCACATAGGTTTGCCTCTTATCATCAATTTCCCAGTCAAACCCAACCGATAGCCGGTTGCTATAGGTCACCTCACCCACATCGGCTTGGGCCAGCTCAAGCATCTGCATACGAACCACACGGAACGTTCGGAACTTCGAACGCTCAGCCAATTCCTCCAGTGACTTCCGCGCCGGTTCCAGGGCCTTTGGGATAACGAGGTCTTCTTGATCGGATTCTTTGGCGACCGCTAGGTGAACAACCCACAGGAGGCTGTCCTCACCGGCCACAAGGCAGGCAGGAAAGGCTGTGAAGATGGAGAGTAGAACCGCGGCGCGAAGAAACCCTCGCGCCGCGAGAGTCCGTAATTCTCTAAAATACTTCGTTGGTTGCACTATTCGGATCCTCATCGCTGTAGAAGTACACAAGGGCTGAATCCGATTCTTCATCATCAACGGTGATGGCATTCCAACCTTCCTCAAGCTCGACGACCAGGCTCTCATCCACCTCCCCCTCAAACTTGAAGAAGTCTCCACCAAGCGGATCGTCCATACTAGCTGTCGTTCCCGCGGCGGTCTTGATGGCTTGCTGCTGTCCCTGATCCATGCCGCTTTCGTCTCGCGGCATCATCAGGAAAACCAAGAGAACCGCGGCGGCGCCAAGCGCAGGCGCCCACGCCTGGGGGGCAGAGAAGACCTCACCCAGCGAACGCCACCAACTGTGTCCTACCGCTCGTTCCTCGGCATGTCCTCGAACGCGAGCGGCGAACCCGGATGGGACTTTCAAATCCTCGGGCGGGTTGTATACCGAACGAATCAGGTTGCCGAGTTTTTTGTCTTCGGGAGTATCATCTTTATTTGTCATGATTTAATCCTCCTTCCTCAATCGGTTTCCAGAAAGGGTTTCAGGAGTTCCTGCAACTTCTTCCGTGCGTGGTGCAGACGGGACATCACTGTTCCGACTGAAACTCCTGTCGCTTCCGCGATCTCCTGGTAACTCATGTTCTCAACTTCTCGGAGCAGGATGGCCGTTCGATGTTTCTCCGGCAGAGACTCAATCACCTCGTAAACCTTCGATTCGATTTCACGGTCTGCCAAAATCTCGGCCTGTCCAACCGCATCCTCGTCCGCGAGTTCCAGTGGCGGTCGGCCTTGTTCCTCCCGTTCGGCGGATGCCTGCTCGTATGAGAACTCTCCTTTCCGTTGGCCCTTCTTCCTTCCCGAATCGTGGCAAAGATTTACCACTATCCGGTATAGCCATGTATAAAACGAGGCGTTCTCGGCAAACTTCCCGATTCCTTGAAAGACCCGGAGAAACGCCTCCTGAGTGACATCCAGGGAGTCCTCTCGGTGCTGGAGCAGGCCGTAGGCGATCCGGTAAACCCGGTCCTGGTAAAAACCTACCAGGATCTCCAGGGCGTCCATGTCGCCGTCCTTCATTCGGCGAACCAGGACCAAATCGCGCTCTCGCGCCGAGACTGCCTCTTCTGACTTAGACGGCTGGGTCATGGGATTATTCAATACAAAATGATCGTTGAACTCGATTACTCAGAGGGATCCCGGGGAGGACGTGATTATCCCGAAATCCCAAACAAA
>Ga0310121_10002981_pt1 | contig 15726 bp, 15 predicted proteins | sample CB27_Tmax_986_MG_FD_203504 | JGI IMG/M metagenome (GOLD analysis project Ga0310121, IMG submission 203504) | Marine microbial communities from Western Arctic Ocean, Canada - CB27_Tmax_986 | ecosystem: Environmental > Aquatic > Marine > Oceanic | place: Canada: Western Arctic Ocean | collected...
TACAAGCCATTGCGATTGGGGTCGTAGGTGTGAAGAGCGCCGGGTTCATACCCGGCGCTCTTTTCTTCCGCCCGGGTGAGCGGAGGGCGAGGGCCGAGGGCCGAGGGGTGAGGGGCGAGGGGCGAGGGGCGAGGGGCGAGGCCTTGAGAATGGGATTACCAGTTATTCGCGCCGCGCATGGACTCCAGTTCTTCGTTGTAGATGTTGAACTCGAGGCGGGAGAAGGCGGTGAGCTTGAACTGCGCTTCGCCGAAGGACTGGCTGAATCCCTTGATGGTGTCCTTCGTGAAGGAATCGAGGCGGAAGGTGAGGCGCCCTCCCTCCTTGAGCCAGGCCCGCACATCGCCCTTTTTGCGGATGGGTTCCTCGTATTCGCCGGTGGCGAGGTTGACGGTGCGCATGCGGTCCACGGGAATCTTCATGTCGCAATGCTTCGTCTTGATGTCCAGGACCCCGTCCACGATCTTGCCGACTTGCCCGATCACGAGGTCGCCATTTTGGAGGCGGATGACCTGACCCTCTTCCTCCAGGCGCTCTTCCTCGGTGTCGAGGTCGATGTTCTCGGGGAGGTCTCCCTTCCAGGGGGTGACGCGGATGCGGGAAACCTGGACGGGGTAGAAGTCCTCCGAGATGAAGTGCAGCCAGTTGCCGAAGTTACCCATGGCGGGATCCTGGTCCGCCCAGACGTGGGCCTGGCTCCCGTCGATGTAGAGGGCGATGGTGCCGGTCTTGCGGTCGACGTAGAAATCGAAGCGCACCTTTTCCTTCTCGGCCAGCTCCGCGATATTGGCTTGGCCCACGATGCGGGAACCGCCGGAGGCGCGCACCAGCCAGCGTTTGCGGAGATAGACGAAGCGGCGCTGACACACCAGGTCGTAACAGTTATCGGGCTGGGTGGTCTCTCCGTCGTCCGAGAAGAGGAGGACGCGGAAGCGCAGCGAATTTCTCCAGGCGAGATCAAAGCCGATGCGGCATTTTTGGGGAGTGTCGACCTCGCGGGCGATGCCGGCGCCCTTGCTGGCAGAGAGCGTCCCGGCGTGCAGGCGCCACGAATCGCCTTCTCCATCGATCTTCCAGGAATCGAAGTCGGCCGGACCGGTGTAGACGGCCCGTTCGGAACGCATGATTTCGAGGTCGCTCGACATCGTGCGCCGAATGCGGAGCTTGCCGCCGTACCAGGTCTTGAGCGTCACGTGGGTATCGTCGAGGGCGTCGAGTTCTCCGCGAATATTGTCGCCGTTGGAGAGGGTCAAAAGAGCCTGGTGACCGGCGTCGACTTCGGGAGGGGATCCTCCTTGCAGCCGCATTTCGAGGATCTTGTTCAAGCGGATTGGAATGGGCTCGTGAAGGAGGATGGGAGCCTTCCAGATGAGGTTTCCGACGGCATCGATTCCGCCCGGGGTGCCGCTGAGACGGTCACGGTTGGAGAACTTGAGGGTGCCGACGAGGTCGGCGGGCTTCTCCTGGGCGATGGTGGCGCAGGGAAGGAGGGCAAGCAGGGCAAGGAGAATGGCAATTCGCTTCATTTTGAATCGGAGGGTTCTTCCTCAGCTCCGCTGATGAAGAGTTGTTCCAGGGCTTCGCGGTTGAGGGTGAGTTCGCCGAGAAGGGGATGCTGAGCCGTGAGAGTCTTGTCACCCATCAGGATGCTGGAAAGGCGGAGTTTGCCGCCCCCGCGGAGTTCGAACTGGATCTTGGCCCGGTCCCCGGGTGCTCCACCGGCCTCCTTGAAGTAGAGGGAGGAAATCTGTGCGGTGCGGATCTGAAGCGCTTCGTCGGCGAAGGGGCTCTGGAAAACCAGGCGCGACTTGCCGTCCTGTTTCTCGAGGCGGACCGCAGTTCCGCTGTGATGCTCTCCATTCACGTCGACAATGGCATCCGTCTTGGGATCGTCGTGGCCTTCGGTGCGGCGGAGCTGGGAGATGGCGTCCCATTCGTAGACTTCGATTCGCGGGACGATGTTCTTGAGGTCGCCGCCGGCCTGGCTTTGCAGCATGATTCCGGTGCCGGTGGGAAAGGAATCGATCGGGTCGGGATAGCGCCCCAGTTTCTCGTCGTTGAGATAGAGGTAGACGAGGCGGCGGTCGCGATCGACGCGGATTTCGACATCGATGCCGCGACCCTGGAATTCCTCGGGGCGCCGGGGGGAATTCGCAAGGTTGAACCAGCGGCGGTCGCCTTCGGAGGTCTGGCGTTTCAACTGCAGACCGGCCGAGTTCACCTCGAAGTAGTAGCGGTCCGCATTCCCGGTGCGCTTCAGGTAGTCGTCACAAAAGTAGATGCGGAAATTCGGGCTGTTCTCCCACTCGATGCGGAAACGAAGAATGAAATTCTCGGGGAGGATGCCCTCGCGCGCGATCGTTCCGCTCGTGTCACAGACCAGTTTGCCGTTTTCGAACACCCAATCGTCGTTGTTGATCCACTCCTCGAGCCCCTTCGGCCCCTGGTAGACCAGCTTCTGGGGGAGGACCCCGAAATCGACGGCGCGCACGAAGCGGCGCGGGATGCTGATGTCACCGGCGTACCAGGTATGCAGTTCGAGTGCGTCTGCATCGAGAGCCCGTAGCGAGCCGGGGAAGATGTCTCCGTTCACGAGGTGAAGGAGCTCGGGATGGCCCCGCGGAGTGGCGAGCTTGACGTCGAAATCGACGGAACGCAGCGCCTCGCTGCGCAGAAGCAGGGGCTTGGGGCTGAGAGCGGAATCGATGACCACTTTTCCATCCGACTCGATGCCCTGCACGGTGCCGCGCAGCGTGCTCCCATCCTTCAAATTAATGCGATCCTCGGCCGCGACGGCCACGGGCCAGGCGAGGGACGAGGCGAGCAGGAGGCGAAGAGGGTTGGCGTTCATCAGAAATCGTCGTCCCAGGAATCAAGCACACTGTCGCTGAATGAAAACTCCAGCAATCCCGAGTAGCGGAGGTCCAGTTCGAGATCGCCGATCGCGGCGTGGCGGGCCTTCATGCGATCGGGGGTGGCCTCCAGGGGCATCACGGTCAGGCGGCCAAACGGCTGAAAAAGCAGGCGCACGGTCTCGCGGCTGTCTTCCGCTTCTTCTTCTTCTTTCGCCGCCGTGGTCTTCTTGGCGAAGCGGATTTCCTGGACCTCGGAGAGTGGAATCTGCATCTCGGCGTAGGTCCCCTGGATGCGGAACTTGCCGTTCTCGAGGGCGAGGACTTTGCCCGAATAGCGGTCGGTACCGTTGGAGAGCAGCACGATGTCGCGATCCTCGACCTCCATGCTGCGGGCGCTGTCCACCATGCCGTTCCAGGAAGTCACCACGACATCGGAGACCCGCAGGCGGGAGCCGCTGCTCTGGCAGGCGAAGCCGAGGTGGCTGCCGGTTCCGGCATAGCCCTGGCCGTCCTCCCACTGGCTGATGAAGCGGCCGTCGGCGAAAAGGGAGATCCCGCCGGATTGGCGATCGCACCGGAGCTCGAACTCCGCTTCGCCGGCTTCTTCGAGCCGTAGATTGGCGCTGGAGGTGGAGAGCCGGTCCATCTCCGGATCGCCGTCCTCGTCAAAATCGCAGCGATAGAGCTGTGCGTAGTTGGAGTAAATGGTGAGGACGTAGCTGCGTCCGTAGGTGAGGGCGAAACCAGACGAGGTGCTGTTATTGCGCGCGACGCCGGCGGCGGGCTTTTTGGCCTTTTTGCCCGCCTCGGCCTCCTTTTCCTCTTTTTCCTCCTTGTCCTCCGCTTCCGGCTTGTCCGGTTGCTTCAAGGTGGCGTGAAAGGCGATGGCGGCGTTGAGGCGGTTGCGCCAGGCGAGGGTGAAGCGGATCCGGGCCTTGTCGGGAACCTTGGCATCGACCGTGATAGGGAGCTGGCCGTTGCTGTAGTACGCGCCGCCGCTGAACACCCACGGGCCTTCTTCTTTCGCCTCAGCCTCTTCCTCGCCGCCTTTTGCAGCCTTGTCGGGGTCGGCCTTCTCCTCCTTCTTCGCGGGTTTCTCCTTCGCCTTCTCGCCTTCCTCCGGGGCCAGGACGGTCCATTCATCGGCCGTGAAAGGGCCGATGTAGTGCACCGCGCCGCCGTGGGGATTGGGCGCGATCTGGCGAATGAATTTCCGCGGGATCGTGGCAGTGCCGGTAAATTCGGTCTCGATCGTGAGCTCCTCGTCGTCGAGGCCGGTGATGCGGCCGGGGAGCCGGTCGCCATCCTGCAGGAGGATGAAAGAAGGGCTCTTGAGAGGCATGCGGGCCCGGCCGCCATTGAAGGCGAGGCGTCGCAGCTTGGAGGCATCCAGGATCATCTTGTCGCGGGCGTTACCGTGCTGCCAGCGGATCTCGGTGCCACCCTTCATGCCGAGGAATTTTCCGTGGAGGGAGTCGCCGTTCAGGAAGCGCAGGAGGTCTTCGTTGTTTTCGGAAATCTTTTGGGCGACGGACTCGCCGGTGACCGCAAAAAGGCAGCAAGCCGCTAAAACTACTATAGTTCTAGTAGTTTCCGGGAGTTCCTGGCGCTTACTTTTCATAGATGGGCAGGAAGCGGTAGTTGAGGGCGAGCGAAAGGAGAGCGCCGGCGGTACTGAAGGAAGGACCCTTGTTTCCGGGCCAGGCGCCGTCACGGCCCTGCAGGGCGGAAAGGTACCGGATGTTCTTCGAGTTCCATTCGTCCCATGCGGTCTCGTCGCCGTGGAAGAGGGCCTGCGACATGTAGTACTCGAAATAATAGGGGTAGAAGCGGTCGCGATAGGTCATGCGTTTCTTGAGGTAGTCGAGGCTGGCGCGGTAGCCTTTGCTGTCTTTGTCCTTGGCGAGGGAGAGGCAGAGCGAACCGATGGCGGTGAGGGTGGGTTTGCCGCTGCCGGCGGAGGTGTAGCCGTAGGCGCCGTCCGAGCCCCGGCAGCGTTTGAGGAAGGCCTGGCCCTTCTTGAGGGCCTCGTCCGGGACGGGGAGGCCGGCATTACGGGCCGCGAAGAGGGCCACCATCTGGGCACCCGTGACGGTGGTATCGGCGTCCGGGCTCTCCGGGGTGTAGCGCCAGGCGCCACGGGGATTGCGCTCCTGGGCGGAGAGGATGAGGTCGACCGCCTTCTTGAGGGCTTTGGCGACCCGCCCCTCGTGGAGGACCCCGTAGGCTTCGGCCAAGGCCAGGGTGGCAAAACCGTGGTTATACATGCTGGAGCCGATGTAGCCGTTGGATTCGTTTTGCTGGTCGATGATGAACTCGATTCCCTGGCGAATGTTGTGCGCGAAGGGGCCGTGGTTGGGATCCTCTCCGTGGGCGAGAAAGGCCATCACGCACAATCCCACCACCGCCGGCTCGCTTCCGTTGCGGTCCGCCCAGTTGCCGGTTTTAGCCTGGTTCTTGGCGAGGAATCGCAGGCCCTTCAAGTACATGGAATCGACCTGGGGCGGAATGGGATCGTCCTGGCGCCGGGGCAGGGATTGACTCCATGCTCCTGCAGGCGCCAGCAGTGCGGCCACCGCGGCGGATACGAAAATGGCTTTCATGGGGGCCTAACGGCTTTTGTTGTAGGCCTCCAAGGCCTTTTGGAACTCGAGAGGAAGGTGGGTGCCAGCCTTGCCGGCGCTCTTGCCGATGCGGCGGGGTTCCTTTTTGCCCTGGCCGGCCTCCGCAAGATTCTTGTTGGGGGCGTCCGACTCCCCGGTCTGGCCTTCCCCGCCGGTCTGCCCCTGGCCTTTTCCCTGGCCGGGTTGCTGTCCCTGGCCGGGCTCCTTGCCCATCATTCTCTGCATCATGTCGAGCATGGCACCCATGCTCATTCCGCCCTCCTGCGGTTTGCCGCCGCTCTGCTGGGCCCGCTGCTGGGCGGCCTCGAAGATCTTCTCGATGATCTCGGTTTCGGCCGCGATGGTTTTGCCCCCTGTCTCGGTCTGGTCGAGCGCGCCGATGACCTCGCCCATGATCTCTTCGACCTGCTCGAGGAGCTGAATGACCTTTTCATTGGTCTGCTCTTCGATGAGGTCCTGGACATCGGCGGCGAGTTCATCTTGCTCCACCGCGAGTTTTTGGGAGCCGTTGGTGTGCCTTCCGGCCGCCTTCTTCTGCTCCTTGGTGGTGGGCTCGGGATACTCGATCTCGGGGAGCTTGAACTCGTTGGGGTCGGGCTTTGCCTCGGGAGGAGCTTCCTCGACCTGGGTCCAGGCCGGCGCGGCGAGGGCGAGGAGGAGGGAGGCGGTCAGTAGGAGGGGGAATGGTTTCATTTTCAGATTCTGTTAGAGTCGGGCAGGGGAGGGCGTTCGGTCGGGGGGAGAGAGCTACTCGTCGGCGGGCGCTTCCTGGAGATGGAGGGTTCGGCGCAGTTGCTCGAGGGCGCGGGTGCGGGCCCGGATGTCCTGCTCGGACTGGATCATCTTCATGACTTTCAACATAAACTCAAAATCGTTGTCGTCCAGCCCTTCACCGCCGCCCTCTCCGCCGCCTTCTCCTCCGCCTTCTCCTCCGCTATTGGGATCGAGCAACTTGGCCCATTCTCGGAGCTGCGCGGCCCACTTTTTGGAGTTGCTGATGGCCTGGTAGGTGCGGTTTGAGGCGATCCTTTCTCGGTTGTCATCGAGAGCGGTGTCGATGTGGGACTCCTGCATGGCGACCAGAAGGGTTTTGTGGACTTCCTTCTGGGTCCGGGCGTAGAAATGTCCGAGGTCTTCCTGGATCCAGCGGACGTCCGAAGCAGTGCGGCGCTGTTGCATGGCGAGTTCCCCGATCACGCGCTGGTCGGCGGGATCGAGTTCCTCCACGCTCAGCCCGGCGATGGATTTCTGGCCTTCCTTGACGTCCACGGAGTCGATGAGGGAAGCGGCAATTCCATCTTCTTCGGTGGCGGCGCGGCGGAGGCGATTGATGAAGGTGCTGGCCTCGAAGTTGCGGTTGGCCTCGTTGGCACTTTCGATCGTTTTCCGCATCTTCTCGAGAACCTTTTCCTGTTCTTCGATGGCCTCCTGCAGGTCCTTCTTGGATTGTTCGGAGGTGGAGCGCGGGTCCTGGGACTCCTTGAGATTCTGCTCCACCTTGGGCATGTCCTCTTTGCCGAGTTCCTGCATGTTCTGCATCGTCTCGGCCATCTTCTTCATGGTCTCCTTGTCGATCTCGCCGTTGCGCAGTGCGTCGGCGAGGAGTTTCTCCATGCGTTCCGCGAGTTCCTTCATCTTTTCGATGCTCTCGGCCTCGTTGTGCTCCTGCTCCTGGAGACGCTCCTTGTTCTGATCCTCCTGGAGTTTCTCGGCGTCCTCACGCTCGAGGCGGCGGTTTTCGTCGAAATTGTTCTGCTCGCGGCGGGCGGCATCTTCCAACTCCCCGATGATGCGATCGAACTGCTGCTTGAGGAGCTGGGCGTGCTCGTCGGGGGTCAGGATGAAGAGGATGATGGGTTCCGAGTAGACTCGTCCGCGGTCGGGGAAGTAATCCTCCACGTAGGCGCGGAGGGCGAGTTTCTGCGGCTTGATGCCGAGGGTGGAGGGGGCGAAGGCGACCTTCTCGGAGAGGCGGCGCAGGGCGGGGGCGCCGTCGGCGAGTTTCAAGTCCCCACGGGAAGGAGTCTCATCGGTTGGCTTGGTGAACTGCCCCGCCCACTCGATCCCGATTTCCCTCACCCCGAAGTCGTCTTCGGAGAGAATGTCGAATTCCACCGTGTCCTCCTCCAGCATGACGCGCTGGCGTTCGATGCCCTGGATGTAGGCGGACGGTTTCTGGTCCTCCAGGGGCTCGACCCGGATGCGGTAGCCGTTCTCGTTTTCCAGCCCGAGAACGTCCTGCCAGTTCAGGACCATCTCGGCCGGAGCGTTTCCGATCTCGATCGGCTCGGAGGTCATGGCGTCGCCCGCGACCTTCAGATCGGAAACCTGCGGGGGGGCGGGTTGGGCTGGTTCCGGCGCGATCTCGCTTCCGTTTTCATCGAAGTCGTCGAAAACGTCACGTTCTTCCAGCACCGGGAGGACGCGGACCGTGAGGGTGCCCTTCTCCAATTGGCGGGACTGGCTGGTGCGGGCTTCCAGCGAGACCGTGCTTCCCGCCACCACGGAGAGGCCCCCGGCCCGCAGGTCGAGGAGCTTCGGATCCAGTTCGAGGTAGGCCGGGTAGGTGACCCTGGCCGTGACGGACCTGATGGTCGGTCGGGTTGTCGGGACGACCTCGATGGCGTGGCGGGAGTCACCAATATGGATCGCGATCGTGCCGCGGTCTCGCTGGCCGGGAAAAGCGAAGTCGTAGAGGTCTTGCTGCAAGTCGGCGCTGACCGGTTCCTGGATGCCGTAGCGGGCCGTGCCGCTCCCGGGGCGCTGGTCGGAGTCCTCGCTGAGGCGGAGCGTGATCACGAAGGGCTCGCCCTGGGGGACCACGATACGCTCTGCGAAGGGGTCGATCCTGGTGAAGGTATAGCGCGGGGTGTCGGCCAGAGGGAGGAGCCAGCGCTTCAGGGCGTTGAGCCCGGCCTTGGGAACGAAGACGAGGGAGGCGCCGGCCACCGCGAAGGCGACGAGCACGGCCAAGGACCAACTGCGGTGGCGGGTGTTGGGCAGGGCCTTGTTGAAATTGCGGCCTTCCGCTTCGATGGCCACCGTCTTCATCGCGGCGATCCGCAATTCGGGAGAGAGAGAGTCTTCACTCTCGACCTGGTCCTGCAGTTCCACCACTCCGAGGAGGCGATCGCCGAGGCGGGGAAACTTGCGAGCGATCAAGCGGGCGAGCTGATCCTCCCGGCGGTGCCCGAACACCCAGCGATGGATCCAGTAGGGCGCGAAGAAGATAAAGAGGGAAGTGCCTCCCACCAGGATCGCGAGGCGCGCGAGGGGGGGGGTGGCCCAGATGCGATCCAGGCCGAAGACGAGCAGGTAGGAAAAGAGCAGCCCGAAGAGGCCGGCCAGGATGGCCTCGGCAACCTTCACCCTCCACAGCTGGCCGCGGAAAGTGCCGAGTTGCCCCTTGAGGCTTTCAGGAAGCGGTGCCGGTCGCGGCCTCGCCTTCGGAGAATTGTGGTTCGCCATCGTACATAGGGTTCGGAGAGCAGGGCCCCTCGCTTGGTGGAGTCTCGCAGAGGAGCAGCCTTCCTTCCAGTTGGAAATTGGTTGGCCTCCCCTCCTAAGAACGACGCGCAGGCGCCGATCTTGTTGGAAATCAGGACAGAAAGGGGTTTGTGGCCGCTTCCCGCCCGATTGTGGTAGGCGGGCCGTGGCCGGGATGCACTTCGGTCTGGGCGGGCAGGGTCAACAGCCGTTCCCGGATCCCCGCGATCAGGAGGGCATGGTTGCCGCCCGGCAGATCGGTGCGGCCGATCGAGTCTGCGAAGAGGGTGTCGCCCGCAAAGAGTTTTTGGAAAAGTGCCACGTGGAACACAAAAGAATCCGGGGAGTGTCCCGGCACCGCCAGGAGTTCGAAACGCACTCCGGCCAACTCCAGCCAAGTGGTGTCTTCCAGGAGATGGTCCACCGCGAAGGGTTCCACTGTGATGGGGAGTCCCATCAGGCGGGCGGCCTCGTCGAGGACGAGGGCGGAGGAGAACGGCGAGCAGCCATGGATCGGAACTCCGGCCCGCGCCATGGCGGCGGCGTCCTCGACGTGATCGAAATGCTGGTGGGTCAGCAACAGACCGGTTGGTATGATTCCCCGCTGCTGGCAGCAGGCCCACATTCCGAAGGGGGCGTCAATCGCGATCGTGCCTTGCTCTGATTCCAGGAGGTATCCATTGGTTTGGGCCAGGCCGCCGGTGTGGGTTGTGATGGTCACGGCAGAGGGTTTGAGCCACGGCAGGAGGAAATGCAAGGGGGGCGGATGTTGTTAGATTCTGGATGCTGGAAGAGAAGGAGTGGAGGGAGAAGGTGCGTCGGCGGGCGGGCGGCGGCCTGTTGCCGACGAGGCGCTTCGGCGCTGCTCTTTCCCAATGGAAAGGCCCCGGGCTGGGACCCGGGGCCTGTGAGCACTCCCGAGGGGGAGGAGGGTTGTGCTTACTTGGTTGCGGCGGCAGGGGTGACGATTTGAATGCTCACGAGGCCGTCGGTCATGAGGGAGATGGTGGCGGGGCCGGCGAGGGCGAGGGGCTGGCTCTTGGAGGGGTTGCGTTCCACGCGGGCCGGGTAGGGGTAGAGACCGGAGTTGCGGTTGTGGCGGGCCTCGGTGGGACGGGTGAGCCCGAGCTGGAATTGCACCGGGCGCCGACCCTGCTTTTGATACTGCAAGGTCGGTTCGTCGGCGACAAAGAGGATGAGAGCGGCTTCACCTTCGGGGATGGATATGGCGTCACGAGCGCCGGCGAGGGTTTCGAAGTGATCGGCGAGGGCGAGGGAGCTCGAGAAGGCGAGCAGGACAGCAGTCAGGGTGGTGATACGTTTCATAGCACTTAACGGGAAACCTATACTGACAACAAAGGCAAGACGCTTCGTTTTTCCATGATTTCATGATTTCCAGACCCTTGAAAAAAGATGATTATCCCTAACGCCGGAGTAGCGGAGGTGGGGAGCGTTGAGGACGGTTGATTTGGGGGCGCGGCGCTCCCATGGTCGGTGGGAAGGCTCCTCCGATCCCGGATTGGAGGGCCGGATCCTAGAGGTATTTTTTCCCGACCAAGATGGCACGAATATGGCCGAAGACGATTTCGGTGCGCAGTTCGATGGGAAGGCGCTCGCGGTCGTCGCTCAACCACACCACGGCGGTCTTCAACTTGTGATAGGCGACGAGTTTCATCGTGGGCCCGATTTTCTGGAGGCGGAGGTCCATCTTGAGACATTTCACGCCGCGGCGCACCTCGCGCCCGAGGACCCGCACGCGGGCCAGGTAGGGAGCGGTCAGGGGGTGGGTGACGAGCACGATCTCATCGCCGACCTTGAGGTCGAGACTGCGCACGTAGAGGAAACCGGAAAGGAGGTCGTAGACGGGCGCTCGCGAGAAGGTGAAGGTGCCTTTTTTGGTGAGGGGTGAGCGACCTTTGCGGAAGGGCTTGGTGATCTCGGTGCTCTTGACCGAGATCCGGCAGTAGTTGGTGGTTTCCCGCGTTTCGTCCCGGTCGGTTTCGGAGGCGACGAAGACCGCGGGGCGGTAATCGCTTTTTCGCACGAAGGTGCTGAAGTTGTAATTGTATGGATAGAGGGTCCGGGCGGGTCCGGTGCTTCGTCCCCACAGTTGTGCGATGTGGTGATTGGGATAGCGCTTGTCCGGTTTGCCGAAGAGAAAGTCCGCCCTGGCGGAATTGATCTTACCATTCCAGGCTACTTGGAAGCTGAGGTGCACCGGATTCAGGCGGAGGTGCGGACCGGGCCGGCGGGTCGTGACGGTTTTCTGCCATGCCCCGAGCGGGAGCGCGGAAAGGGAAAGGGCGGACAGGACCAGCAAGAAGGATCGATTCATTATTTTGGAGATAAGACAGCTCCCGGCGCAAAATATTCAAACGGACGTTTAATAGGGTCCTCCGGTCCGCGGAGTCCGCGGATTTTCAAAAAATGTCGCCGTTCCAGCCCCACATGCCGCGATTCACATTGTGGAATTTCACGTAGATTCGCTGGCGGGCGACGGCGAGTTGCTCGTGGACCAAGTCGCAGAGGGCCCTCGAGAGATCCTTGGTCTTTTCGGCGGGGAGGCCGAGGGCTTTCAATTCGACAAAGGCGAGAGGATCGCTGCTTCCGGCAAAGTACATGGCCTGCTCGGCCTCGATGATGCCCATGAAGAACTTTTCATCCTTGCCGAGATGGCCTGAGACGAGGCGGGAGGCGTTGCCAAGAAGGTTGTCTTCCTGGTTTTTCCCGACGGGAACATTGGTCTGAATGCGAAGGTAGGGCATGGCAGAAGAAGAGGAGCGGTTTAAAACGAGGGCTGCTAGCCCTTGCGGTAAAGCGCCTCGGGGTCGAAGGTGCGCTCGTCGTCCACGAATTGGAGGGCGGCCGGGTGGCCCGGGACGATCCTGCGGTAGAAGCAGGACCGTCGGCCGGTGTGGCACGCCCCCGCGCCCTGCTGATCGACGTAGAGCAACAGGGTGTCCTGGTCGCAATCGGTGCGGATTTCCTTCAGAACCTGGATGTGGCCCGAGGTGGCGCCCTTGTGCCAGATTTCATTTCTACTACGGGAATAGTAGACCGCTTCGCCCCTGGAAAGAGTTTGCCGGAGGGACTCTTCGTTCATCCAAGCCAGCATGAGAGGCAGTTTGGTGGCCGCGTCGATGGCGAGGGCGGGGATGAGTCCGGCGGCGTCGAATTTCGGGCAGAAGGTTCCGCATTCATCGACCGAGGACTGTTCCTCGCGATTGCCAAAGGTGATGGAATCGGGCTGGGACATGGGCGGGAGGGTGTTGAAGGCCCCGGAGGCTGTCGAGGGAAATGGCTTTCGGAGCGGTTTGCCGGCCACAGGGGAGCTGGTTCCGGAGCTCCGGGCGGGCCCGCGGGGGAGTTTTGGTTGCAGGGAGGCGGGCAATTCGTTGCAGTGGGGTCGGGATGGCAGTGACGGCGGCACGGGCCTTTGAACTGATGAAGGGAGCGCACGCCCGGCAGCGCCTGGCACACGCCTTTCTGATTTCGGGCGTTGCGGGGAGCGGGAAGGGGGAACTGGCGGCCCGCATCGTTCGGATGGTGAATCCTCCTGCCGGGGAGGGACGGGGGGATCTCTTCACGCAAGCCGGGGAGTCGGCGGGGGAGGAGGAGGCCCTTGAACTCGACGCCCTGCAGGGCGAATTCGTGCGCATCGTGCGGCCGCGCTCGCGCTCGCGGCGCATCCTGATCGACGAGATCCGCGATCTGGAGCGCAGCCTGTATCTTGCGGCGCCAACCGGGGTTTGGAAGGTGGGGGTCATCACTGATGCGGACCGCATGTACGAGGAGCCGGCCAACGCCTTCCTGAAGACCCTCGAGGAGCCTCCGTCCGGATGTCTCCTCATGCTCCTGACGGCGCATCCCGAGGTTCTTCTGCCGACCATCCGTTCCCGTTGCATGGAAATTGTCCTTCAATCCACGGGGCGGCACGAGGTGCTGAGCGCCGAGGAGGAAAAGGCCTTTGCGGGAATCCTGGCGAGCGGGGCGGAGCGGGCTTCCTCCCATCGGGCCTTGCTTTTGAAGGCGTGCTTCGAGTCCCTGCTGGCGACGCGGAAATCCGCCATCGAGGAGGCGAACCAGGCCGCCCTGAAAGAGGAGGCCGATGCCTACAAGCAGGCCACGGAGGGCGACTGGTTGGAAGAGCGGGAAAAGTACTACGCGGCGGTGTCGGCTTCGGAATACCTTGGGCTGCGTTCCGCCCTGGTGGATTGGTTGATCGCATGGCTGGGTGATGCGCTGCGGCAGAAGGCCGGGGTGGCGAAGCTCGGGTTCCCGGAGTACGCGGCGGAAACCGCCCGATTTGCGGAGAGCCAGGATCTGGACTCCCTTCTGCGGCGGATCGATGTCCTGCAGGAACTGCGCGACTTGCTCAATACCAACGTCCCGGAGGGACTGGCCATCGAGGTGAGTTTCCTGAAGGCCTTTGGTGGTTAGGGAGTGGCGCGGGCCCGGGATTGGAATTCTCGTCCTGCCGGCTGCGGGGCGACGGGGGACACTCAGTATTCGCCGGCCTTTTCCTCGACCGCGAAGTCGTAATCGAGGCCGAGCATATCTCGCAATTCGCGGCAGACGCCTTCCATCAAGAGCGAGAGTCCCCTGACGATTTCGAGCACGCCGTCGGCGTATTCGGCGGCTTGGAAGTTGGGGACCGCGAGGCGCATGAGATGATCGAGAGCCTCCTGGCCGAGGAAGGGCTCGAGACCGTATCCCACCGTGAGTCCTGCGACATTGCGGGCGGTGTCGATGCCGATCAGGACGTCCCGGTTCTTGCCGCCCTTGCGGTCTCCGCTCGCGAGTCCGGAGGAATTGAAGAGCCAGAAAAGGTGGGCGCTGAGGGGGAATTCCGGAGAGAACTCCCGGAAGACGATGGCGAGGCGCGACTGCGGGAAGCGATTCTGGAAATGCTGCACGGCGCGAATGATGCGCTTTTCCTCCGCGTCGCTGAGGCATCCTGAGAAATCCGAGACCCCCAGGTGGGAGAGCCGCGGGGCGGGACCGAGGACGATCTTGGCGCGGGAGAGGTCAAGGTGGCACTTGGGGCACGCCGCGGTGTTCTCGGTGAGGGGGGTGCGGCAGTAGGGGCACTCGAGCATCCGTCCGGAACCCTAAGTTCTAATTCGGCAAATCTAAATCCTAATTGTCGGGCGCGGATATTCACAAGCGGCCGGGGAGGATTGCGAGGGTTGAAGGCATCACATTTAGCCTTTCGCATTCGGGGATTTCCTCCCAAAAGACGGCATGGATCGCTTCAAGGACAAGATCGTGGTGGTGACCGGTGCGGGACGGGGGATTGGCCTCGCCGTAGCGGAGGCGTTTGCGGAGGAGGGCGCCAGGGTGGCGGTGCTCAGCCGCAACGAGCAGAGCTGCGGCAAGGCGGCGGCCGGAATCAATAAGGCCCATCCGGATGCAGCCCGGGCTTACGCGGTGGACGTGGCCGACTACGAAGGCGTGCAGGAGATTGGGAAGCGGGTCCTGGACGAGTTCGGGGGCGTCAACATCCTGGTGAACAATGCCGGGGTCACGCGCGATGGTCTCCTGCTGCGCATGAAGCCCGAAGATTGGGATGCCGTCCTCGACACCAATCTGAAGGGAGCGTTCAACATGGTGAAGGCCTTTCAGCGCAGTCTCATGAAGGCCGAGGATCCGCGCATCGTGAACATCAGCTCGGTGATCGGTCTGATCGGGAACGCCGGACAGGCCAACTACGCCGCCTCCAAGGCGGGGCTGATCGGGTTCACGAAGTCGGTGGCCCGGGAGCTGGCGGGCCGCAAGGTGACTTGCAACGCGATCGCACCGGGATTCATCCGGACCGACATGACGGACGCCCTCGGCGAAAAGATGCAGGGCGAGATTCTCAAGATGATTCCTCTTCACGACATGGGCGGCCCGGAAGAGATCGCGGCCCTGGCCCTCTTCCTGGCCGGCCCCGCGGGCCGCTACATCACGGGGCAGGTGATTGCGATCGACGGCGGGATGACGATGTAGTGGCGGGCCGGCGGCCGGCGGGGAATTCCCGGTTTCCAGTTGCCGCGATTCGGGATAGAAGAACCGGGATGACGACAAGGAGCGGGACGGGGACGACTTGGCGGGGTGCGCTGTTCCCGGTGGGACTCAAGTCGAAGCGGGCGATCGCAGCAGAACACGAAAGCGGGAACTGAAACCATGGAATTTCTCCTCATCAGACACGGCAAGGCCGAGGCACACGGGCATCCGGAAGGTGATGCCGCGCGGGGGCTCATCGAGAAAGGGCACCGGCAAGCGGAGCGGGTCGGGAAATTTCTCGTTGCCCACGACCTGGTTCCGGACCTCGTGCTGACCAGTCCGCTGCGCCGGGCGAGAGAAACCGCCGAGGGGTTCTGCACGAGCGCCGGGATCGATCCGCCGGTCGTGCAGGAATGGCTTCACGCCATGTATCCGGAAAACTCCTTGCAGGAGCTGGCAGTTTACTCCGGCACCTGCAGCCGGGTCGCGATCGTGGGACACGAGCCGTCTTTTTCCGACTTGGTGGGTTACATTCTCGGCTTGGAGGACGGCTGCGTGCGCGTAAAAAAAGCCTCCGTGATCCTGATGACGATCGATCCTCCGCGACGCGGCGGGACGCTGCACTTCAACGTCTGGCCGACCATGTTCTAGTGTAGTCCGTCAAGCAGACTGGGTTTTATTCAGTTTGTTCCGCCCCCGCTTCACCTTCTCAAGAATATCGCTGGCTGAAGCGGTCCAGACGAAAGGCTTTGGGCTGGCATTGTGGGCGGCGA
>Ga0310121_10002982_pt1 | contig 15719 bp, 19 predicted proteins | sample CB27_Tmax_986_MG_FD_203504 | JGI IMG/M metagenome (GOLD analysis project Ga0310121, IMG submission 203504) | Marine microbial communities from Western Arctic Ocean, Canada - CB27_Tmax_986 | ecosystem: Environmental > Aquatic > Marine > Oceanic | place: Canada: Western Arctic Ocean | collected...
AGGCTACACGGATTAAGCGTCATGGAAAGAGGCGCCGGCTGCCCCGGCTAAGCAAGAGCTGAGATCTGGCGCTGCCAATTTTCTCAAACGACACACGCTCCTGAGTTGCCTACGCCCCTGCGAGATTTTCATCCCTCGGGAGGAAGGTTTCCTGCATCGAATCTCGTCTAGTGGGGTAGGAGGAAACGGAGATGCGATGTGAAGACTTGGATAGGCTGGAATCACTCTGCCGGGAGATTACTCGGACCCCTGCTTCAAGGCGCACCAACAAGGCGCTATGGGATTTTATTGAGCGATTGGCGCAAGAGGTCTTGGTGCTGCGGCTCCAGTTCGATTCGCAGCGGTGGAATACGGAGCGCCGGGAGGAAGGCTCGTCGTTCGGGGATGAGGGAACGGAGCATTGGTGATGAGCAGACCTCCCCGCGGTTTCTGCGCGGGAGCTGCATTTCAAAATCGCCTAATCTCCTGCGCCGGGCTTTCTACCTGGGGTTTCAAATTCGACGTTGGCGGCCTGGGCGTCGCAAGCTTTCTCGGCAACGTTGCCGATGGGCTGTTCGGGATGGCGATGTGTTGGCCGCGCCAGAACCGTCCACCGTCTGCCCCCTCAGCACCAGTCTCCTCGGGCTTGTCGGCTACTCTCGTCGCAGAGCAAGTAGTCGGTAATCTGCCCGCGCCAGAGCCAGGCCGATAGCGCTAGCCCCCCGATGCGGGCTGCCGCGTCCGTCATGTTCAGGTGGTCCGTTGTGGGATCAGCGTGACGACGTGAAACGGGTTCGCGCCCCGACGGGCCTAGTTAGCTTGCCATAAGAGGACTTATGACGAAGAAAGGTTAGCTCTGATACGTCTTCCCGCCTGTAGAGACCAAGTAGAGTGATTCAAAATATAGCAGCCGAAGATAAACCTGGGCGTGTTGCCCAACCTGGCCCAATACCATCCCTCGGCACAAGAGATTGACGTTACCCTGAATTCGCTCGCACATGGCGTCCGCGCTGTCGATAAACTTCCCTCGATTGAGACGCGATATGAGAAGAGTACCGCCATCGGGTGCGGCTCCAATCGGTTGAACAACGAAGAAAGTGACTTGGGTGGAAGCAGCGATTAGCACGACAAGCAAAAGCACACCCAAAAGAATGATTCGACGATTCTTTCTCGGAGTTTCCTCCGCCTTCTCGCTCAACGAACTACTCCTTTCATTGGTCCAGCGTTCGAGCTACCTACCTCGTAGTGTGCCAAAACCCGATCGAGCGACACCATCATTATTAGAAGGGCATTCTCGGCGTTGAGAATGCGGAGACGGCTGTCGGGAAACGAGGCGAGCTTTGATAGGGTGCCAGCCGTCGGCAAACTGGCTGGGAAACTATATTGGCGTTACCAGTCCGGTCACGCCGCGTCTCGATAGTAATATCGGAGCGTTCCGCCGAGACGCTCTCGACATCGGATGCCACCGTCGGTCCGCTTCGATTCCCGGACCGGGCAGATGAGCTCGTTGTCGAGGCCTTGATGATTCCTCTCCAGATGGTAATGAGCGACGAAAGCGCGGATACTCGCGCGGAGATGATTCTCTCCCAACGGAATCATCCGACTGAGGCACTCGCTTTTGATGGAGCGAACAAAGCGTTCGGCGTAGGCGTTCAAATTCGGACTCCTCGCTGACAGCTTCACCGTCTCCACGCCAATAGCACCGAGTGTGGCGCGGAACGATGCTGAAAAGAGCGGGTCGCGGTCGTGAATTAGAAACCGCGTGTCCCGCAGAAACCGATCCATCACGTCCGTTAGGTTGCGCGCCATCTGCTTCATCCATTTATCGTACGGTTGATGACTGATGCCTGCGATCTCCACGCGGCGCGTCTTCAGGTCGATAACGAATAGCATGAAGTATCGAACCAAGCCATGCCTTGTCAACACTTCGACGGTGAAGAAGTCCGTCGCAGCTATGGCTCCCCAGTGAGCCCTCAGGAACGTACTCCAGGGCATTCGTTTACTTCGTTCATTCGCGGGCTCGAGCCCATGCTCCGCGAGAATGCGCTTCACGGTGTTGCGGCCGACGTCATGGCCGAGGTTTCGAAGAGCACCGCAAATTCTCGTATACCCCCAGGTCGAGTTCTCCGTCGCCATCCTGACCACGAGCTCGCGTATCGTTTCCAGCACACGAGGCCGTCCTGGCCCGCGGCGCTGGCTCCCGTCGTACTTTTTCGCGATCAGCTCTTTGTACCAGCGCAACAAGGTATCGGGCGTCACGAGATCCGCGATTTCCTTCAGGCCATCCCTACCCAACGTCCTCGCCTTCGCCGCGAGCCGCCGACGCTGCGCAGCGGTAAAACGTAGTCGGCGTCCACCCAGTTGTTCCCGAAGAACACGATTCTCTTCCTTCAGGTATTCGATCGCGTCCTGTTGGAACCGGTTGACCCATCCGGCGAAGGCAATGACGAAGAACTGCCACAGGTACGGTTGCATGGGCTCGGATTTTAGCCGCCCATCGAGTCCGGCGGGATTGCTCCTGGACGCTTCAACGACCTGCCAACACTCAGCATCCGGCGTTGATCAAGTTTTGGCACACTACGGGATGCCGAAGGAGTGGTGCGCGTCCGAGCCTGAGCCCGGAGACAACTCACAACTCGAGCGCCGCACGCTTCGCAAGCGTTGGGCTGAGCTCCTTCACCGTATCTATGAACTCGACCCAGTCCACCTCCACACTCAATCCTCGCCAGATGCGTGTAAGCCAAGAAAGCCATTCTAAGCCGCAATGACCTGATAGAGGAGGCTCTCTTCCGGATGGCGCGGCTGATAGGCAGCGGCAAGGCTCATGTCCCGTGCGGGCAGGCATGCGCCTGGCCAGTCTCAGCTTTCCCAAGTTTCCGTCGAAGGCATGTCCGTCGTGTGTGTGGTCAGATATGTGCGAATGATCTCAGCGACCCGGTTTGCCAGGTCAAGATTCAGTCTCTGTCTAAGAGAGTAGTCCAAAAACTTATCGATAGCTTCATATGGATCAGCGATGGGCGCCGACACGCAAGCCTCTCTAGCTATCTCAGGGAAGGCGCCTGGGCCCTGTAACCGATAGCTCAGTCCAATGTTTGATGAACAAATCAGGTGTGTGAGCAGCTCTGGATCATTCAGATAATCTTCCAGATGGGGAAGGCATCCAATCAGTTCGGCAAGATCATCTAAATAACGTGTGTAGTGAACTAGCGTACGTGTAGATTTTGAATTGGCGAACCACTCCTCCTCGCGCGCACAATCTTCAGCAATTACACGTTTCATTTCACTTTTCGCAGGCAACTCTCGCTCACCGCTGCAAAGTAGTGCGAAATACCTGGCTAACAATTCAGAGAGTACAGGAACCCCTCCCTGCCGAGGTCGTGCCCAACCAAAAAAAGCAATGCGCCTCCCCAGGTCTATATGGAATGCATGCTTGTACAACTGACGAACATCAGAGATCTCGACATCCTTGATCCAGTTGTTGGGAATGGAGCTCTCCTCGTATCCTGTGCAGAATACGATTGCGTCCACTTCCAATGTTGAGTGATCATCAAAGATCACCGTATTGCCTTCAATACAGCTAAGCTCCGACGGAGCAAGCACCTGAATTCGTCCATCAATGACGTTGCTTACGAAATCGTCGTTTTTTTGGAGGGAACGACGTCCACCCGATTTTCGATTCCATTCGTAAACCAACCGATCGTGATCGCTAAGCTTCCTCGTATCCCTAAACTTCCGTTTGAAGGCGTAGAAATCCTTTCGCTGTTCCAGCGACATCCAGTGAAAGAGTCGCGTAGAGTCGACGTCGGTCGTGCGTCGGTCGGGACCCCGGTATCTTTTTATTATTTCGGGAAAGGTCCGCATACTCAATGTGCAGCTCGCAGCTACTTCAGAAATCTGCAGAGTAATGTCCGCGGCCGTTTCGCCCATTCCTACGCACAATACGCGCATACCCTTAAAAGACTCCGGGGCGTTGTAAGTTCCGCTGTGAACAACACTTCCTGGAAAGTTATCCAGACCATCGATGTTTGGCATTCGCGGGGCGTCTGCGCGAAACGCACCCTGACAAATCGCGACGGCGTCAAACTTTCGGTCGTAACTCTCGGTGCCATGACGACAAGTAACCCGAACTTGGCCTCCCTGACAGAGTTCGATCGCCTCTACTTCAGTACTAAATTGAATGTAGCTAAAAAAGTCGAATCTTTCTGCGAAGGACTGCAAGTACTGGGCGTACCGTCTTCGTGTCCAGAGCTCTCGCTTTTCCTGCGGTGGCGCGGGCATCGAAGTGAAGCACATGAAGTGCTGGGAGACAGTAAGACGCATTGTGTCGTAAGCCACACCAGTCGGAAAGTTAAAGACTCCGCCTTCGCGAAGCTCCTTTTCATAGCAAGTGACGTCATGTCCTTTTTCAAGCAATTCCTTCAGTGCAATGAGACCCGACAGGCCCGCTCCAATCACACAAACCCGTTCTTTTTTAGCCATAGATTCGTTCACTCTTCAAGTTCATCGAATATAACCGGAATCTTAATTTTGGCTACTCGGATGACACAACCTATCCCATCAACACCCTCCCCGTAGGCCAGATTGTTTGAACGACCGTAAGGCGTCGAGCGAGAAGAGACGCGGCGTCACGAGACACACGAATAACGTGTCCAGAGTGTATGACGCGGCGAGATCTGGTTGATCAAAGAAGTATTCTTCGATCAGAGGGCCGATCTTGCGAAGCCAGATCTGTTTCAACCGTTTTCCTGTCATCTGGTTCTGCATAAAAAAGGTGTGGCCAATCGTGTGATGTCTGTCTAGGTCTTCCTCTAGGCGGGCATTTAGTTTTTCGAAACCCTCAAAGAGATCACCGACCTCGTTTTTCACGTCATTTTGTTCGTAGAAACGTTTGAGGATGTCTACGTCAGGCTTACATTCGAAGACGTCAAACCTACGTCGAAGTGCGATGTCGATGCTCCGTATACTGCGATCCGCGGTGTTCATTGTTCCGATGAACTTCAATCCTTCAGGCATCGAAAATGTGTTCGTATACTGGAGTCGGATCGCCTCGTCCTCACCACGATATTCGAAGAGGTACATCAGTTCACCGAACACCTTCGGCAAGTTGGCGCGATTCATTTCATCAATCACCAGCACTCGGGTTTGTTTTGGGTCATTCATCTCGCGTGCTATCTGCAGAACAACGCCGTCCACGCGTTCAAATGAGATTGCGCCATCCTTGGATATGGGACGGAGCCCTTCCACAAAGTCTTCATAGCTATAACTGGGATGAAATTGAACAATCCTCGACGCGCCCGAGTGACCGTCAGTGATAAACCGAGCGACGTGTTTGGCGACCCAGGTTTTGCCCGTTCCTGGTGGACCAGCAAGTACGATCTGAGGCGATGAGGATTGCAGTGCCTCCAACAATTCTTCGAGATCTTCTCGCTTCCATAGCGTTTGCTGCTCCAGCCACTTCAAACTAAGCGGTGTTCGAACCGGATCTGGTTTTGCCGTCATCAAGTCTTGACTCCAACCAAGTCTGCGAAAAAGCGCGTCCTTCTCTTCGTCGGTGAGGCGCCGCATGATTCCCCCAGGCCCCCCGATCGAACGCGCTGTCGCCTGAACGGATTTGTAGGGTTCGCCATTCTTGTCACGAAGGCATTCGGAAATCTCCGCAATCCGAAGTCGCTGGTTCCGAGCGATCGGTTCGGAGATTTTGATGCGATGGGGATACACGTCGTCATCCCACACCGGCTCCTCATCAGTGAAAGGATCTGAGGTCACTATGGACAAGGCAAATCCAAATTCACTCCCATAAAACAGAAAGAAGTCGCCTTCACGCACCGGCTCAAGTCGGGAAGAGCGCATGCTGGGAACGCCTCACAAACCAGCTTCCAGGCCGACATCGAAGTTCCGCCCAAGGCCCTTTCCCACGGTTACCCAGTAAACCTCGGTTGCGTGCTCTGACGTGCTCTCTTCAAACAACGATTCCATATCAAAGTACTTATGCTTTACAACAGTGTCCGGAAAGCTCAACCCTATCTCCTGGGGGGCCACGTACTCATCGGGCTGAAAGAACTGCGGATTCTGAAGGACAATACACCCGATTTCGGGATCTTCTGTTTCAACGTAGTCCCTTGAGCGGTGAGCGGCGTACCGACGAACACGGCCTAAGAAATCATCCAACTCCCCGACTCCGTTACCCACGCCGAATCGCTTCCATGCTGCGCGAGCACTCATGTTCTCGTAGTACTCGAATTGACCGTAACCGCCGATTTTCCGAATAGGAGCTTTTAGGAGGAAGTAGAAGTGATCGCCAGGATTCAGTTGTCGAATGTTCCACGGCGTTGGGGTCCAGAAATTGATCTCCTGGAGCTCTGGGTGCGCGGATAGGAATTTAAACCAATCATAGTCAGTAGGCGCAAGTGCTATCACTTGTCCTCACCCTGGTTGGGTCGGGCGTGCAATTCCGTGTACTTCGCAGCCGTCGAACGCGACAGTTCTACGGGATACTTGGTTGCGTTTGCAGCGATCTTGTTCTCGATCGCTTGGAGAGGGTCGATCTCTAAATCGTGACACAGAAGAAGCGTATAGATTAGAACATCCGCCAACTCTTCTGCCGCATGCGCCCTACCTTCCTTCGACCGCAAATAAAGCGAGGTCTCGTCGTCAGATTTCCAAAGAAACGATTCCTGCAACTCTGCAGCCTCAATCGAAAGAGCCGCCGCCAGTTGTCGAGGTGTATGGAATTGCTTCCAATCTCGCTCCTGCCGAAACTCAACAACCGTCTCTATAGCCTGAGCCAAATTCTCGATCATGTGTACACGCTCCGAGGAAAATATACGTCAGCCCCAACACTTCAAAGCCTCTCTTGGCTCCCGGCATTCTTACATGAATGCAGGGTCACCAGAATCTCAAGAAAAGGATACGTCGCAAATCCTTCGAGTTAATCACAGGCGGAAAGAGAGCGATTTCATAGGAGCTCGAACGTAAAAGAAAAAGCGAGCTCAACATCCAAGTGAGGGTCGAGAGCTGGATCGATAACTGGAACAGCCAGTTTATTCGTTTTTGCGTCGAGAGTAGCCCATGATCCCGATTCGGCCGGTGCCGAATAGCCAGATGGTTGCGGGTGTTGGGACTGGTGAGGGTGTCGCTAGCCGATTAGCAACATTAATTGCAAACTGAGCATTGTCAGCATCTGTCCAGAAGGTCGAGTACCGCGGCGACGTTCTAGTTTTGCTAGGAATTGTCGCCGTCGTTTCCATCATCTATGTGGTAGACCGTCCGCGACTTGCGCAACGTACGCAAGAACGGCAGGAAATCAATCAGAAATCGGCTCAACGGCGGCAGGAAGCGGCTCAACGGCGGCGGCAGAGAAGCGCTCAACGATGGCAGGAAGCGAATCAACGACCGCGGCTGGAATCGGCTCGACGACCGCAGGAGGCGGTCACGGTGGAGGACCATAGTTTGATGGCAACAGTACAGTGTCGCAACTATATGCGGGAGAGCCTGATCTCACCGTCAACGGCAGAGTTCCCAGGTATGTTTTCGGGTTCCATTGCGATTTCGCTGGGAGGCAACCGTTACTTGCTGAGTGAGTACGTGGATGCCCAGAACGGAGCATGACCTAACGTCGAGAAGTGCATGGAGCCCGAAGCACTTCTGCTGCGCGACGTTTTGGAGCAGGCCGAGCGGCCACAGCCGCCGTAAAAGAAAAAAGCCCCGCCGCCCGGAGGCGACGAGGCTTTCGTTAAAAACGATTCGACTACAGGGACTTCACGTTCGCAGCCTGGGGTCCCTTGGGTCCCTGGGTGACCTCGAACTCAACTCGCTGGCCTTCTTGGAGCGATTTGAAGCCTTCGCCGTCAATAGCCGTGTGGTGAACGAACACGTCGGGGCCGTCTTCACGCTCGATGAAGCCAAAACCCTTGCTGTCGTTGAACCACTTCACAGTACCTTCCGCCATGCTAGGTCTACCTCCTTTCCTCGAAATTTAACCCGGCCGAAGCCGGGGTATTGTGTAGACCCTAGCGCTGGCAACAACAAAAAAGACCGCAAGGCAATGTTTTCTCCCTGCAGTCCACTGTTGGTACAGGTAGAGAAAAACTACACTCTACAAAGAAAACACTACCGCGTGTATGGACTGGTGTCAAAGGTCAACTGGGACCCGGGTGGCTCTTCTTGCTTTCTTCTTCGCCATAGCTCGAGCGAATCTATTGGGGCAAGCGGCGCCCGTTCGGCGGACGAGAACGGCATCGTCGGACTCCGGGCGTCGTTTTCTCGCCTAGCCAATCTCTACATGAGACTCGATTGACTCCCCACCCGGGGTTCTGACACTGTGTGCGCGTGAACCCACCAGATCCCAAAGACTACAGCTTTGAGACTGCCGCCAACGCGATCTCGCTATGACGGATGACGGATGACGAGGAGACAACCCATGACCATAGAGCGCCACGAAGTAGGACCCCGAATGAGCCAATGCGTCGTGCACAACGACGTCATCTACCTAGCTGGGCAAGTGGATCGAGATGCCTCGCCGACGGCCGAGCAGCAGACAAAGAACATACTCGACCTGCGTCGGCGCGCCGGATTGCTCCACCGTGATGTGCTCATGAGGTCGACCGTCGATGTAGCTTGCCGCAGAGGCGGAATGCTCCGTTTGTCGCAAGTGGAGGAAAACCACATGCGCCACCGAGCGTCGTAAAGCAAATTAGACCACTACCAGCAAGCTGTGGAATTCCTCGAGCTAGTCCGTCTATTCACGATGGGTAAGGGCAGTGGGTAAGGGGCAACGCCACGGAGGCCGGCCAGTTACACGCGGGGCCGGCCTCCGTCTTCTGGTCTAGGCAGTGCACCCGTGCTGCGGGCGTTCTAGGTGCCTCCGAAGCGATCAGCATGCTGGAGTCGCGCACCGGGAGATAGAGGGAAAGCTACGGGTAGCCGCCGGGGGGGGGTTGAAAAATAGGGGCCGTGCCGCTGCCAAGGCGATGTCGCGCGTTAGTAGACCCCTTCCGGCTCTAACCTTCGTTGCGGTCACCAGCAAAACTATGGAGTCTTTTGACCCATTCTTATTTGCGTCTCGCGACCGGGAGGCGGTGTGAGCCTTTATCGGGGCACCCTCGCTATGTTGTCCCCTCAATGCCCCCGCGAGTCATTTACGCGTTCTTTGACTTAACAGTAACTGGCCTGTTTACAATTGTTTAAGGCATATCAAGTGCTCTTCGACGATCTCCCCCTCGATGAGGTGGCGCTGCAAGATCTGCTCGAGAACGTCTGCGTGACACCCTCCATACCACGCCCCTTCAGGATAGACCACTGCAATCGGACCGCCCTCGCAGATACGCAGGCAGTTAGCCTTGGTGCGGGCAATGCCTCCGGCTTCCGATAGCCCGAGCTCTTTCAAACGTTTCTTGAGATAAGACCACGCCTCGAGCGATGCTTCTTTGTCACAGCATTTCGGTTTCGTCTGATCACAACAAAGGAAAATGTGGCGGCGGGCCGACGGGATACCAACGGCGCTCGCTGAAAGCTGCATTCTGCTTTTATCTATAGACATTTATCACTCTTGTGTGTTCCACAGATTCGATCCTTTTTAGTGGAATTCGGGTCCAGTTGTTACCCCAGTTACCCCGACAAAGTTTTACCGGGTGACAACCTCCACCGAAAGGCAAATGCTTTGAGCATACGAAAGAACCGGAAGCGCAAGCTTAATAACAAGGCCATCGAAAGTCTACGCGCCAACCCTCCGGCGTCTGATCGCGTTGATTGGTTCGACACAACGAAAGCCTCCCAACCAAGCTTCGGAATACGCATCTCGTCCACAGGACATGCCAGCTTCTTCCGTCTCTACCGGAAGGGGGGGCAGCTCAAGCGCTGGACCTTGTCAAGGACCGCGTGCCGCTCGGTGATTACTCGCCGAGGAAGCAGAACAGGATTCACTCCAGGCGGTGCGCTCGGCGCTGAGAGTAGAAAATTGATTAGGTACCGGAATCGAACATAAACCCCAGTCGATCTTGTACTGTCGAAGCTTACTAAGAAGGCTTCTTTACAGCCATAAATAGAAACGCCCCAACGAAGGGGCGTAATCAATAAGAGATGGTCAAGGAACTAATAAAGTCTTTTGCGTCTGTTGAAGCCAATTCCAAGTAAACCTAGTCCAAGCAGCGCCAATGTGGTGGGTTCGGGTACGGCAGCACTACCGATTGTTAGGTTGTCATGTGCAAAGGCTCCGGCCGTGGTCGTACCGCCGTTTACCAATCCGACGTGAATCGATGTGATATTGAGAGATGAGGTGATTACCCAGAAAGAGCCCACTCCTGATAGCAAGTAATCAATAGTCAACGAATCACCAAAAGTGACCAATGCATAGAATCCGGTGTTGTCTGTTGGGGGGATGTCCCGCGGGATGTTGGATTTGGGTTAGCGGCGGCTCCTTGGCCGGCCTAAGAATAAGTCTGCCAAACAACCGTCTCCATAGGGGGACAAGGAGCCACCATGCGTAGGAAATCAAAGAAGCCAGTAAGAAAGCAAACGCACTCGCCTACCGGTGAGGGAGTAGTTGGTCGAGTCGGTCAGATACTGCTCCCGATGATAGCTGGGATCGCGGCTACGAAGGCGGATCTAACGGAATGGGTTTACGAGCAAGGACTGACAGTTCTGCACGAACTCCTGAGCAAGGATGCGGAGGAGATCGTGGGGCCCAAGGGCAAGCACGAGAAGGAGCGAAGGCATAACCACTGGGGGAGCACGGATGGAGAGCTGAGCTTCGGTGGTGGCCGAATCCAAGTGTCGCGACCTCGAGTTCGCTCGAAGTCGGGCACGGAGGCGTCGCTTCCACACTTCGAAGCCTTCCGCGAAGAAGATCCTCTTCCAGAGCGAGTGTTGAATCAGATTTTGGTGGGGGTATCGACACGAGGATACCAATCGAGTCTGGACAAACCCGCGGTCAAGTTAAAATCTCGTGGCACGAGCAAGAGTGCAGCCAGCCGCCACCTGGTGAGCCAGACGAAAAAAAGCTCGAGGAATACCTGGCGAGACCGCTTGAGGAGCTCGAGCTCGCGGCGCTGATGATGGACGGCCTTGAGATGGCCAGAGAGACCGTCGTCGTAATTATTGGTATCACAATAGGTGGAAGGAAGGTGCCGCTGGGAATATGGCTGGGCTCGACGGAGAACGCTACGGTATGCACCGCTTTGTTGCAGAACCTTCTCGAGCAGGGATTGCGCATTGATGAGTCGATTCTCTGCGTGATAGACGGAGGCAAAGGTATTCGCAAGGCGCTCATCGACGTTTTTGGGGACCTCGCGATCATCAAAAGGTGCCAGGTCCATAAACTCCGAAATCTGCGCTCGTACCTTCCCAAGTCTCGTCACGCCTACGTGCTCCAGACGATGAAGCACGCCTACAAGAGCAAGAGTGCCAAAAAGGCGCGCAAGCGTCTTCAGGCATTGGTGTCGTGGCTCGAGCGAAATGGCTACGACGAAGCTGCCGGAAGCCTTAGCGAAGGGATGGAAGAGACCCTCACCGTTCTGAAGCTCGCTCTGCCCGAGTTACTTCGCAAGTCCCTTGCCACGACGAACGCCATCGAGAATCTCAACTGAACCATCCGCAGAGTCTCGAGAAACGTCAAGCGTTGGAAGAGTCCTTCCATTATTCGACGTTGGACCGTTCTCGGTGTTGTCACAGCGGAGAAGAAGTTCCGGCGAATCAAAGGCTATCGCCATATGGGTGCTCTCGTTCACGCCCTTAGAAGCAAACAGAAATCTCTTGACAGCGATGCGTTTGCTGCCTAATAGTATTCACTGGTGCCGCCGCTACCCGACCAAATTCAACAGCGGCCGGGACATCCCCGGTTCCGGCAGGACTGGCGTTTACCCAAGCCGACGGTCCTGAAGTCCGTGTCGATCGACGGAGACGCCTTTCACAAAGCATTCGACCAGTAGTTGAGGTATCGAGAGGAGGACCGTATCGTCCGGATCACGCGGCTGCGAAACATACGCTCGGACCTACTCACACACGTGCTCGGAGGTTTCCGCCAAACGGGCAAGTTCCGCGCCCGCGCCCAGCGGGACGGGCCGCCGGAGACGCATTAAATAATGCACCCGGTACTGCGGCACGTCGAGATCTCGGGTGACCGGCGCGGTGACTCGGTGCGCAATTGAAGGGCCCGGTCGCCGCTCCCGTGGAAGCCTCGCAGCTGAAACGTGTGGTGGTCGAGGCGTCCGCGATCGCCGATCGTTACTGGAAAAGCCGAGTAACTGTCAACCGCAAGGCCGATGGGTCATTGATTACCGATGCAGATACCGAGGTCAACGAGTTCTTGCGCGGTGTGCTAACTCGACTACTGCCCGGCTCCGGCTGGCTCTCCGAGGAGACCAGGGACGACTTGAGCCGCCTTGCCAGCGACTGGGTGTGGGTTGTCGACCCACTTGATGGCACGAAGGAATTCGTCCAGGGGGTGCCCGAGTTCGCCATCTCGGTCGGTCTCGTCCATCAAGGTTCGGCCGTACTGGGCTGCGTCGTCAACCCAGCCAGCGGACAGGGGGGCGTTGGTCACGTTGGAATTGGCGCCGAGTTCTGGGGAGGACTCCAACAAGGGCATTCGGCCACAAGTCTGTCAGAGGCCCGCGCGAGCGTGAGCCGTTCTGAGACCGAAGACGGTAGCGTGACGCCCTACGTTAGCCTTGTCGGAACGTCCTTTCCCGTGGGCAGCGTCGCCTACAAGCTGCTGCGCGTCGCGGCGGGACACGACGATCTGACTTTCTCTGTGCAACACAAGTCGGAGTGGGACATCTGCGGTGGCGTTGCCCTGCTGGAGGCGACTGGCAATGTGTACCGACGCCTGGACGGGGAACCGGTGCAATTCAACCAGAGCGACACGAGAGTCCGCTCGGGTGCGTTGGCAGGCGCCCGATCGCTGGTGGACGAATTGCAAATCGAGATGGAACGGACCGCGTCTTCCTTGCGGGGGTCCCCCACATCAGCGAAATAGCACATTGCTTTCTGGCTGTCGGCCCAGAAGACTCTTTGCGGGAGCCGAGGGGGCGATTTGAAGGCATCTCTCGCACGGAAAGGGTGGGGCGAGTGGGCGACTCTGGTTCTCAATCAGGAACTCAGAAAGATTCATACTGAATTGTTGGTCTATATCAACGACGAATTGGTCCTCCATGACGTAGGGCAAGATACGGTCGCCGGTCATAGAGTTTTTCTCGGTGAGGGTAGCGGTCCGTATGATGTCGATGTAGCCGGTCTGCCAGTAGACGGTCGGCAGTTTCTGGCGGGGCTGGTTGTACGGTTCGGGTATCCCGATATCGATCAGCGGTTCTAGGTACGGCTCGCCGATGGCCCACATTTTAAACGGATTCTGGAGAGGCGGCGAAACCGCCCGCACCGAGTCAGCTTCGGGGTCGTTTATCAGCGTCTCGACTGCTTCGTCCACTCTCTCCGGCCTACGGAGCGGCGTCGTCGGTCGCATGTGCACGACGATCTCCGGGGCGGTAGCCTTCGTGCTCATGCAACCACTCCAGGGCGTGCAGGAACACGGGGAGATCGGTCGTATCGTCCTCCGCCAGCTCTGCCGGTCGTAAGAAGGGCGCTTCCGCCCCCAGCGACAGACCGATATCGCGAATCCGCTCGGAGTCCGTGCTGACCACGATTCGCGATATCAACTGGCAATGTTGGGCCACCTCTATGGTGTGCGCGATCAGCGGTTTCCCGGCCAACGGCGCAATGTTCTTCATCGGGATAGATTTCGATCCGCCGCGCGCCGGGATCAGGGCTAATACCTGTGGTTCAGATGCCATAGCGTTTGCACCAGGATCGTTGCCTATAGCTTGTGGCACGACGCGTTATATCCAGGAGGCGAAGAGGTCGGTTCACCCTTGCCGTCTTCCTGGAGTAAGGCCGTCCTGACTGGGCCAGCGCGTTCCTCAGTTCCGATCCCTACTACGACGGAAAGAGTTCGGGACTAGCTTTCCTATCGCCCTGGATAGAAGCACTTTGGGCCCCTCGAGGACTCCGCTCATGTATACCAATGCCGCCTGACTGGTCGACAGTGGTGATAGGTAGGACCGGGCCATCAGTCTGAGCTTCGAGGAGTATTCCCCGAGACGAACGGTTTTCAGGCGCTTCCAATCGATGGCGCCTCCGTCTCTCGTATACCCCATCGCCGCGAGCAGGTCCGGGCACGCCATTGCACCAATTACACTCAACTCGTCCTCGTTGAGGTGCTTGCGGCGGTCATAGCTATCTTTTCTGACATACCCGACTCCACTGCCCATGTCGCCTTCGATTTGAAATGTGGTATTGTGTCTCTTCTTTTGGTCCACCATGTTCAGCATTGGCTCGACTTCGGCAGGAACGTCGAGCCATTCACACAGCGACTCCACGAAACCGACAGGGTCATCCTTGATCTGGTCGAAGAAAAGGGTACGGTAGGAATCTGGATACCGAACCGTTCGGGCCATTCCCATGGCCGCGGACCGGGCCCAGTCATTGCAGAATAGGTGGACAGGAGACTTGTACGATTGTGACTCTCTTAGCGAACGGTCCATTTTCCTAGCGGTAACCCAGCTTGCGTAGTTGTCGTAGGGGTTTCGAATGACCTGGAGAAACTTTATGCGGTCCGGTCCGAACCAACCAACGAGTCTGTCGAAGTTATCCTCCGACATATGCGTGTATTCTCCGAAGTACTTCTTATCGGGGAAATGCGCTTGCCTGAAAGTCTCTAGCAGGGTCAAGTACAGGTCCTTCTGGCTGTCGCCGGAGCCCGTGACCATACTTCGAGTGAGGCGCCAGGACTTGCTCTTGCGACACGACTCGAAGAAGAAGTCCAGGTTCTCCTCGAATCCCCCCCTTGAGCGATAGTCTTCGTCGCCGAAGTAATGGAAGAAGTTGAGTGCGGATTCAGGGATCGCTATCTGACTGTGCGAGCCCAAGGCGCCGCTGAGAATCGTCTTGCCGCTTCGAGGAAGGCCCCCAATAATGATGACTTTGTCTGGTACCGCTACGCGTCCCAACATACCCCTTCCATCAAACTACTGAGATGCACGAACCCTGCTCTTATCGTTAAGGAAACTCAGGGTTTCTCTCAACAAGATAGCCGAACAATCCATTACGCTCTCGCGATAAGTATCCAGGGTGAGCTCGACGTAGTCGGAGCGCTGGTATGACTCGGTGACGCCCACGAAGTTGCCGGACAAGCCGGCGAAGGCCTTGCTATATTGCCCCTTGAAGTCCCGTTCGGCACAGACCTCCACCGGACAATCCAAGTACACCTCCATGAAGTTTCCAATTCTCTCGCGGATTAGTTGGCGGGTTTTCTGTACATGCGCGATCGTGCAGACGATGCAGACGTATCCCAAACTGTTGCGTTCGATCGCAAAACTTGTAGTTTCCCTCAAGACATCGTTCCTGTCCTCTGTGGAGTATCCGTACTCCTTTCCCGAGGCTCGTAGCCTCTCACGGAACGCCTCGCCGTCTACGAGCTCAACCTTTTTGAAACCGTTTTGAAGTAGATCGTCGCGCAGGCACCTTCCCAGGGTCGACTTACCAGACGAAGAAATTCCAGTGATGAAAATGGTCCCGCTGGTGAATTCGTTCTTGCGCGCGGAGTCGTGTTCCGTGTGTGGCATCTCAGACTATTTGGTACATTAGGCTCTAGAGGATGTCAAGGAATTAGTTGAAACCGTCATAAGTGACTCCTGGTCATTTCAGATCTACGCCCCTGACCCTACGCGGCCTCAGGCACCGCGTCCTCT
>Ga0310121_10002983_pt1 | contig 15719 bp, 14 predicted proteins | sample CB27_Tmax_986_MG_FD_203504 | JGI IMG/M metagenome (GOLD analysis project Ga0310121, IMG submission 203504) | Marine microbial communities from Western Arctic Ocean, Canada - CB27_Tmax_986 | ecosystem: Environmental > Aquatic > Marine > Oceanic | place: Canada: Western Arctic Ocean | collected...
CCGGGAGTACGTCTGCTCACTCGTGCCGAGCTTTCTACAGCCCTCAGCCGCGCTCTGCCCTCGGGCACACTCAACTTCGGCCTGGCGTAACTTGGGGATGATTTGCTCCGGCGTGTAGCGTGTTCTCAGCATCGCTGGCCCCCTCTTGGCCCGAACTCCTCTCTCTGGATCTGGACCGATTTAAGGGGGCAAGGTCACTTGACGCTGGCGTCAGTGCGAGACAATCGTTGATGGGGAACTCGGTGGACTGAGAGCCCAGAGCCGAAAGCCGAGAGTCTGATGAAATGGGGTGAGTGAGGGGATTCGAACCCCCAACATCCGGAGCCACAGTCCGGCGCTCTACCCTTGAGCTACACTCACCATGAAGGGCAGGGGCGGGTTCGCCGCCCGAAACACTGCAGTTTAGCACAGCGCGCCGACCTTTCTGGTAACCTACCCCTCCGTGGCGCGTCGCCGGTGACGGCCTGATGTGCGCCCGTTCGTGACTCGTTCAAGACAATCGGGGTGACGCAATGAAGGGTTCTCGCAGGTATCTGATCGGCGGCTTCATCCTCGGCGGCGTTTTCACCATGGCCGCGTTTACGGCCGGCGCCGGCTTTGGCGCGAGCATGGCGGCGCAGACTGGGCATACCGGGCTGTACGGTGGCGCGCGGCCGCTGGCGCCGTATTCGCCCGGTGTGGACTCGGGCGGGACGGTGTACCTCTCCGGCCAGGTGGGCATCAATCCGGACACGGGCAGCCTGCACGAGGGCGTGCAAGACCAGGCGCGCCAGGCGCTGTCGAACCTCGAAAACCTGCTCAGCGAAGCCGGCCTGACGAAGGCGCACGTCGTCCGGTCGACTGTCTACCTGGACGACATCGACAGCTACGGCGCGCTGAACGAGGTCTACGGCGAGTTCTTCGAGGGCGTGGACGTGAAGCCGAGCCGCTCGACGGTCGGCGTGGCGGCGCTACCGATCGGCGCAGCCGTCGAGATCGACTTCATCGCGGTCAGATAAATGAGTCTGACCCTTTAGGGAAAAGGGGTCGGACCCCTTACCATCGACTGCCAGGCAATTGGGGTGTCGGTGAGGGACGGCGCGGCGAAGGTGCCTTTCTCCGGCTGGGGGTCACGCTCAGCGGAGGCGTCGGCGACGTCGCGTCGTTCGCTCGAGAAGAGCCCCTTCACGTCCTCGATCATGATGTAGCCGGCCGGCACCAGGATCAGCGTGATGAAGGTCGAGAAGATCACGCCGAAGGCGAGCGAGATGGCCATCGGGATCAGGAACTGCGCCTGTAGGCTGGTCTCCAGCATGAGCGGCGTCAGGCCGAAGAACGTGGTCAACGACGTCAGCAGGATCGGTCGGAAGCGTGAGGCGCCCGCCTCGCGGACCGCCGCGGTCAGGCTCACCGCGGTGCGCCGGTTGCGGTTGATGAAATCCACCATGAGGAGGCTGTCGTTGACGACCACGCCGGCCAGGGCCACCAGTCCGAACATCGACAGCATGCTGATATCCATGCCCATGATGAGGTGTCCCCAGGTGGCCCCGACGAGGCCGAACGGGATGGCCGACATGATGACGAGCGGCTGGGCGTACGATTTGAGCGGCACGGCGAGCAGCAGGTAGATGAGCAGCAGCGCCACCAGGAAGCCCTGCATTAAACCGCCGATCGAATCACGAAACTCGGTCTGCTGCCCTTCGAACGAGTGGCGCACGCCCGGAAACGCGGCCAGCAGCTCTGGCAGCACGCGGGTTTCCAGATCGGCGATCACGTCGCCGGGGATCGTGATCGCCTGGTCCACCGCGGCGGTCACGTTGAGCGCCCGCTGCCGGTCGACCCGCTTGATCGACGCAAAGCCGCGGCCGGCCTCCACCCGCGCGACCTGAGAGAAGGGGACTTCCTGCCCGTCGTGGGTGCGGATCCGCATGTTCTCAAGGTCGCCCACGGACCGCCGCTCAGATGCCGGATAGCGGACCATGACGCGGACGTCGTCACGGCCGCGCTGGATTCGCTGCGCTTCCTCGCCGTAGAACGCCTGTCGGACCTGTCGCCCGAGATCCTGCAGCGACAGCCCGAGCACCTCGGCGGTTGGCTTGATAGCGAGCTTGATCTCCTGCTTGCCCTGTCGGAACGAGTCGGCGATGTCGGAGACGCCGGCGTATTCGGCCAATCGGGCTTTCACTGCAGTACCGGCGGCGCGCAGCTCGTCGATGTCCGATCCGGTGAGTTGCACGTTGATCGGGTCGCCCGCCATGAACAGCTCGGCGTCGAACTTCACCTCGACCGCGTCCAGAATCGTGCCGACCAGCCCCCGCCACCGGTTCGATGCCTCCGCGCTGCTGATTCCTCGTTCGTCGGCTTGCGTCAGCTCGATGAAGATACCGCCGAGGTGCGACGCGGCGGTCTGCGCGCCTCTCCCCATGGGGCCGCTCAGCCGCGGCGCGCCGGTGCCGACCAGTCCGTAGACGTACTTGAAGAGCTCGCGCCCGGTGTCCGCCTTGACTTCCGCCCGAAGCGTCTCGGCCGCATCTTCCATCTGCCGGACGGCGGCCTCCGTCACTTCGACCGGCGTTCCGGGCGGCATCGTCACCGACGCCGACAGGAAGTCGGCGTCCACCGGCGGCATGAAAACCACCCGCACCCAGCCGCCGCCGACCAGCCCGACCGTGAGGAGCAGCACGGCTACGCCGACTGCCACCGTCAGGTACCGCCAGCGAATGCCGAACGCCAGCGCCGGCCGGTAGACCTGGTCCACCAAAGCCTTGAGCGCGCCGTCCATCCGGTTCCGCATGCGCGAGCCCCACGTGTTGCGCGGCGCGCGCGTCTTACCGTGCGACAGATGCGCGGGCAGAATGAGCTGCGACTCGATGAGAGAGAAGATGAGGCAGGGCATGACGACCAACGGGATGACGACCATCATCTTGCCCATGACGCCCGGGATCAGCAGCAACGGTGCGAACGCGGCGACGGTGGTGAGGACGGCGAAGATGACCGGCGTCGCGACCTCCCGTGTGCCCTCGATCGCGCCGCGCAGCCGGTCTCCGTGCCGCTGCTGGTGCGTGTAGATGTTCTCACCGACGATGATGGCGTCGTCCACCAGGATGCCCAGCACGACGATGAAGGCGAACAGCGACATCATGTTCACCGACACGCCGAAGCTCGGCAACAGCCACATCGCGCCGAGGAACGAGACCGGAATACCCAGGCTGACCCAGAACGCCAGGCTGAACCTGAGGAAGAGGGTCAGGACGATGAAGACCAGGACGAATCCGGTGAGGCCGTTCCGGGCCAGCAAATTCAACCGGTCCCTCAGCACGAACGCCTGGTCGCCGAGCGTCGTCAGCGAGACGCCTTCGGGCATCCGCGGGCGCGCGGTCTCCACCCAGGCGTGGACCGCATCCGACACCTCGATCGCGCTCTGCTCACCGGTGCGAAACACGGAGACGAGCAGCGCCGGGTCGCCTTCGAAGCGGGAGAACTGGTCGGTGTCCTCGAAGCCGTCCACGACGGTCGCCACCTCGCCGAGCGTCAGATGGCTCCCGTCCAGCCGGGTCAGGAGCATCAGGTTTTCGAACTCGTGGCCGCGGTAGGCCTGGCCTTTCGTCCGCAGGAGGAACTCGCCACCGTCGGTCTTGACCGACCCCCCAGGGAGATCCAGCGACGAGCGGCGCACGGCCCTCGCGACCTCGTCGAAGGTCAGGCCGTGCCGGCGTAGCAGCGTCTCGGAGACCTCGATCGAGATTTCGTAGGGACGGGCGTTGGCCAGTTCGACCTGGGTGATGCCGGGCAGCGCCGACAGGCCGTCGCGCACCTGCTCGGTCAGCGCTTTTAGGCTGAACTCGTCAACCTTGCCGTGCACCGCGACGTTGATCACCTGCTGGCGGTTGGTGATCTCCTGGATGATCGGCTTCTCGGTCTCCTCCGGAAACGTCTCGATGGCGTCGACCCTGGACTTCACGTCGTCGAGCACCTTGCGGGCATCGGCGCCCGCTTCGAGCTCGATCGTCACCAGGCCGGAGCCTTCGCTGGCGGTCGAGGTGATTCGCTTGATGCCGTCGAGGCCCTGAATCGCCTCTTCGACGCGGACGCAGACGCCTTCTTCGACCTCCTCTGGCGCCGCGCCGCGATAGGGCACCCGGACCGTGATCATGTCGAGCGAGAACTCGGGAAAGACCTCGCGCTTGATCGTGAGGGCGGAGAAGAGCCCGCCCACCAAAATCAACACCATCAGTAGGTTGGCGGCGACCGAGTTCCGGGCGAACCAGTCGATGGGCCCGTTCATGACGCGCTGTCCTCGTCGGCGACCGCGGCGGGGCGACGGCTGACCTCGTTGATGCGGACCTGCATTCCGGCAGAGACTGCTTCGAGTGGCGACAGGTTCACGCGCTCGCCTGACGCTAGGCCGCCCTGCACGATGACCTCGTCGATTGTCGTGCGGAGGACGTCGATCGTACGGAACCGGAGGCGGTTCTCGTCGTCGACGATGAGTAATTGATCGGTGCCGCGCAGCGCGGCCCTCGGCAGCACCGCCACGTTCTCGACCACCCGGCCGTCGATCTCCGCCTCGACGAACATGCCGGCCGCCAGTGGCGGCCGGGTCGGGTCGGCGCCGCGGCCGTACGGGTTCTGCACCTCTGCCACGACGTGGACCATGCGCGTCCGGGGATCGATTTCACCCTCGGTGCGCACGATACGGCCCTCCCATGCATGGTTGCGGCCGGCGAATTTCACACGCAGCGTCACACGCGGCCCGCGCACGCGGCCCGATTCGCCGCGGTAGTTCAGGGGCAGGTCCAGAAAGGCGAGCTGGTCATCGGGGAGCGGCAGCCGGATCTCGGCAGCGTCCACGGCGTAGATCCGGGCGACCGGCGTGCCGACCATCACGAACTGGCCGACATCCACGTTCTTTTCACGGACGCGGCCGGCGTAGGGTGCGCGGACCTCGGTCCGCTCGAGATTGCGCCGGGCGGTGTCCAGGTTGGCCTCGGCGGCGGCCAGGCCGGCCTTGGCGCTGGTGATCTGCGGCTCGCGCAACGTGAGCGAGCGGGCCTGACCGGTGCCGATCCGATCCCATCCCCACTGCGCCACCTCGGCCTCGGCCTCCTCCTGCACGATGCGCAGGCGGGCGCTCTCGATCTCCGCCTCGCGCTGCACCAGCACCTTTTCGTAGTCGTAGGGCTCGATCCTGAAGAGGAGGTCACCGGGTTCGAAGAATCCACCCGCGACGAACGAGGGCGAGACCTCGACGATGCGTCCGGAGACTTCCGGCACGAGCTGGCTCTCGGTGCGAGGCTCGACCGTGCCCTGGGTGTGCACGGTGAACGTGGTGTCGGTCAATTCCACTTCCAGCACGCGCACCAGCGGAATCGTCACTTCGGGTGGGCGGGTGGGCGCCTCCGGCTTGAGGGCCACCATCGTGCGTGCCCCGATTGCTGCGGCCACCACGACCGCAATCGGCAACAGTATTTGAAGTGTGCGCCTGATTCCGCGATTCATTCCGCCACTCTCTTTCCGACGTTAGCAGCTACGACTTTGGCACTGCGACTGGCGCGGACACGCGCGCCGCCATGCCGGCCGCGCTGAACTGGACTAGCGACTCGGCCAGATGCTCGCCCCGCACGAGCTTGCCCATCAAGGGTTCCTCGAGCTGTGTGCAGACCAGGGTGTGCGCGAGCGATCCGATGACGAAGTGCAGCCGCCACAGGACTTCCTCTTCCGCGAGATCTGGCATCAGCTTGCGAAGCACCGGCAGGAACCGGAGACCCACCGGCTGAAACAACTTCAAGAAGGTGCCCCGGAGCTGCTGGTTCGTCTCCGAGTGCATGCGGCCAACCAGTTGCATGAACTTGGCGCCCTGGGCGCCGAACTGCTCGGCGGCCCGGAACGCCGGTACGATGAACGCACGGACGACCTGTTCGAGCTCGATCGGGGTGCCGTCCGCCGCCTTCGTCTCCAGTTCGTCCAGCCGTCGCAGCCGCTCCTTGTTGATCGGCACGACCCGCCGCTCGAAAACCGCCGTTAGGAGCGACTCCTTCGAGCCGAAGTGGTAGTTGACCGCCGCCAGGTTCACGCCTGCTTCCGCCGTGATCTGGCGGAGGGAGGTCGCCGCGAAGCCCTCGTCGGCGAACAGCCGCTCCGCAGCATCGAGAATCCGCTCCTTCGTTTCCAGGCTCATGGCAAGCAGCATAATTGAAATCAAACGTTCATTTCAATCATACGTTTATACGTATCTCGGTCCGAGAAAGTTCCTGGTGAGAAAAGTGGAGGGGTGCGGGGCTGTCAGACAGGCCGAGTGTCAGGCGCGCTTCGTGACTCTAGACTCGATATCGCCGGTACTCATTCTTCTTCGTCGTACCCGCGGTCGATTCCGACGGTCTGCCATCCCTCGGGCATCCGGCGGAAGTGCACCCGCGCCGGCTGCCGCCATTCGCGGAACGCCTGGTGGAGGGCGCGCAGTGTCACCGCCACATGGTCCTGGCCGGCCAAGAGCTCAGCCGGTGCCTGGGCCCGCGGCTCGGGGATCGTCATCGCCGGCCCGACCTGCGTGTGGTCACCCGTCGCGTTGTCGAAGCGGTACCACCTGAGCACGTGGCGGGTCGCCGGCGTGGCAGCGTCGACCTTGACCGCGCTGTTGTCGAAGGTCAGCAGGCCGGCGGGATCGAGCCGGACGTTTTCGATTGGGTTGACCTGGTTCAGCCAGCGAGCGACCACCTTGTCGCGTCGCGCGATCAACGTGGCCGTCAAGTAGCGCGCAGCCCTCGGGTCATCGTACCTGACCTTCTCGACGACCGCCTGGATGGCCTCGTCGGAGAACTGGGCCACGATCCGGGCCGCCCAGTAGGCGTCGTCCGGCAGGGGAACGACAATCGCCTGGAAATCGACGGTCTGCCGTTCAGCGACACGCTGATCCAGAAGATCGTGGCGGCAGTCCGAACGAACGCCTAGGACTAGCCGCCGCGGTGAAAGTCCTGCGTCGCACCGAGGCGGTTCCGGTGCGTCCGCCTGGCATGGGCGCAGGCTGTGGTAATCTCGACATCTGACCTCCCCGAGTCGTCAAGAGTAGCCGCGAACCACCGAACAATGCTAAAAGCCGAGAGTCGAGAGTCATGACCGATCAACACGAGTTCTTCCTGCCCGAGGGCCAGCCCGCCCCGTCGCGGCGAGAGTTCATCAAGGGCGTGATCGCCTCCGGGGTCGTTGTCTCGAGCGTGGCGTACGTGCCGACGACGTGGGCCCAGTCCACCCCCGGCAAGTCGGGCGCGGTGGAGCGTCTTCTGTCGCTGAACGTGAACGGACAGACCCGCCGCGTCGACGTGCTGCCCAACGAAACCCTCGCGATGACGCTGCGCTACAAGCTCGGGCTCACGGGCACGAAGCTCGGATGCGATCGAGCCGAGTGCGGCGCGTGCACCGTCATCATTGACGGCGTCACCCACTACTCGTGCTCGACCTTGACCCATCGGGTGCGCGGCCGCCAGATCACGACGGTCGAGGGCCTGGAAGGCCCGTCCGGCGAGCTGCACCCGGTGCAGCAGGCGTTCATGGACGAGCTGGGGCCGCAGTGCGGGTTCTGCACGCCGGGGCAGGTCATGTCGGCCGTGGCGCTGCTCAAGGTCAATCCAAACCCCACGCGGCAGGAAGCACGCGAGGCGATGGCTGGGAATCTGTGTCGGTGCGGAGCTTACGACCACTATCTGAACGGCGTCATGCGCGCGGCGAGGGAGAGCTGAGATGGCGAACGTGCTGGTTGGCAAGAACTTCACACCACCCGACGTCCGCGGCAAGGTCACCGGACGAGCAAAGTACGCGGAGGACTTCCGCGCCGACGGGATGCTCTTCTGCCGGCTGCTGACCAGCCCGATGCCGCATGCCCGGGTCCGCGACATCGACGCCTCGGCGGCGCTCGCGATGGAAGGCGTCGTCGCCGTCCTGACCGCCGATGAGGTGCCGGATGTCCAGGCGCCCCGCAATCCAATCCTGACCAACGAGCCGCACTACGTGGGCGCGCCGATCCTCGCGGTCGCCGCGGTGAACGAGACACTCGCCGAGGATGCGATCGCGAAGATCAAGGTCGACCTCGAGCTGCTGCCGTTCACCGTGGACCCGCTCGAGAGCCTTCGTGCCGACGGGCCTGACGCCAGGCTGGACGGCAACGCGGTGGTGCCGCGCGAAGGCCTGCGCTCGGTCAAGTGGACGGCGGAGGACTTCGCGGCGGCCGGCGACGGTGAGCTGCCGATGGGCGAGCCGACCGCGACCTGGTCCTACGGGGACATCGAGGCAGGCTTTGCGAAATCGTCGGTGACCCTCGACGAGACGTTCGTGACGGCGAGCACCTCCCACCACTCCATGGAGCCCCGGACTGCCATGGCCTACTGGGAGAACGGGACGTGCCACCTCTTCGGGTCCAACCAGAGCCAGAGCTTCGTCGTGCCGGGCTTGGCCAACTACCTTGAGATCGAGCCGGACAAGCTGGTATTCGTCGGCGAGAACTGCGGCGGTGGGTTCGGGTCGAAGGGGTCCGCCTACCCGATCCAGGCGGTGCCCGCCCTGATGTCGAAGAAGACCGGCCGGCCCGTCATGATGCGGATCAGTCGCGCCGAGGAGTACGCTATCGGCTCGGCTCGGCCCGGCTTCCAGGGCCGCATCAAGATGGGGTTTCGGGACGACGGACGGCTCCTGGCGTGCGACCTCTACATCATCCAGGAGAGCGGCTCAAACTCCGGCGGTGGCGACTGGAACGCCGCGGCCAGCGCCCTGTCGATCGTCTACACGCCCGAGGCGATGCGGTTCCGCGGCATCTCGGTCCTGACCAACACGCCGCCCCGCGGACCCCAGCGCGGTCCGGGGCAGAACCAGATCGCCATTGCCGTGGAGCCGCTGCTCGACAAGGCGGCGCGAAAGCTCGGCATCGACCAGTTCGCGATCCGCCGGATCAACGCGCCCGATCACGATTCAAGATACGGCGGCGATCGCGGGGTGATCACGAGCGCCTACATGCGGGAAGCGCTGGACAAAGGGGCCGAGAGGTTCGACTGGACAGGGAAGCGAGCCCGGAGCGGCGAGCGGCGCGGCTCGAAGGTGATCGGCGTCGGCATCGGCCAGGCGTTCCATTCCGCCGGGTCGAATGGGTTCGACGGCCTGGTGCGGCTGAGCCCGGAGGGCACGCTGCACATCCACACCGGCGTCGGCAACCTGGGCACCTACTCGTATGCGTCCACCTCGCGGGTGGCGGCCGAGGTTCTCAAGTGCCGCTGGGAGAACTGCGTCATCGAGCGGGGCGACTCCAGTCGCGGGCTGCCCTGGAACCTCGGGCAGTTCGGCAGCACCACGTCGTTCACGATGACGCGCACGAACTACGCCGCAGCGATGGACGCCGTCGCAAAACTCAAAGAGATCGCAGCCCACGACTTAGGCGGCTCGCCCGATGACTACGACATCGGGAACGAGACGGTGTTCCGGCGGGGCAATCCGTCACGCCGGCTGACCTACGCGGCGGCGGCCACACGCGCCATCCAGCTGGGCGGAAAGTTCTGCGGCGAGGAGGTGGCCGAGGATCTGAACCCGATGACGAAGAGGGCGGTGCGCGGCCTGGCCGGCACCGGGCTCATCGGCGCCGCCAAGGACACGCTGGAGCGCCAGGGGATGGTGCCGGCGCTCGCCGCCGGCTTCATCCGGATCGAGCTGGACCTGGAGACCGGCAAGTTCGAGATCCTCGACTACCTGGGCGTTGCCGACTGCGGCACGGTCATGCACCCGCAGGGGCTCGCGGCGCAGATCCGGAGCGGCGCCGTGATGGGGTTCGGCCTGGCCTCCCTCGAGCGCCAGGTCTACGATCCGCACTACGGTCTGCCGCGCTCGGTCGGCCTGTACCAGGCCAAGCCGCCGTCCTATCTGGACGTGCCCACGCAGATGGATACGGATGCGGTGGACCAGCCGGACCCGCAGAACCCGATGGGCACGAAGGGGATCGGCGAGCCGCTGATGGGCTGCGCAGGCGCTGCCCTGCTGTGCGCGATTTCGGACGCGCTGGGTGGCCACTATTTCAACCGGACGCCGGTGCTACCCGACATGATCGTGAACGCGGTGGCCGAGCGGCCGCAGTCCCACAAGCCCTTGCAAGTCAACACCGACTGAGGAACCTCATGGCGAACGACATGATGCCGCATTTCGAGCTGTTCCAGCCTGCGGATCTTGAGACCGCATTCGAGCTGCTGGATCGCTGGGGCGACCGCGGGTGGGCGCTGGCCGGCGGGCACGACAGCCTCGGCTGGTTCAAGGAACGGGCCAGGCGGCCCGACGCGGTGATCGACCTCGAGGGCATTCCTGAGCTCAAGGGGGTCCGCGAAGTCGGCACCGGCCTGGAGATCGGAGCCCTGACGACCCTCACTGAGGTCGAGCGCGACCCGCTGGTGCGGGAACGGTTCGGCCTGCTCGCCGACGCCGCCCGCCGGGTGGCGAGCCCGCAGATCCGGAACACCGGGACGCTCGGCGGCAACCTCTGCCAGGACACCCGATGCTGGTACTACCGCTACGGGCTCGACTGCTACCGTGCCGGGGGGAACATCTGCTACGCCGACACGCCGGTCGCGATGAATCGGGAGCACTGCCTCTTCGAGGCCGATCGCTGCGTGGCGGTGACGCCGTCGGACACGGCGCCGGCACTGGTCGCGCTGGACGCGTCCTTCGTGATCCGCAACTCGCGCGGCGAGCGCGTCGTGCATTCGGAAGATTTCTTCATGCCGCCCTCCGTGGACATCCGGCGCATGACCGTCCTCGAGCCGGGCGACATCCTGACGACGATCCGCATCCCCGAGACCTGGTCGGGCGCCCGGTTCTCCTTCGAGAAGGTGGCCGATCGGAATTCATGGGACTTCGCCCTGGTGAGCGTCGCGACCGCGATGCGCGTCGACGGCGCCGGCAATATCGAGGACGTCCGGATTGCGTGCGGCGCCGTGCAGTGCACACCGCGCCGCCTGAATGAGGTCGAGGCGCTCGTCCGGGGTCGTGCCCAGAGTGAGGAGACGGCCGAGCTGGCCGCCGCCGCGGCCGCGCACGGCGCGCGGCCGTTGAACTACAACCACTACAAGATTCCGCTCATGCAGAATCTGGTGAAGCGGTCGTTGCGCGACGCCTGACGGCGAGCCTTGTCGCCCTCACCCCGACCCTCTCCCGGAGGGAGAGGGAGCAACCTGACGCGTTAAGTGATCCCCTCTCCCCTGAGGGGAGAGGGCTAGCAGCCAGTCGACGGCTGCCGTCTATTGGGCACCCTCGCCGATTTCGACGACCGCGATTCGATTCACGCCGCTGCAGGCCAACACGAGGTCGCCGTCTGGCGTGGCCATCATGTTTCGAACGACACCTCCACCCGACGGAATCACCCACGTCTGAAACTTCTCCGTCTGCGTGTCGAAGCGCACAAGGGTATTCGGTCGCACCGCCGATTCGCTGTACCAGATGGCGGTGCCGACGGCGGCGATGCCGTAGGGCTGGGACTCCGGCCCGCCAGGCGACGGCCATTCTTGGACCGCGCCGGTCGCGGGGTCGAACCGGCCCAGGTAGCCGCGGGGGTAGTCCGTATACCAGAGCACGTCATCCGGCGTGATGGCGATGCGCCGGGGGCGTGCCTCGGGGTGCGGCAAGGCATGCTCCCGAATCTCCATCGTCTTCGGATCGACGCTGCCCAGTCGGTTGCCCCGGAAATCGACGTACCACGGCACGCCCTGGGAGTTCACCACGATGCCATACGGGTAGGTGTTGTCGCTGGGTGTCGCGGCAACCTTCATCTCGCCGGTTTCTGGAAGAATCCTCCCCACCATGCCCGATTGGAGGGTGAACCACAACGTACCGCTCTGGTCGAAGACGGGCGTGTGGGGCCCGCGGGTACCCTCGGGCACCGGGTATTCGGTCACGGCGCCCGTCGTCGGATTGAGCTTGCCGACGTAGCCTTTCGAGACGGCAGTGAACCAGATGTTGCCCGCGTCATCTTCGGCCAAGCCGTGCGGTCCCGAGTCGGGTGTCTCCAGGGGATACTCCTTCATGGCGCCGGTCGACGGATCGAGCCGTCCCATCACGTTGGCGAACTGCCCGGTCCACCACACGGAGCCGTCCGAGGCGGCGAGTGGGTCATGCGGCCGCGAGCCGAGCGTGGGCAGCATCCACTCATTAATGGAGACACTCACATCTCCCGGAATCACCACAGCCTCCGGTGCCGGTTTTACCGGGAAATGCGTGGCCAGGTAACTCAGGATCACGTCAGTCTGGTCGCTGGGCAGCTCGACCATCGAGTCGAGCCACTCGTTCCAGCCCTCCCGTGTGTTGCCCCAGGACCGGGTAATCAGATTGAGCCGATGGCACTGGGTGCAGTTCGCCTCGACCAGGTCCTGGCCAGGCCCCGCGGGCAGTTGGACCGGCTGGCCTCGCTGGGCATGCGCCGGCATCGGAAGCACCAACCACAGGAACGCGGCCATCATCCCGGCCGCCAGTATATGTTTAGGCATCGTAGTCACTCCCTAGGGTCGCGACGGGTGAGAGAAGCTATGCCCTAGTCTACCTTAGCGGCAAGACCCACCGAGTGGCGGGAGACCCATGCCACTCGAGAACGGCGAGCGCCTCGGCCCGCTATGGCGATGCTCCGTCGGTTCCTGGTACCATGCGCGCAGTGACCGCCAGGAAGGAGGCTGAGCGCGCATCGGCCGTCGTCGGTATCGATCCGGTTTCTACGCTGGCTCGAGACGTGGCCGAGGGACTGGCGGAGCACCCCAAACGGCTGCCGGCCGAGTACCACTACGACACGCTCGGCTCGCAGCTGTTCGAAGCGATCTGCGAGCTGCCGTGGTACACGATCACGCGGGGCGAGCGCGCGCTGCTGGAACGCCACGCCGCAGCAATCATGTCTGAGGTTGGTCCGGCTGGCACGCTCGTCGAGCTTGGCAGCGGCAGCGGGGCGAAGCTATCGGTGCTGCTGTCCGCGCGTCCGCCCGGTGGGAGGTCGCCGCGTGTGCACCTCGTCGACATCTCCGCTGCCGCCCTCGAACTGTCGGCGCTGACACTGTCGAAGCACGCAGCGGTCACGGTCGTGGGCCACGAATCGACCTACGAGGTCGGCCTGCAGCGCGCCCTTGATCAGCGTGACGGATACGGTGCTGCGCTCGTCCTGTTTCTGGGCTCGAGCCTCGGCAACCTGAATCCGGAGGACGCGCGCAGATTCCTGAAGGACATCCGCACCCGATGTCGACCGGGCGACCGCCTGCTCCTCGGTGCGGACCTGGTCAAGCCAGAACCGGACCTGCTGCTGGCCTACGACGACCCGCTCGGCGTCACCGCGGCCTTCAACAAGAACGTGCTGGCGCGTCTCAACCGCGAGCTCGACGCCGACTTCGACCTGGCTCAGTTCGATCACCGGGTCGTGTGGAACGCCGACGCGTCCAGAGTCGAGTCGTATCTTGAGAGTCAGGTTGCGCAGGTCGTGCGCCTCACGGGCGCTGGGTGCTGCGTGCACTTCGCCGAAGGCGAGCGGATTTGGACCGAGAGCTCGTACAAGTACGAGCCGGAGACCCTCATCGAGAGGGGTGAGTTGGCCGGCTTCGTACGGCAGGTGCAGTGGATCGAAACCGATACCCAGTTTGCGTTGACCCTGTTCCACACTGAGTAGAGAGTAGACCACCCCGAACTTCCTCCGAATGGGCGCAGGGGGTTATGGCGCCACCGCACGAGTGAACGCAGGATAGGCGGGCGCTCACAGGTTCAGGAACGTGCGGACCGAGTCGTTCACTCGCGCCCGCTCACAGCCGACTACCAGGTGCCCGCAGTCGCTGTTCAGTGCCAGCAGCGCCGAGCCTGTCATCTTCGCGAAGGCGAGTGCGGGGCCCGGCGTCACCATGTGATCGTGGGTGCCCACGACGCGGTCGAGTTCAGCAGGACCAGAAGCGGCAGCGCATATCGCATCATCGGCCTCATGTTCTTGACCACCTCCAGGCGCTGAACCCATAGCGGTCGGCATCGGTGAGCCAGTAGCCGCCTAGGCAGGCGGCCAGGAAGATCAGGTTGTCGGCGGTGGTCGAGATCCGGCCAGCCAGGGTCGTGCCGAACCCGAGCAGTACCAACGCGCACGCCAGCGTCAGGAACACCCGGCGAGTCTGCCAACCCGCCAGCAGCGCGAGTCCGCCGAGTGTCTCGACAAACGGCAATGTGTACGCAAAGAGGTGCAAGGTGGGCAGCATCAGTGCGGATCCGAGAATCGTCTCTTACTGGGCAGCGACCAAGCCGGCCGCCGACGCCGGGTAGCCGGCCAGCTTGGTGATGCCGAGCGGCAAGAACAGGGCCAGGCCCAGATAGCAGCGGAGCAAGAGCACAATTACGGCTGATCGGTCGGTGGTCATCGGCGAGTCTCCAGTCAGCCGCGCCCTGCGGCTCTAGGATTCATTTGATTGGCTCGTTCTGCCGGTCTGCTCTCCGCGCGCTTCACCTGGCCGCGTACGGCCCGTGGACGGCCGTGACGTGGAAGTTCTCCGCCGCGTCGTCGAGGATGATGACGCGGTACTGCTCGCCGCCTTCGACCACACGGATGACGATGTGGCCCTGGTCGCTCTTCAGTCGGGTCAAGAGCTCTCCGATCACCATCTTGTTGGCGTCGATCATGTTGATGGAGAAGACGTCCCTGGGCTCCGGGTAGAGGCGGGTCGAGTACATCCGGTCGATCACATCATGACCGGGATGGTCGGCCATTCTAGCCGGAATGATCCAGACGCGTGGCCGCAAGGCGCTGACGAAGAACGCGTTCGTCGAGTCGCGGTTGCCGTGATGGTTGAGCACGGCCGCGTCTACCGAACCGACCGCCTTGGCCACCGGCGTCTCGACATCCTGCCAGTCCGGATAGCCCGGACGCGGATGACCCGGCAGGTCCCCGCCGGTGTAGTAGTCGAAGCGGCCGTAGGTCACCCGAATCGCCAGGCTCGACTGGTTCTCGGTCGGCCAGTCCTCTTCCGGCGTGGCGTCCAGTGCCGGGAAATGCCGGCGCGTGGCGGTGCCGACACCCGTCCAGACCTCGCCGTTGGCAGCGATGTTCCTGACCTCGAAGTTCGGGTACCGTTCCGGCGCGCGTCGCAGCACGATCTGGTCGCGGCGGCCTGGCTCGAGCCGCTCGACCTGCATCTCTTCGTGGGCGCCCTGATAGTCTAGAAACGCCCGGTAGTTTTGCATCAGCTCGCTGTCGCGCGGCGCTGGGTAGTCGTAGTCGGGCCAGCCACGGTCGATCATTGTCCGTATCTGGATGCGTTCGGCCAGGTCGGTGAAGCCGGTCAGCTTGTAGGCGCCGGTCGCCGACGTCTTCGAGTCCGGACAGATCCGGCCCATGTGATCCGGGTGGAAGTGTGTGACGACGCCGTAATCGATGACCGGCTCGGCGTCGTGCACCATCATCCGGCGCGCGTATCGAGCGATCCACTCACCAGGCGTGCGCGACCCGTCGGGAACGCGCGTCGCGCCGCGTGGCGGCTCGACGTTGCTGGCGCCGGCGTCGACGAGCAGCGACGTGCCGTCGGGGAAGATCAGCAGCGCCGAATTACCTCGTCCGGTGTTGATCTGGTGGATGTCGAGCATTCCTGGCGTCCAGGGGGGAAGCGGCTCGCCGACGGTCTGGGCGGTTGCCGATGTCGTGGACAGCAGCGCGACCAACGCCAAGACGGTCGACCTGCGCCTCAATCGCTCGGGCGTCGGGTGTGAATCAGTCGATGAGATCA
>Ga0310121_10002984_pt1 | contig 15714 bp, 13 predicted proteins | sample CB27_Tmax_986_MG_FD_203504 | JGI IMG/M metagenome (GOLD analysis project Ga0310121, IMG submission 203504) | Marine microbial communities from Western Arctic Ocean, Canada - CB27_Tmax_986 | ecosystem: Environmental > Aquatic > Marine > Oceanic | place: Canada: Western Arctic Ocean | collected...
TCTACGATATACTTTTTCATCTCCAGCCTCCCTTCCGATTCATCGGTCTTGTCCCCATGACCAATTTATCGGCAGATGGCTGGCTACACTTTATACCTCGGACTGAGTACTAGAATGGCCGTAACAACAAGAATCTCAATCAGAGTAAAGCCACGACCAGTACCCCTCATAGCGCCTTAAAGCCTATCACAAGAGCGGGGAATGGGCACCTCTATGCCCATTTTTCTTGTTGCCCGTCCGTGGTCCCGGGTGTACCTTCCGGAGCCATGGTCTTTCGTCATTCACGAGTCGTTCCATCCATTTTCCTTTGCACCTCACTGATTGCGACGGGACAATTATCCGCGGGCATTATCTTCAACCTGAACTATCTCGACCCACCTAGTGCAGGTTTCAACGATCCCAGCGAGGGCCCCGATAGAAAGGCCACTCTTGAAGCGGTCGCAAGTTACATCGGCTCGGTGTTGGAACTGGAAGGTGAAATCGATGTAAACGTCGAAGAATCGGACCTTGCTGGCGTTGGCCGGATGGCGACAGGGACCACGTTCTTTGACGCATCCAGTCCTGGCTTCAAGCCGGGAGCGACCTTAAGGCACCTGCGGGAGGGTTCCGATCCCTTCCCTGAAGACCCGGACATATCACTGCAAGTAGACTTCGGATTCACATTTAATTCCGACCTGGGTGATCCAGCCCCGGATGAAATGGATCTCTTCAGTCTGCTGCTGCAGCAAATGACCCGCGGTCTGGGAATCCAATCAGGCTCCCGTGCGGATGGCTCCAGCTGGATCAGCGATAGCTCCCCGGGAGCATTCACTATTTGGGACAGTTTTTTGCAAACTGGCGGTGGACAGCCACTGTGGAATGACGAAGGGGTCTTCTTGGGCACAACCTCGGACTTGTTGGGAGACGACTTCGGTGTGGTTTTCACCGGATCGATGGCGGTTGAAGAGTTTGGCTTCCCACTCCAGGTGTTTACGGGGATATTCTTATTCGAGGAGGGCTTTAGTCTCGGGTTTTTTGACTTTGCCTTCCCGGGGAGTCCGATAATGGAACCCTTCATCTCCGTCGGAATGAAGAAACGCGAATACATTGCCGTCGATCTGGCGGCTCTAAGGGACATCGGTTACATCGCGCTTCCAAGTTCTGTGGACCACTGGGAGCTTTTGGATTAAGGATGGGCAGTGGTCTGTAAAATCTATTTTGGGGTGTAGCTGAATTTATGAAAATTCAGGCGATCCACGGTAAAGTATGAATTTTCACAAATTCAGCTACTCTCAACCTCAATGGAATCACCCGGTCGGAAGACTCCAGATTTCACAACGCGCACGCAGATCCCACCCCGTCCACCTGACAGCGCGCGTGTCATCCCGGTCTGAGTAATTGATTGGATATACCCGCAAGGCGGTCGCGGTCGGTCGTACTCGAACTGCGCTTCACCGATGGTAAACTGTTTGCCGTGCAGACAATCCAGCTCGATCCCGCGTGTGATGATGTTCCTTCGGTGCTCTCCCTTGGTTACCTTTATCTCGGTCTGCACTGAAATCAGGTCAATCGCTTCACCCTCGATCAGCGTCACCTGACACTCGTCGATACCGGTCCAGTAACCGGTCCTTTCCATATACCGATCCCCCCGGAGGCCGCCGCCTGCAACCGCCTCGACCTCTTCTACGCGGGTCGTCGGTTCGCTTCCTTTAGTGGCAATATAGATTTCTTCAACGATGCCTGGCATGGATTGACCTTACGGTTGCGCAACTGCTACTGAACTCTCCTCTGCCCGCTTTTTTCGTTCAAGCAGATTAAGCGCCTGGATATATGCTTCAGCGCTCGCGGTAATAATGTCCGGCCGTGAAGCTCGACCGCTAGCGCGCAATTTCCCTTCCTTCAAGGTCAAGGTAACACTCCCCTGAGCGTCCGTCCCCCCCGTGATCGCCGCGATGCGGTAATCCACCAGCCGACAGGAAGTCCCGACTATCTTCTTGATGGCGTTGCAGGTCGCGTCGACAGGGCCGTCGCCTTCGGCTGATTCTAAAAGGATTTCATCGCCTCTTTGCAGAGACACTGTTGCGTGCGGATTTTTGCCCAGGTGGGTCACCGTATGCAACGAATGAAGCTGATAGATATCCTCGCCCGGCATTTCCTCCTGTTCCTGGATACGAACGCAAATCGCCTCGAGGTCCTCATCGAAAACCTCTTTCTTCCGGTCGGCTAAGTCCTTGAAATCGACAAAGGCTTTTTCGATCTGGTCTGGTTCCATTGAAAACCCCAGCTCGACAAGCCGTTCGGAAAAGGCGTGACGGCCCGAATGTTTGCCCATCACCATACTCGTTCCGCGCCACCCGACCGATTCAGGTGTCATGATTTCATAGGTCTCCTTGTCCTTGATGACACCGTCCTGATGAATCCCTGCCTCGTGTGCGAAGGCGTTAGCCCCGACAACCGCCTTGTTGGGTTGGACGACAAGCCCTGTCAGGTTGGACACAAGGCGGCTGGCGCGAAAGATCTTTTCTTTCTTGATTCCGGTTTCAAACCCAAAGAAGTCCTTCCGTGTGTGGAGGTTCATGACAATTTCCTCCAGCGATGCATTGCCGGCGCGTTCCCCGATTCCGTTGATCGTACACTCGACTTGGCGCGCGCCCATTCGCACCGCCGCCAAGCTGTTGGAAACCGCCAGTCCAAGGTCATTGTGGCAGTGGACGCTGATAACGGCATCGTGAATATTCGGAATGTTCTTGAAGATATGCTCGATCAGCTCCCCAAACTGCCACGGGTTGCTGTAACCCACAGTGTCCGGGATGTTGATCGTGGTCACCCCTGCCTCGATGGCGCGTTCCACGATCTCGCAGATATAATCGACGTCTGTGCGGGCGGCGTCCTCCGTCGAGAACTCGACATCCTCGCAGTAATCGCGGGCGCGTTTGACCGCGCTTACCGCATATTCGATCACTTCTTCCGGACTCTTGCGCAGCTTCCTTTCAAGGTGGATCTGACTGGTTGCAATGAACGTGTGGATCCTGGGTTTGGAACTGAGTTGGATCGCTTCCCAGCAGCGGTCGATGTCGGCGGGAATCGCCCGCGCAAGGCCCGCTATGGTGGGACCCTCGACACGCTCCGCGATGGTCCGGACGGCCTCAAAATCACCCTCCGAAGAGATGGGAAAACCTGCTTCGATGATGTCCACCCCAAGTTCGGCCAGGAGCCTGGCGACCTCAAGCTTCTCCGCTGTGTTCAAACTCGCGCCGGGTGACTGCTCCCCATCGCGGAGAGTCGTGTCGAAGATCCGGATTCGCTTGTCATCGATCGGTCGTGTACTCATCGCTTTCCTCCTATCGGGGCCCCCTAAACTAAAAACGCCCCTGAGTTCAAAAAACCCAGGGGCGAGAGTTTCCCGCGGTACCACCCTGTTCAGAGGCCGGTTTTCTCCCCGGCATCCCTCGATTGAACGCTATCACGGGCGAACCCGGCCTGAACTAATGGAAGATCTTCCGTTCGCGCAGGCGGCTCTGAGGCGAGTTCAAAAGCCCTCCCCGCGACCTTCCACCAACCGGCCGCTCTCTCTAGGGGAATGGGACTCTTTACTACTCCTCTTCTCAGCCTTTACAGAACTAGGTTAAGCAAACGACAGGTCCTAGTCAATCAGCTGTAGGGAACGGCCTCCGTGCCGTTCCGCGGAGTAGGTCCCGCATGCCGAGCGGGACCCGGAACGCCAGGGACGGCGCTCCTTACAGCTCAAAGGTGTCCCTTGGCCGGGGAATGAATTTCTGCCATGAGTTGTGTAGGATTCCCACTATGCCGCAGGGCGAATCCTTACTATGAGGTTTGTAATCTTGATCCGACTTTTGCTTCTATTGTGCATTGCTTTTACACTTTCTGTGATTTCTGAACCGATCGCTGGCGGGGAAGCCCAAACACACGACTGGCCAAGATGGCGCGGTCCTGACTGCAATGGGGTCTCTCAGGAAACCAGCTGGCGCCACATCTGGCCGAAAGAGGGTCTGAAAACCCTTTGGAAAACTTCCGTAGGAGCCGGTTTTTCCGGAATCAGCATCAAGGAGGGCCGCTTATACACAATGGGGTTCGCCGATGAAAAGGACACGATCTGGTGCCTGGATGCTGAGACTGGCAAGGAAGTCTGGCGCTATTCCTACCCGTCAATCATCTTCAGCGACCAATTCCAGGGCCCGGCTTCCACTCCGACCGTGGATGACAATTACGTTTACACGATCAGTCGCAAGGGAATCATTCATTGCGTGGAAAGACTGACAGGGAAACCAGTTTGGAGTTGCGATGTCCGGGAAAAGTTCGGGGTGAAACCCTTGGGACATGGCTTCTGTTGCTCGGCGCTGATTGAAGGAGACCGGGTGATTATGGATATCGCCAAGACAGTGGCGTTCGACAAGAAGAATGGTGATGTCGTTTGGGAAACGGAAGACTATGGACCATCCTATTGCTCTCCGGTTGCGTTTGACCAGAACGGGGTAGCCTGTCTGGCTGTCTTCAACGGAACCGGGTTGGTGGTACTTCGGTTAAAGGATGGCTCGGAGGTGTGCCGCCAGCCATGGAATGATACAGGCGCGAACTGTGTCAACGCCCAAATGCCGATCGTGGAAGGCGACCGGATTTTCTTCTGCTCTTCCTACGACGACGGGAGCGGACTAATTGAAGTGCGTGAGGGTAAGCAGGCCAAACTGGTCTACAAGAACGTCATGCGAACCGGGCACCACTTCGCCGGCTATGTCCTCTGGGACGGCCACCTGTATGGGATCGATGAAACACAAATCCACTGTCTTGATTTCGCCACGGGCAAGGAGGTGTGGGCTGAAGATGCGGGCATCGCAAAGGGGTCTCTGATGCTTGCCGATGAAAAGCTGATCATCCTCTCCGAGAAAGGCGAACTGGTGATTGCGGAGGCATCACCGCAAGGTTATCAGGAACATTCTCGCGCCCAGGTCCTCGGCGGAACGTCCTGGACCCCGCCGGTTTTGGCCAACAAGCGTATCTATTGCCGTAACGGTGAGGGTGATTTGGTATGCGTGGACGCGAGTGTTCCATCCGAAGAGTAAATTGACCCTTTTTCTGGACGACAACCATGCAAACAAAAATGGATTTCATCGACCTACGATCCGACACAGTCACCATCCCCACTCGTGCAATGCGCGGGGCGATGATGGAGGCCCAGGTCGGCGATGATGTGTCCGGCGAGGATCCTACTGTTAATGAGTTGGAAGCCTATTCAGCCAAGTTGCTGGGAAAGGAAGCGGGACTGTTCGTGCCTTCCGGGACATTCGCCAACCAGTGCGCGCTGCTTACGCTGACTTCCTCGGGCAATGAGGTCTTGCTGGCCGAGCGCTGCCACATCATCCAGCACGAGGCAGGCGCTGCCAGCCTTATCTCCCGCGTTCAACTTCGCCCGGTAAGCGTTGATTCCCCCCATATTCTCCCCGATGACATCCGCCCTCGGATTCGTGATACGGAGGACATCCATTACCCCAAGACCGGTTTGATCTGTGTGGAACAGGCGACGGCGGATGGTGTCGTGGTACCGCTGGAGGTCCTCGCTGAAATAAAAAAGATCGCCGAGGAATTTAACATTTCTGTCTATATGGATGGCGCGCGTATCTTTAACGCGGCAGCGGCATTAGGTTGCCAGGCGAGCGAGATCGCAGCCTTTGCGGATGTGATTGGATTCTGCCTCTCGAAGGGTCTTTGCGCCCCTGTGGGATCTGTCCTGGTCGGGACCCAGGAGTTCATCGACCGCGCAAGGGGTAAGAGGAAGATCCTGGGAGGCGGGATGCGCCAGGTAGGGGTGCTGGCTGGTCCCGGCTTAGTCGCGCTCCGGGAAATCCGTCCGAAGTTGGCGGGAGATCATGAACGCGCCAAACTTCTTGCGAAGTTGATGAGGGAAATTCCCGGTGTTCATGTTCTACGTGAGCCGGAAATCAACATGGTGTTCGCGACCATTGATTCAAACCATGATGCCCAGGCCCTCGTTGACGATCTCTTGGAAAAGGGTATTAAAATTTACCCCGACGAAGGCGGCGTTTTTCGGTTCGTCACTCACCAATACATTACAGATGAAGACATCCAAACCTTCTCCCAGCACCTGCGCGAGGCACTCCACTAAGGATTCTTATTTATCAAGCAACGAATCCAAGTTCTTACGAGCCGATTCAGAGTTGGGATCGATTTCCAGTGTGTTTTTGAATTGTGTTATTGCTTTTTCAATTTTCTTTATATGCTCGTAAGCACAGCCGAGTTTGTAGTGCGCCTCGGCGGAGTCCGGGTTGCTCTCGACCATCTCTTCGAAACAGCGAATCCCCTCATCCGGCTTCCCGTTCATCATCAGCGCAGATCCCATTTGCTCGAGTGTATGGATGTCGCCCGGATGAGATTCGAGGAATTTCCGTAGCAATTCGATTGCCTTATCTGTCTCCCCCGTATCGAAATAAATCCGCACCATTCTTCGGGAGAGATTCTCATCGTCTGGGTTTGATTTCAGCATCTCCTCATAAATATGCGCGGCTTCACGCGTCCTCCCCTGATACTGAAGAACAGCGGCGAGTTTATGTTGAATCTGGTCGAAATCCGGACGAATCTTCAGCGCATTTTGATAGTATTCGATGCCCTCATCAAATTTCCCTCCAAAGTTTATCAGGGCATCACCGATGTACATGTACTCCCTTGCATTGAACGGTTTAACGCGCTGTGCCTCGCGGATGTGGTTAAAAGCCTCCTCATATTTCCCTTTTGGGATAAGAAGTACGGCGAGTTCGCTGCGCGCGGTGGAAAGATTCGGATCAATTTGCAAAGCTTGCTCATAAGCGGCGATCGCCTCATCCGGGCGACCCAATTGAAAATAAGTATTGGCCATAACCTCGAGAGTATACGTGTCTGTCGGGTCTTTTTCTAAAAAGAACTCGCAGACAGCCAGATCGGAGTATAAAACCTTTTGGTTGAAATCATTCGCGAGTGTTTCCCGATCCCTTGAGTCCATTGGAAATACCTGCAAAACCAGATCGCACATTTCGTCAGTCGTATTGGGACCAAAGACAACCCGTCGCGGCGGAATGTGTGGATTTCTTCCGTTCTCCGCTGAGTTGTCGTAGGTATACTCCAGCGATAGGATGGAACCCTGGGGGAGATGAATCGGCTCCGAGTAGCGGTACTCATCCTGCCAGTTGAAATCCCAATCGCTGATACGGATTAACCATCGCTTTTCGCCATCCGGAAGGATCACATACCCCTTCATATCTTTCCCCAGGTAATGGGCATGGGGGTAAACCACATGTGCCTCGACATCCACCGGTATCACATAATGGTCCTTTAAAAGATAACTCTTCTCACCAGCCGGAATGTCAATTTTCTTGTTGCTCAATCCAATCACTAAAGGCAACCGGGTCGGTGGTTTGTCCGCGAAATACAGGCCGATTTTAGCCTGGACTGTTTCCGGTTTCCCGGTGGTCGGCATGTGCAACTCCAACACCAGGTCGCTACCCTTCTCCAACTGCCAGGCCATGTCTTCCTCCCCCATGGAAGGGACCTTTCCGGGTGTCCAACCCAGGAAATGGCCATCCGGGCTGGCCGCGGGCGATTTCCCCATCCCATCGAAACCTGGTCCGGGATCTTCCTCGTCCATCAGCCTGCACTTTTCGGATCGGTCAACGCCGATCGTGGCATGGTGGACGGCCTTCTTGTTTCCGGGCCGAAGTTCAAACGCCCGAACATAACGAGTTGTCTCGACCGGAACTGGGATAACAAAGTTCCGGTACTCGTCGGGTCCCTCCGCCGGAAGGGTGTAGGGTTCAGTCATTTCAACCACCAGATCGGGTGTACCTAGATGCCAACCCTGGGTCCACTCCGGAAGAGGAGGCAGGTCGGATGGGACCCCTTCCAAGGAACCCTCCTCGACCCACTCCTTGATGGTTTGAATTTCTTCGTCACTCAAACTTCGATCATAAAGGAATTTACCAAACCCAGGATCGGGCAACCAAGGCGGCATATACCGGCTTTCAGTCACCAGGGCGATCTGTTTCGCGTGCTTCCTGACATCCTCATAACTTAGAAGGTCAAACGGCGCGGATTCACCGGGACGATGGCACGTGGCACACTTATTGAAAATGATGGGGGCGACGTCCTTGTTAAAAGTAAGTGATCCCGCTTCACAGGGCACGGCTGAAATCCCAAAGAAGATCCCGTACCATAGAAATCCCGCTGTCAAAGATTGATTTGGGGTCATTAGATCATGTCCGCGATGAAGCAACCGATCGCTTTGGTCCTTGTCACGGCCAACGGTTCTCCGGCAAGCGTTGCTTCAATCGCATCCTTTAGATCGTGCGTCGAAGCCGCCGCGCGCTTCTTCCCAAAATCGACATAGAGATCATCGATCCGACCGCGGTAAGCCAGTTCGCCGCTCGAATCATAAACCGCTGCTTCCGGGGTTACCTGGACCCCTGTCATTTTGACTAATTCATGGTGGGGGTCATGGAGCGCACCGCACGGATAGTCATATTCCTCCAAATGTTTCTTGATCCCATCCACTGTTTCCTTCGGGTCGGTGTAGATTAGCCAGAAGACCACTCCCTTGGAAGAGAACTTATCGTGGAGCCGTCGTACCACCGGCGCGTAACGGTTTGAAATGGGACATTCAGAGTAGACAAAAAGGAGAACCGCTGCTTTGGCCTTACTGGATTTGAGTGGATCAACCCGAGTCCCTGCAAGATCGAATGCATAGACTCCGCCCGAACTGTTCTCAGACCCACACCCCATCAAAGCAAGTGGGCCTAGACAAGCCAAACACAAGAGAGTTGTTACATGCCCGAGTCTCATTTTGCTATAATTAACGAATCAGCTCTTAATCAGTGATCCCGTCTAAGCAATAGATCAGCAAGTCCGCGTAGCGCATCCGCCGAGGGACCGAAGCCGGCGATCGCTGCTTCAGCCTCGAGAGTCATCTCGCTCGCCATTTTCCGCGATTCCTCTACCCCAAATACTGCCGGGTAAGTGGCTTTCTTCTGATCCTGATCTTTACCTGCGCTCTTGCCAAGGTTCTCCGTGGATTGCTCGATATCCAGCAAGTCATCGACAATCTGGAACGCGAGGCCGATGCAACCGCCGAAACTCTTCAGCATACCCTCTTCCTCCCGGCTCGCGCCTCCCACAATTCCTCCCGCAACAATCGAGGCGCGTAGTAGAGCACCAGTTTTGTTCCTATGGATGCTCTCCACACTTTCGCGAGTTGGATTGCCATCGCTGCCCAAAAGATCGAGCATCTGCCCTCCAACCATGCCGGAAATGCCCGCCGCCTCGGCGATAAGGCCGGCGGCTCGAATCATCGGCACACCAAACTCCGAGCTCCCTTGAAGAAGAACCTCGAACGCCAATGTCAGGAGGCCATCCCCGGCCAGAACCGCCGTGGCCTCATTATAAGCCTTATGACAAGTGGGACGCCCCCGGCGCAGATCATCATCATCCATGCAGGGTAGGTCATCATGGATGAGGGAATAAGTGTGAATCATTTCCAGAGCGCCGGCCACAATTGCCTCAGGTCGTTCCCGGTTTTTAGATGGAACGGGACCTTGGTTTTCCCTCACCGCGTCCGCTGCTGCGAACGCGAGCAGGGGACGAATCCGTTTGCCGCCGCCAAACAGGCTGTACCGCATCGCTTCCACCAGACGGGGTGCGGGGCCGCGATCCCCGGGGAGAACGGTCTCCAGATAGTTTTCCAACAAGCGACGATTCTCGGTTATGTAATGCTCCAGATCAAAACTCATGCGTCCTCATGCTACCACAGGCCACACTCGGACCAAACCTTCAGAACTCTTGCCTAATGTTTATCCTTCCGTTAGCCTGAAAATCACGAGTTGCAAGGAACACATTCCCCGATTCGAGGTTGAGTTTTGGAACAGGATGAGCCCAGGAAAAAAGCCGTCGCGTTGCGTTACCATCCCGACGAGGACTCCGCGCCGCGCGTTGTTGGGAAAGGACAGGGTGTCTTGGCGGCAAGAATCCTGGAGATCGCCAGGGAAAACAATATCCCGATCCAGGAGGATCCGGACCTGGTCGAAGTCCTCGCCGCATTGGAATTGGGGCAGCTTATTCCCGAGGATTTATATGCTGCGCTTGCGGAAATTCTCTCATTCCTTTACCGCATGAACCGGCGCGCGAAACCGATTCCCTCAAGCTAAAATGCGGCTCCCCGGTCATCTGCTACTGCTCCTATTTCTGCTCGGGTTCCCCCTTCCCGTCAGCGGGATTGAAGTGGATTTCAGTCTCCGCGATGCAGTTTACTCCCAGCCGCTCCATGCACACTGCAATCTTCAAGACTCCAAGGGAGAATATTATCATCCAATGAGGGCGACTCCCGAGGTGACCCATGCCTCTGCTCCCTTCCTGACCGAAGGGGATTTCCATGTTGTCTTACCAAGGGCAGGAGATTATCGGTTGACTGTAGACCGAGGGATGCTTTGGAAGCCGCATGACCAAGTCCATTCAATAACCCAAACAGGCTCTCATATTACGATTAATATTTCTCCCTTCATCATCGCCGCCAAGAAGAACTGGTTCACAGGTGACCTCGAAGCCCGTGTCCCTTCGGAAGATATTGAAAAGTTGATGCGGACTCAGGATTTGAACCTCATAGGCCGACCGTTGCCACCCTTAGAGGCCATTAAAGAGCCGGGCGCGGTCAAACACCATACCGGCTGGATAGCCTATCGCCACCGCGATTGGGCGTTCGAAGAGTTCAACGTGATCGGAACCATGTTCGAGATTACGGAGAATGAAACTCCGTTCCGAAGTTCAGAAATGGGACTGATGAACCGGGCGCACGAACTGGATGGGTTTGTTGATATCCTTAGACCGGAGATGGATGACGCGGCTGTGGCGGCCGCTTTGGGATGGCTCGATGCGGTCCGGGTAGTTGGACCAATTAACAGCCCCGAGGAGACCTGGACAGAAGAGCAGGTGCTGGAAAGATTCGAGGCCTATTATAATCTCCTCAATTGTGGGTTCAAGATTCCAATCAGTGCCGGGAGCTGTGCAACCGAAAGTGGGTTTGGGCCGGAAGACCGTATCGGGCGGGCCCGTTTGTTCGCACGTGTCCTTTCAACATTTACCTATGGCTACTTTATGAAGGCGTGCAGAACGGGAAACAGCTTCGGCACCAATGGACCGATCCTCTCCTTTCTCGCAGGTTCAAAGTTCGCAGGTGAGGAGCTCCTTCTTAAAAGCGGCTCCGAAATTAACGTGGCTTTAGGCGCCAGAAGCCGTAACCGGATAGATCGGGTCGAAATCCTCTATAACGGCGAAATCGTATCCGCTAGCGGACCGGATGATTCAGGAACCATCGCCCTCGCGAAACTGGACCTTCCGGTAGGGGAGGGGGGCTGGATCGTGGGCAGGGCCTTCGAAGAAAGAAGTTCTCCCGAGGAACCGATCCGGTATGCGCACACAAGTCCCATTTATCTTCGAGTTGGCGATGAACAACCGGTGGACAAACAGCAGCCCCAAAAATTTGCCACCGCGATCACCGGCCGGATACGAAAGATAAAAAACCAGCGCGACCTTTCAGACTGGGAGCGGGAAAAGCTTATTGAGTGGCACTCCCAGGCTCGGGATTTTTACCTCGATCTGGCCCGATGAGGAGTTCGGCGCTGGGGTGTGCGGAACGGCACAGAGGCCGTTCCCTACAGCTCGCGGGGGGTCGGCGCACCTCGTAGCCGAACTCGTGAGAGTTCGGATTGGAAATGCCGGAAGGTTGTGGATTGGTCTCCCGACCAATCCACCATCCCGATGGCACGGTCGGGGAGACCGTACCATAACAGGGAGATCGCACCACGACGGGGAGAAGTGTCACCACTTCTGCTACTCATAACGGCTCCCAGTATAGGCCCCCTTGCAATCTCCATAGTTTTCTGTAAAGTGGTGAAAATAGATTACTGCTGAATGAATTGCAGCAGGACTCGGGGGAGTCCTTTCTTCTTCTCATTTAACCTCACCTCCAAGCTTGGCGCCCCACCACTCGGTCGCTCTGAACTTTGCCGGTGCTGTGCCAGCAGAATCCAACGTATGACCGGTCCTTGAATCGGTCCAAAAAGAAAAGGAAATATGTATGACTTTCGATCAATTCAACATTGATCCGCGGTGTCTAGCTGTGCTCGAACGCCAAGGAATCAAAGTACCCACCCCTGTCCAGGAGCAAGCCATTCCGGTGGCCCTCAAAGGCAGGGATGTTCTCGCTGTTGCCCAAACCGGAACTGGAAAAACCCTCGGGTTTGCCCTCCCCTCCCTGACACTACTCGGAGCGGACCGGCCCAAGCGGAATAGTATGTTGGTCGTTACCCCGACCCGCGAACTCGCCCATCAGGTACACGATGTTCTTAATCCCCTCGGCCGTGCGTTGGGTCTAAGGACCCTATGCATTTATGGCGGGGTTGATATGCGGAAACAAACCCGCGACCTCAAACAGGGGGCGAATATCATTGTCGCCACTCCTGGGCGTCTGCTCGATCATATCCGCAGCCGCACAATTCGGTTCGACGACCTCTCGATTCTCGTCCTCGACGAGGGCGACCGGATGCTGGACATGGGGTTCTTACCCGATATCAAACGCATCATCGAAGTGTTGCCGAAGGAACGTCAGACAATGATGTTCTCGGCTACCTTCCCGAACAACATCGCCAAGTTGGCCACCACGATGCAGAAGAACCCGCAACGGATCGAAGTCGGGCGTATCGCGATGCCGACCAAATTGGTGCGCCAGGGGGTTTATAATGTCGATCCGCGAAAGAAACTCGCTCTGCTCTCGAAGATTTTGTCCGAGCCGAATGTAGAAACCGCGCTGGTTTTCATTCGCACCAAGCATCGCACGGATAAAGTTGCGAAAGCTCTGCACAAGGCTGGGTTCCGAGCGGAGGCGATCCACGGGAATCGTTCCCAGAGTCAGCGTCAGCGGGCGCTCGACGGGTTCAAGAGTGGGAAGTTCAATATCCTGGTCGCGACCGATGTCGCCGCGCGTGGGATCGATGTGCAAGGGATCACCCACGTGGTCAATTTCGATATCCCGGCCACCTCGGAGGATTATGTCCACCGGATCGGTCGGACCGCTCGCGCCAATATGGAAGGGGACGCGATCACTTTTGTGACCCCCGAGGAGCGCGGTGATCTGGGCAGCATCGAACGCGCCATTGGGAAGAAACTCACTCTTGAGACCTGGGACGGGACAGTGCCCGAGAGGCCAGTCGTGGAAGAACGGTTCGAGCGCGAGCCGAATCGGAACAACTCTCGCCGGAAACCGAATCGTTCCAATTCCGAGTCGAGTTCTCAGGGACGCCGTCCCCGTCGCAATGGATCGGCCCCTGTCGAGGGGGCCAGTAACGGTTCGAGCCGTCCGAAACGGAATGGTTCCACTCGCTCGAACTCTTCCCGTCGGAATTCCTCCCGACCGAAGAAAAGATTGAGTCACGCCGCCGCTTCGGTCTAAGCAGGCGGTGGGAGTGACCCAGATACCCACCAAGATCCTGACCTGCTCCCATGATGGTCTCCCCCATTCGGATAAGATTCTAAGTTGCTTATCCGAATGACGGGACTGTCGGTTTCAAGGTGAACCAAGGCACTTACCGTAATAGGAGCTTGGTTCAGCCATCATTCAAGTAACTCCCAGCTTGCCCAGGCGGTCTTCAGCCATGGAGTTCCCTAAGTGAATCGGCTGCTTAAGAAGGGCGCTTACCCCAATGGGATTACAAGGTATAAACATATAGCGTGGATACTGGCTCTTGCACAGGATGATCAGGAGATTCTTGCTTTGTTCAAGTAAGAGAAGAGTTATATAAATGCCCAGGGAAATTTCTTGGAATGAATCAAGAGGGAAATCTCTCCCTGCAGCCCTTCCAAGACGATTTTAATCTTCTCTTCGGAAGAAAACCTCCTTCTTGTAGCTTTCCGAATCTCCTTGACAACATCCTTGTTCATAAGACTCCTCCTTCTGGTCCGAAGACCTGATTTTGGAGCCTCAACTGCTCTTCACAAGCCCGTTCACGGATTCTTTGAATGATCCGTGTCTCCCTAGGTCGCCTTACTTTTTCTGACTTTGGGCTATCCAGTGCCCTCACGAACAGTTACTTGACGGAATTCTACTATACGAGATAATTGCAAACACACAATATTAAATCGAGATCTTCTCTACAGTACGCGGGAGAATCGAGACATGAAAATGAGCAGCCCAAGGCCACATTTGGAGGCATCATACGCTCAGATCATGCGCGCGGTTCGCGCGAATCCGAGTGAAAAGGAGGTCCTGTTTGAACTCGCTCGGTGTCATCATGCGAGAAAGCAGTTTAACGCTGCTAAGGTAGTCTACCAGAATCTCATAAACCAACCCTTTCTGTTTGAGGAGGAAAAAAACGGAGTAAAAAATTATCTTGTTGATATTGAGTCTGACATTACACTGATATACGAGCGTCCACGTTTGCTCCTTTGGGTACCACTATTTATTGTTAGCTTAGCTGCGGGCTCAACCTCATTATATGCACTTATAGATCCACTGTTTCGTATTAGGGCGGATGGCGTTTTTGCAGGAACGACATTCGGTTACGGTATAGCCGTCGCAGTGGCCTTAGCAGGGTGTTTTTTATCATGTTGGCTGATCGTACTCTGGATCTATAACAAGATAAGAAGCCGATCCATAGCGCGGCATTGGAATAGTCAGGTGCTGGAGATCTGCGCCGTATGTTCCCTAGATACTCCTTCCAGCTTCCGACATTGTCCTCACTGTGGGACAAGTCAACGCAGGTCGATATATCTAAGGGTCTTAGAAAAATGGTACCGTAGCGCGAAGAAAACGTGGACCATTTTTAGCTTTAGGACGCGGTTCAATCAATTCAGATTCAAAGAAAGGCTCTCTAGGTTCATATCTCGTCAATCAATATCCAGAGCGATGCTGACACGCCGAGCAGGCTATGTGGCTACAGGCCTCTGTCTGGTAACAATATTGGCGATATGGATTGGGTGGATCGTATTCTCTGACCCACTGAAACGAACTGCATACAAGATTTGGGAGGCCGTGGAAGATCACGATCTGGAAGCGTTTTACGAATATGTTGACTTGGATACACTCCTTAGTCGCGCGACAAGGGGGATAGGTGCTGCTGAAGGCCTATCATATCAGACGTCTTATGTAGAATCGGCTCTCTTAATGGGTTTGGTTGGGCTCATTGAACCTACAACTACAGCAATCCTCATTGATACTATAGAACAATTCATAGAAACAGGGACTCCACCACCAAGAGACTACGACGAAACGGACTTCACTCTACCGACCTATTTCACATCTGCGATTGAACTAAGGGAAATGGGTAAAGGCAAGGTAGAGGGTAAGATTGGATATCTTCCCCTTTACTGCAATCACAAACGGACTAACCAGACATTTGAAATTATTTTGAAAATGAGATGCGACCGCGAAGGAAAATGGAAGCTAATCGAAATAGATGATATCTATAGGACAATTAAGAACATCGAAAAAATGTCCGTGGCATTGTGGCAGAATGCTTCTGATCGCGAGATCTTAGAGGCACATGTAACTATGATTAATGTTTCGGCAGTTTTCAATAGTTCTGACCTGCTCCCCAAAAACTGGTCCATGTAAAATGTTAGAATCTCTGGTCAACCAGGAGGTTCGACATGAAGACGAAGCATCACCAAGAGGAGCAGATTATTCGGATGTTG
>Ga0310121_10002986_pt1 | contig 15704 bp, 11 predicted proteins | sample CB27_Tmax_986_MG_FD_203504 | JGI IMG/M metagenome (GOLD analysis project Ga0310121, IMG submission 203504) | Marine microbial communities from Western Arctic Ocean, Canada - CB27_Tmax_986 | ecosystem: Environmental > Aquatic > Marine > Oceanic | place: Canada: Western Arctic Ocean | collected...
CCGCTCCACGGGTTCGGTCGTCGACTCAGAAGAAGACTTCTATTTGGCATCGCTTGATCGCCAGACCGGCGGAGCCCCAAGGTCCGCAGACGGTGGGAGAATTCATGAGGCAGCCTCGTCTTGACCCCTAGTAAGGCAGCTACCATGCAGCAATGCTCAGCAGTCAAGCGGTGGCTCGGTGCAACAAGCCTGCTGGGCATGCTATTGATAGCGCCCTGCGGTTGCCAGACTTGGCGATCGGCCGCGATTCCCGGTTTGGCCTCAAAGCAGGGCGAGCAGCAGGTTTTGCGCCAAGCCAGGCAAGACTCTTTTCCTGCGCCGAGTGATGTCGGGATGGATTAAGCTCCTCCCAGGGGTCATAGACGCTCAGTCGTTCAATCGCCCATAATCGTCTGAAAGACACAGGCGTCCTCTCTACTTTGGCGATTGAACTGCGCGATGAAGCCTGACTCTCCGTTATCCAAGCTCCCTTCGCTGAGCGAGTTATTAAAACACCCAACTGTTCAGAGAGTGGTTGAGCGTGTGAATCAAACCACGATTGCGCAACGTGCGACAGGGTTTTGGGAAGATTTGCAGACGAGTTGGAAGGAGCAGGGTGGGCCGCCTTCGGTCGGTGAGTTGGCTGAGAGGCTGGCCCAGCGATTGTTGGGGCGCTCTTCTCAGTCAGCGCCCACAGTGAACGCCACGGGTGTCATTTGCAGCCAGCGGTGGCAGGCGCCGTTGGCTGAGTCGGCGGTGCATGAAGTACTTCGCTTTGCTTCGGATTATCAGCCGCCGGCGACTACCTTGCTGAAACAGGTTGCCGCTTCGCTTGTGAATTTGACCGGCGCTCAAGCGGCGTGGGTTGCCAGTAGCTATGAGGGGGCAGTTAGTCTGGCCAATCGGTGCGAGGGTGCTACCATCGTCTCTTGCCCGATGATCGGTCTGCTCGATCCCGCCGAGTTTGGTCGCGAACATGTCGAGACGATTGCGGATCGATTGGGCGCGGGCGCTGACCTGGTGGTAGTCGATGGCTCTGGCCTACTGGGCGGCCCACGTTGCGGGATCATTATCGGGTCGCACCAGTGTTTGGAGCAAGTGCAGCAAGGCGAGCTCGCGCCGGCGCTAACGGCTGGCGCCATGGTACTCGCTGCGCTGGAAGCGACGCTAGAAATCTATCGATCTCGGAACAAGGTGATGCATCAGATCCCTGTCTTGCAGCTGCTGTCGACTCCGCTAGGAAACCTGCGCCAGCGCTGCGAACGTATAGCCCCTTTGTTAGCTGAGTGTGAAGCGGTGGCGAGTGCCGAGGCGGCCGAGTGCGAATCGGTTTGGCTCGACGATGAGAGTTCGCGACGGTCATCTGCCAGCTGGGCGATTGTCTTGCACCCAACGCAGGGGCCGGCAGACGGAGCGGTCGGCCGACTCGCACAGCAGTTTTGCCAGGCGACGCCTGAAGTGATCGGCCGCAAGCACGATGACGCCTTTTGGCTCGATTTTCGGGCCATTTTTCCACGCTGGGATCAGCGGTTAGTTACCGCTTTGGAACGCTGAATAGCAGGGTTCTCTATTTGGTGTTCGCTGCAATTCTTTCGCTGGGAGGTGATCGCTGAGAAAGGCGATCTCAGGGGCTGCAGGGGCTGTCGTTGTCAACTATGATAGGTGACTTCGAGTCTCCGTCACTCTATTGGATTCTTAGCCCTAGTTTTAGTACGCATTCTTTTTGTTGTATCATCACGTGTCACAAACCGCTTTCTTTTCACGGCAAACCATTTGCCTCGTGGCGACGTTGCTCAGCGCGTCAACAATGGCTCTCGCGCAGTCGGTGCCAGAAGCTGCTCCGGTCACCCCGCCATTGAAAAAGGTTTCGACGGCCGAGGCCCGACCGCCAGCCGATCAGCAAGCTGATGCTACGACGACCGAGCTGTCAAAAAATTCAGAGAGTGAGTCGTTTCAGATTCCTGTGGAGCAACACCCGTGGGCGCGTTTCCAACCCGGCGCGTGGCGCGAGTTGCAGATCACCTCAGAAACTTTCGGAGTTACGGGAGAGACCATTAGCCGCAGCGTGACGAGGCAAAAAGAAGTGCTGCAAGCAGTTGCCGAAGGCAAGTATGTTCTCAACGTACAAGCGATAGTTGACCTCAGTGGTACAAGAATCGTTGGCGATTGGAAAACCCGTGTCTTGCAACTGGCAACCGACGGGGCAGGGCCGCTCGTCGATTCTCGCCGACTGGAGGACCAAACTTTCCAATTGATGGGTCGCGCTACGGAGTGTCAGGTGTGGGAAATTCGTTATCGCGAAGGCGCTCGCAACTTGGCGGACCGGATTTTTTACGACGCGCAGCAATTCCCATTTGTGTTGCAACGCGAAACCTTTACCACCGACGGCCCTAACGATAACATCCCCAAGGGAGCTGCCCGCCAGGCCGAGCAGCGAGTCGAGGTGACAGTTCCATCGGTTCCCTATCTACTTGGTGAACAATTGCTCGAATGCAGTTGCCTGCGCACCTTTCGCCATCGCGCTAAAGGCGACACGCTGCGGCTGACGTTCAGTAGCAGCGTCGTGCCGGGGGGCGAGGTGGCTGTCTGGTCGACCGATTTGGATGCCCAAGGCCTCCGCGTCCAAACTAGTATGGCCGAATTACTGGCCTACGGCGAAACTTCGCCGAACGAGACGCGCACCGACGAGACGCCGGCCGACGAGAAATTGGGCGACGAGACACGAGCCGACGAGACACTGGACGACGAAACTCGGCTTGAAGCTACCGGTAACCCCTGAGCCTCAGTCCCTAAACCTTCTCCCTGCCGCGCCTGATGTCTGCGTCAGCCGTCGTGATCCAAGTGTTGTGACAGCAGTGAGTTGTGTGTTGTGGGCGACCGCTTCGACCTTGCCGGCAGCAGGCCCCGGCGTTAGTATGACTGCACGGAGAGGGTCTCACGAAGTGCGTCGCCTTGTCGACCGCATTGCCCTGTCGACCGCGTCGCCTTGTCGGCCGTGTTGCCTTGTCGGCTGGGTTGCCTCATAGACTGTGTTGGCTTGTCGACTGTGTTGGCTTGTCGACTGTGTTGCTTTGTTGTGGGTTGCTTTGTTGACTGGGTGTTGAATCATATAACTCAGCTTTGTTTCTACGTACAAAAAGAGAGGGAATGCCATGGATTCTGCCGGTCGGGGAGGATTGCTATCGCGCTGTTTTCGAGGGCGGCGTACTGGCGTCTTGGCGCTGTTGACGCTTTCGATGGTCGCAGCAGCGTTGCTAGCACCGCTGGTTTGGTCTCGCCCCCAGAATTCGAACAGAAAACAGATTCGCATTGCATTGCTCGTCGCGGCTTTAATGGACCAAGAACATCTTTCTGATCTGCAGGTCAATGACGAAACTTCTCAACGGGCGTTTGACAAATTTATCGATTCGCTCGATGGAATGAAGCTGTTTTTCTTGCAGAGTGACATCGATGAATTCGCGCGCGAGCGTTTTTCGATTGACGACTACGTGAAGAACGGGGATCTTCGGCTAGCGAAAAGGATTTTCGACCGGTTCCTCCAGCGCGTGAAAGAACGGATTGAGGTTGCGCAGAGTTATGTCGACGTTGAGCATGATTTTACGCTCGACGAAACCATGGTTCGAGATCCCGAAAAGATGCAATACGCGAAATCTGCGGCAGAAGCTGCCGAGCGTTGGCGGAAGCGCGTGAAGTACGACATGTTGATGCAAATCGCCGATGAAATTGAACATGACGAAGCGATTGAAAAGCTGCACAAGCGGTATCGCTCGATCCGTCGCAATTGGGAGCAAACCGACAGCGATGAAGTCTTGGAGCTGTTCCTGAGTGCGTTGACAATGAGCTTTGATCCGCACAGTAGCTACATGTCTCCTAGCACGCTCGAAAATTTTACGATTCAAATGCGATTGGAACTCAACGGAATTGGTGCTTCGCTGCAGTCCCAGTACGGCGAGACTATCGTCAAGCGACTCGTTCCCGGCGGTGCCGCGGACAAGGATGGCCAACTAAAGATCGAAGACGTGATTACCGGCGTGGCGCAGGGCACCAACGGCGAATTCACGGACATCATCGAAATGAGGATCAACGATGTCGTGCAACTGATTCGTGGCAAGCCGGGCACGATTGTCCGCTTGGAAGTGATGCCGGCAGATAAGTCGGGTCGTAAGATTTATGATATCACCCGCGCTCGTATCGAGCTCAAAGACAGTGAAGCGCGGAGTGAGATTATTCAGCGCGGCCCTGTTGCCAAAGTCGCAGAAAATACCTCGGAGTCGGCAGGTCAACCAACGCGTCAAATTGTTGAACAACAGGTCGGCGATGGGTCAGTTAATAGAATCGGCGTCATCAGCCTGCCGAGCTTTTACATGGACATGGAGGGCCGCCGTGCCGGCAACCCGAATTACAAAAGCACGACGCGTGATGTGCGGATGCTGCTAGAAGATTTTAACCGTCAGGGAGTCGACTTGGTGATCATGGACCTACGGTTCAACGGCGGTGGTTCGCTGCCCGAGTCGGTGCAGACGACTGGCCTGTTCATCGACCGGGGGCCGGTCGTACAAGTCAAAGCGCCCAATGGCCTCGTGCAACCCTATCCTGATGACGAGGCGGGAATGGTTTGGTCAGGGCCTTTGGTGGTGTTGATCAACAAATTCAGCGCTAGTGCCAGCGAAATCTTTGCCGGTGCCATTCAAGATTACGGACGCGGAATTGTCGTCGGCGACCACACCACGCACGGCAAAGGGACGGTGCAACAACTCAAGGAGCTGGGCGTTGAGATCCTGCCGATGCGTCCGCCGAACTACGGTGCCTTGAAGATGACCATTCAGCAGTTCTATCGCCCAGGTGGCGACAGCACACAGAACCGCGGCGTGGTTTCCGACATCGAGTTACCGTACCGGACAACCTACTTGGAAGGGATCGGCGAAGCGGATCTCGACTACGCTTTGGAGTTCGATCAGGTCAAGCCGTTGCCGCATTCCAACTATCGCAATGCCGGCGCTCGGTTGATCGGCGAGTTGCAGGAAAAATCTGCGAAGCGTCGCGAAACGTCTGAGTTCTTCATCGATGAGCGTCGCAAGATTGACAAGCTTTTAGAGCGTCAAGCGGAAGACACGGTAACGCTCAACCAAGAAAAATTCTTTGCCGAACGCGAGGAAGTCAATTCCGAGAAAGACAAGGAAGAAATCTTCGACAAGCTGCAAGAAGACGACCGCCCAGTCTTTCCTCTTTCGGAGAATCATCCACTGGCGCCTTACAACGAAGAAGTCATTTCGATTGCACTGGACTACATCAAGCTACTCGGTGAAAACCGCGTGGCGGTAGCCCGCTAACGCGTAAGCTAAAGTCGATCATCCAACGCATGATGCCAAAGCTTAGCGGAGGCCCTTGCGACGACATGCAATCGCCCCGCTGCATAGACAGGCTAGTAGTGCTGAATGAGGTTCGGGGACGGCAGTTGCCGCCGCGTTTCCTCCTGATGAGCCATATTGGGATCGCCAAATAGCCAGGTCATCGCCATCGACGTTCCCGCTATTGTTGGCATCGCCTTCGGCAAGCCCGCCACTCCCACCGGCGTGACGTTGCCACAACACAAAGTCAGCACCGTCGACGATTCCGTTTTCGTTAAAGTCGGCCGAATCGACCGCCGGCTGCGTCAACGTGAAACTATTCCCGGCGTTATTCGTGAACACGGCGGCACCCGCTGTGAGCGCATAGTCGGCCAGGTTCGTACTGCTGCGGGCATTGGCCGTGCCTTGGAACAACAGCGCTTGCAGCGAATCGCTCGGCAGGGCAATCTCGATCGGCGGACCGAAGTCGCCATCCAGGTCGTTAGTCGCTGAACCGGTCGTTGATCCAGTAAATCCGGCTCCGCCCCAGCTAAGGCTCCAGTAGGTGGTCGATCCGGAGCTGTTCTCAAACGTGATCTGACCCGCCGCCAGGTACGACGCCGGCAGGGGCGCCATCGTAAAATCGCTCACCAAAGCGACGTCGGTATACTTGTCAAAGTTGGGTGTCGTAATCAGGACCCGGTCGCCGAGCGAGCTGCCAGCTAGGTTGCGGTCCGTGTTGTCGAGCAGTACCTCATTCGCGCCGCTGGCATCGACCGCGCGCACGCTGGCAGCCGACAGGATACTCTGTCCGCCAGCGCGCATCCGAAGTTGAATCGCCTGCGCCGAGGTGTCGCCGTTGACGCCGCCAATGACCTGTTCGATCTGCATTAAATGGAACGACGCGTCGACGCGCCGAGCGTCGAGCGCAGCGGTGAGCAGCGCACCCCCGACGATCCCCAATACACTTATGGTTCCCAAATCGAATGGCATACGTTTCATGATTGGTATTCTCCCTAGATCGCGCAGATCTTCGATTGCTTTCGGCAAGCAGACTTGAGTTGGATTTCCGCTCTCCAGCCGGCCCCGTCTGGCGCAGGAACCAGCAATCGGTTGGAATGCGACCAGTGGGCCGATCATCGAGGACTGCTGTTATGCCTCTATCTTAGCAGAAATGCTCACCGACGCGGGAAGCTTCGACGCAGCATGTTGCGCGCCCGCCTGGCGATTCTTTCCAATTGACCGCCAGCATCTGTCCATCGGGACTAAAGGCGACCTTGGCCAATTTCGAATTGATTTTCTTGGCCAGTTTGCCGCTGGGAACGTCCCAGAGGTGGGTATCGGGACCTTGCCAATGACCCACCGCCAGCAATTGGCCGTCGGGGCTTACTGCAGGAAGATTCTGCTTTCGACGCTCTCCTTGAATGGGAACTAAGCAAAGGCGGTGCATGTCGTAGATGAAGAACTCACCCATGGTATTTCGAGCACGCCAACGGATGCCAAAGGCTGGCGAAGTTGCGAGTGGCGAGTGGCGAGTGGCGAGGAGCGAAGGGTTAGTGTCGCCATTACGCTTTTGAGGGGGTACCTCAAGACGTTGCGGAGGACCAATGGTGTAAATGAAATATCCGCGGCTAGGTCAACTTGAGACACAACCCATCATATGCGAGCTCGACATTAGGTGGTAATTCGGCGTTAATTTCTTCGTCATCCAGTTCGTGCGAGATGTGCGTCAGCAGCGTTCTTTTCGGCGCGAGGTCCGCAACAACAGCAAGCGATTCCTCGAGGCCGAAATGGGTCGTATGTGGCTCGCGGCGCAGGCAATCCAGGATCAAGACATCGAGCCCGCGCAGCTTGTCGCGGCTCTCGGGCGGGATGCCGTTGGTGTCGGTACAGTAGGCGACGTTGCCAAACCGAAATCCGAGGACTTCAAATCGCGGCCCATGCTGCAGCCGCATGGGGACGATCGGCGCGCCCAATACCTCGAACGGCTCCAGGTCGATGGTGCGTATCTCCAGCTGCGGCACCGCCCCGGAGTGCAAGCCGCCAGGCGATTCAAATGCGTAGTCAAACGACTTGCGAATTCTCGCCTCCACCGGCGGCTCGCAATAGAGTGGCACCGGGCCACCCAAGTAAAATTGCATCAGCCGCAGATCGTCTAATCCATAGATGTGATCTGCGTGTTCGTGGGTGTACAGTACGGCATGAACGATGCCGATCTGCTCGCGTAGCAGTTGCTGGCGTAAGTCAGGCGGGGTGTCAATCAGTAAATTCCCTGCCGGCAAGCCCAAAACAAGTCCGCACCGCGTGCGGCGATTGCGAGGATTCTTGCTCGTGCAGACCGCGCAGCCACAGCCAATCGCTGGCACACCAACCGAGGTGCCTGTGCCGAGGAAAACCAGTCGGCCGGAAATATCGCGGGTAGCAACTGAGCGAGACACGCAAGCACTTTCTAAAAATTCCAATTTTGCAAGGAACGCCCTCTGTGGAATTCCGTGAACGGCCCAATTACTTGAGTGCCTCATGCGACAACTGGGCCAACTTCTTCAATAACTCTGCCGCCGCCCCGCGATTAATCGCCTCGGCTGCCCGCGCGGCTCCTTCTTCCGGACTTGCACACGCTCCGGCAGCCAACAAACCGGCGGCCGCGTTGAGCAGCACGATGTCTCGCGCTGGCCCTGGCTCGCCGGCCAATACGGTTCGTACAATCGCCGCACTTTCGGCCGGATTGGTGACTTGGATTGCCTCCAGCGATGACTCTTGCAGTCCAAAATCGGCCGGTTGCCACGTGAACTCGCGCTCACCGTCGCCGTCGATTCGAGTGACCTCGGTCGGTCCAGCCAGCGAAACCTCGCCAAGTCCGTTGCCGCCACTGACCACCAGTGCCCGCTCTGTACCGAGCATCTTAAGGGACGACGCAATCAGCGGCCTGAGCTCTGGCAAGCCAACGCCGAGCAGCTGATAGGTCGCTCCGGCCGGGTTGGCCAGCGGACCGAGCAAGTTGAAGATCGTGCGAATTCCCAGTTTTCTGCGTACCGCGCCGACATGTTTCATGGCGGGGTGCATCAGCGGTGCGAAGCAAAAACAGATGCCAAGCTCATCGAGGCAGCGCTCGACCTGCGGAACATCGGCTTCGATGTTGACTCCCAGTTCTGCCAGTACGTCGGCCGACCCGCTCTTGCTCGTCACGCTGCGATTGCCATGTTTGGCCAGCGGCACTCCGACTGCTGCGATCACTAGCGCTGCCGAAGTGCTGATGTTGAACGTTGTGCTGCCGCCGCCGCCAGTGCCACAAGTGTCGAGCAGTTTTTCGTGACGACTGCGGATTGGGGTCATGTTTTCACGCATGGCCGAGGCGGCGCCGGCCACTTCGGCGACCGTTTCGCCCTTGGCTGCCAAGGTGGTGAGCAGCAGGCCGATTTGCGCTTCGCTCCATGCGCCGGTCATCACCTGACCGATGGCGACGGCCATTTCGTCCCGCGACAAATCTTCACCCGCCGACAACTGGCCGAGCAAGTGGTTGATCGAATCATTCATAGAGACCAGATTCCTTCTCATTGAGCCATTTGAGCGCGATCTCGATTGTATCGCGGTCGCAGGCGGTCGGCTATCGCCTGCCGGCTATTTGCAGCAACGTGCCTTCGTTACTGGCCGACGGCCGATGGACGACAGCGGACAGCTCAACTCGACCAGGATTCTGCTTGTTGTGCACTACGATGACCCTTAGAATGCTACAACAAAAATCCCTCCTTTTCTACTCGGCAAGAAGCCTAGCTATGACAAGAAAAGTCCTTCTCGATGTTGATCCAGGAATTGCTGATGCGCTGGCCCTCTGTCTCGCTTTGAGTGATCCGCGGTTGGAGGTAGTGGCCGTCACTGCAACTGGCGGAAACGTGGAGCCTGAGCAGGCGACGCGTAACGTGCAGGCGATTGTTGAGCAGATCGACCCGGCTCGATGGCCGCGGATTGGGGCGGCGGACCCGGTGCAGCCTCTGCGTACCGACGGACGTGAACTTTGCGGGGTCGACGGATTGTGCGGCGCTGATTTTCGTGTGGCCGAGCTTCACAACCGGCACTCGTCGGTGAAGATTATCGCCGACGAAATTCGTGCTGCCCCGGGCGAACTGACGATCATCGCCGGCGGTCCGCTGAGCAATCTGGCCGCGGTTTTGCGGCGCGAGCCCGACCTCGCCACGCAGGTGGGCCACTTGATTATTGTCGGCGGAACGTTCAGCGGACCCGGCAATGTCACCGCGGCTGCGGAGTTCAATATCTACTGCGATGCCGAGGCAGCACGCCATGTTTTTCTTTCGCCGGTGACGAAAACGTTGTTGCCGCTCGATGTGAGTTCGACTGCCGAACTCGACATCGGTTTGTTGGATCAACTGCCCAGCGAGTCGACGGGAGTTGGCCGAGTACTGAAAGCGATCTTGCCCGGAGCGTTTCGCGCTCACCGCCAGCGCCTCGGCTTGGAAGGAATCCATGTTCCCGAGGCTGTCGCGGTCGTAGTGGCCTTGCATCCGGAATTGCTAATCACCGAACCGATGTTTTGCGATGTAGAAACTGCCGGTGCACTGACTCACGGCGCCACCGTGCTCGACCGCCGCCAAGTCGCAGCGGGCCAACCAAATATGGATGTCGTGATGGAATTCGATGCGCACGCGGCAATCGATAGCATGCTGAGGACGCTGAAGCAGGTGAGGTGAGGTGAGGCGACTTAGGGCCCTGGCGACGCCTCGACATAATCATTCCGTCGGCCGACCTGGACGTATTTGGTGAGCATCTGACGGTCGCGGAAGATCGTTAGCTCGACGCGGCGACCGATCTCGGTTCGTTTCACGAGATTGATCAAATGCTGATCGTTTTGGATTTGCAAGCTGTCGAAGCGGAGAATCACGTCGTTGATTTGAAGATTGGCTTCGGTGGCTGGCGATCCGGCCGTGATGCCGGTGATCCGTGTGCCGCGCAGTTGATTGAGTCCGACATAGCGGGCCGAAGCTGAGTCGAACTTGATATCAAGCTTCACACCGAGAAAGCCGCCTTCAACAGTCCCTGTTTCGATCAATTGCCGCATGATTCGCACCGCGATGTTGATCGGGATCGAAAAACCGATGCCTTCGTTGCCGCCCGAGTTACTGGCGATCGCCGTATTGAGACCAATCACTTCGCCGCGAAGATTCACCAGCGGACCGCCGCTGTTGCCAGGATTAATGGCGGCATCGGTTTGCAGGAATTTCTGGTAGATCACCTCGCCCTCACCAAGGTCAAGATTCGAGCGGCCTTTGGCGCTAATGATCCCACGTGTCACGCTCCGGCGAAGGTTGAACGGGCTACCAAACGCCAGGACAATCTCGCCGATTTCGGCCGTGTCGCTATCGCCTATGCGGGCAGGTATGAGGTTCTTGCTTTCGACACGCATCACTGCGACGTCGGTCTCGGTGTCGCTCCAGATTTTGGTCGGTTGTAGTTGTCGGCCATCGTTAAGCTCGAGCCGAATGAGATCTTCCTGCGAGTGCTTGATGACGTGCCGATTGGTCAGCGCATAGTCTTGGCCGCGAAAACGGACCAGCACCGCGGAGCCCGCCTCTTCGATGTCACGTCGAAAGCGGTATTGGGCCAGCGGTGTCGCTTCGACGTGGACGACCGATGGCGAAACGAGCTTGGCGACTCGCTTGTAGATGCCTAACTCACGACTGAGCGCGTCGACGTCGCGTGATAGCTCGGCGAACATTTGCTCGCGATTGGAGGGGAGCTCAGGACTGGCCGGAAAAGAGTTGACCGAGCTGGCCTGTTGAGCGTCAACATCTGAGCCGGACACGATGATAGTAGCCAGCAACAACCAAGCGCTCAGCAATGAAACGGGGATTTCATTGAATTGACGGCCGCGCACGCGAATTCCTTGACACATCGCAGACTCTTTAAATATCCGGGCTAGATTTCGCTGTCGCTGAACGAAACGTCCGTGTCGATCGTCATGCCCCAGTCGGCCGCAGGACCCGTACCGGTTTCGGCTGCCCGTTGGCAGTCGATGCATGTCATCGCGTAAGGTAAGGCGTTCAGCCGAGCGAGTGGTATTTTGTTATTGCAGACTTCGCATTGGCCGTATGTGCCTTCGCGAATTCGCTCGATCGCAGCGTCGATCAAAGCGAGCTCTCGACTTTCGACTTCGGCCAATTTTGAACTGATTTCGTCCTGGGCGGCATCGAGCGCGGCATCGACCACATCACCACCCGTTTGTTCGGGCAACGATTTGAGCAGGCTCAGGTCGCCAGCTAGCGCTTGGCGCAGCGCGTCGCGTCGGTTTACCAGTTGGGAATGCAGTTTGATTATCGAGTCTTTGCGTGCCATGATGTTGCCACCTTACCGATTCGGCCGCGACGGCCTGTGTCTTCCGTGGAGTTTCCTTCAGTTAGTTGTAGTGAGACTGTCGCGGTTGCCTAAATTCTCTTTTCGCAGCCTGACGGTGGGTGTTCCAACAACCCTTCGCGCCAACTGCCCGTCTCGTGTGCCCGTTTTGTGCCCGCCGCTGTTCTCAATGGGAGAACTGGTCCCGGTTGGGGCTTTTTAGTCGGCAGGCACCGTAACTATAGTACGCATCGTCCCGCAAAAGGGTTGCGTTTGAAAATTCTCTGGTTTTTATCTAGCTGAAGACCTGAACTGTTGTCGTTAAGTCTTTAATTGATAGTAGTTTATGTAATTCCTTGTGTGCTGTTCCTGGCAGGCGATATTTGACGGCAAGGGTCGATTTAGCTGGACAAATACCCCTTTTTTTCCGGCTTACTAGCCAACGTTATGAGGGGCGAACCCATACTCGATCATCGGCCGACTCGAGAGAAACCGTTGATAGTTTTCTAGTTATAATCCGCAAAATTTGCATCCTTGACCCACAGATTTCTCGCTCTGTTGGGAAGGCCACATTCCGTGACCTACGTTTTTATACGGTAGAAAGCCTGCTTCCGGCGCAGGCTCCGTAGACTTTTAGCTCCCACCGTCGTGCGACACGCAGCGGACCCCGACGTGGAAACCGAAGCGGAAACCGAAGCGTAAACCAAGACTAGCCATGATTACATTGACCGACAACGACCCGTCCTCATTGATTCCGTCCTCGACCGTTACTACCAGCGGTCTGTCGCTCCGCATCGTTCAGCCAGGTGCTGACGATGAAACAGTGTTGCTCCCGATTGGAAAATGCACCGTCGGCTCGAGCGATCGCTGCCAGGTGCATCTGGCGATTGGGCAAGCGCGACCGCTGCACTGTCTGATTGTTCATGACGGATCGGAAACGTCGGTCACACGTTGGGCTCCGGACGCACAACTCAACGGCCAAGATTTCGCGACGGCACCTTTTCGACCAGGCGACTGCTTGCAAATCGGCGATGTGCAATTGTCACTGATCACCGATCGAGCGACGGCTGATTCCAGCCTGCTCGATTCGACACCACACCCCTTCAGAACGACGCAGACCAAAGATTCGCCTCAAACACAACAGCTATCTGAGCCACCACAGCAGCCAGCGCCGGCCAAAGAGTTTACCGCAAGTAACGAAAATGCCTCACTCACACCCGCCGCTACGAACTCGACGTTCGCGCCAGCGCCGACACCTTTCGAACAACCAATACCGAGTGTACATCGAGTAGAAATCGAGCAACCGGTCGAGATAAATCTCCAGCCGAAGCCGATCGCGGCCTCCAATTCATCTGCCATGCCACCGAGGAGTGCCGCCAGTCAACTCGAGGCAGACCGCCTGGTCAGTCAGCTTTGGACGGCAAACTATGGTGCCCGACAGCGGTGTCGTAAATTGGTCAAGTCCCTTCGAACGATGCGGACCGAAGCAAGCGGCATTGATCAACAGATCGATGACCTGCAGCAGCAGCTACGTGTCGCGCTCGAACAGCGGGAACAGATCTTTGCTCAACTTTCGCAATTTCAAACAGAAGCTGTCCAGCGAGAGAGCCAATCCTCGGCAGAGATCGAGCGGCTGATCTCGGAGTTGGCGACCGCTTACGAAAAGGCCAGCGTCGCAGAAACCACAGTAGCAGAGCAGAGCGATCACGCAGAGAGACTTGAGGCGGAACTTGCTTCGTTGCAAGGGCAGCGCGAGAAGTGGGAGCAAGTCCGCGCCGCAGGCGATCTGCAGCGTACCAAGTTGGCGCAGGCTTTGGCCGATCGCGAACAGAGCATTGAAAGCTTGCAGGCGGAATTCGAACAATTGCGCGAAGCGGCCAACAAGGCAGATGCAAGCCGCGGCCAGCAAACGGCGGCGTTAAATGCGTTAGAAGCCGAATTGGAGACGGTGCTGACGGATCGCGATCAACTCCTTGCTACCGAGGCACAGTCTCAGCAGTATCGGAAAGATATCGAGTCAGCGCTGACCGACAGCGAGCAAAACCTTGCCGTGTTCCAGTTGGAATTGGAAAAATTCCAGATAACCAGCCGCCAAACGGAACATGAGTTGATCGAGAGCAAGGTCAGTCTCGAAAATCTGCAAGCTGAATTCGTGCAGTTGTCCGAAGAGCGAGACCAGTTGGTGACAAAGCGGACGGAGTATCAACTCCGCGAGCAGGGCTGGGAATACGAGTTGTCGAGCCGCGACAGCCAGATTGAAGAATTGTCACTCGAAATTGAGCAGCTCCGCGCAATTGTCGACGACGCCAGCCAAAGTGCCGTCGCACAGGTCTCGCAGGTGGCGAATTCCCAGCAACAGCTCGACGCGCTAACGACTGAGCGAGATCAACTGCTCGTAGCCCAGGCCGAGCAGGCGCAAAATATCTTGGAGTGGGAAGAGACGGTCGCCGCTCGAGACCGCCGCATTGAAGAGCTTGAAGAGGAGCACGACGGTATCTGCCAAGTGCTTCAGTCTGTCGAAAAAGGTGCATTCGAGCAGGTCGATTCTTGTAATAAACTGGAGAATCAATTGGCCAGCCTCCGCGCGGAGCGCGATCAGTTGGCGACGGCCCTGCCGGAGCAACAAGAGTATATCAAACGACTAGAACAGGCCCTCGCTGAGCGAGACGGACAAATCGCGCTGCTGAGTGATGAATTAACCAAGACCACCGAAAGGCAGTATGCGTTAGAAATCGAATTAGCCCAGGGCACCAGTGCTTATCAGGCGTTGGAAACCGAACTGGGAAAGCTGAGTACTCGTTGTGAGCAGCTAGTTGCCGCGCAAAGCTCCAGCGATCAGAGCCAAGCGGCCGTCGAGCAGACGCTGGCCGAGTACCAAGAGCGGGTCGAGGCGTTACAGCAGCAAATCGATACGACCGAGCAACAGCGTCACGAACTCGAGCAAGTGGCGGCAGCGGGCTCGCACTCGAATGCGACTTATCAAGCAGAGCTGAATGTACTCCAAACCAGATATGAGCAGCTCACCAGCGAGTATCAAGCCGAGACCGAGCGCAGTCACCAGCTCGAGGGGCAGTTGGCCGAGCAGCAGCAGGAGGCCGAGCTGTTCCATGTCGATCTGAAAAGCGTGCGGGTAGAGTTGGGCCGCACAGCCGAGCAACTGTCGAGTTTGCAATCCGAGCGCGAAATGCTCAACCAGCAAATCACCGGACTCCGCGAAGAATTGGCAGCCCAGGAAAAAGTGGGCGATGGGGCAGATCTCCAGTTGCAGCAACAACGTGACGCGTTGGCCAGTGAGTTGGTATCTGCACGTCAAGAGCTCGAAGAAGTCCGAGAGCAGGCCAGAGCTGCTGACGGCGACGCAAACATTTCCACGAAGTTGGTCACGCAGCTTGAAGAAGAAAAATCACCGCTCCAGCAACATATTGAGCAGCAAGACCAGCAAGCTCAGCAATTGGCCACCGAGTTGCAGGACGTTCGCAGTCAGTTGACCACAGGTCAAAGTGAATTGGAGCAATTGAGCCGACTCCACCAACAATCACAGAGCGAATTGGAGCAAGCTCACCAATGCTTGCGAACGGCCGAGCAAGCTCTGCAAGAACGCGTGGTAGGGAAAGCGACTGTTGAGGAGCCAGCAAGCGAAGAGGTTGCCGAAGTCTCGGCGGAGTCACTGATCGGTCCGCTGGACGCCGCCGCCGCCGAGCCTTGCCACGAATCGCCAACTCTTGACGAGGCTTATGCGACTGAAGAAACCTACAGAACCGAGGACAACTGTAGCCCCGCGGCAGAGGATCTCGCGACGGATGATTTGGTAATCGACGAGTCGACACGCTTCGACGAAGTCGCAGCGTCGTCTGCAGCTTGGGCGGAGTCGTTTGCTGCTGACGAGCAGCCTCACCAGGAAACGCCTGACGTCGAGGAGACTTATTCGTTTGGCTCCTCCGGAGAATCTGTGGGTTCGACTCCGCGCCCACGACGGTAAGTTGTTTTGCGACAGTCATTTTAGCCATTATTTGGGCGCTCTTTTTTTAACGCTCAGATTGGCGGCACTACCTAGGT
>Ga0310121_10002987_pt1 | contig 15702 bp, 14 predicted proteins | sample CB27_Tmax_986_MG_FD_203504 | JGI IMG/M metagenome (GOLD analysis project Ga0310121, IMG submission 203504) | Marine microbial communities from Western Arctic Ocean, Canada - CB27_Tmax_986 | ecosystem: Environmental > Aquatic > Marine > Oceanic | place: Canada: Western Arctic Ocean | collected...
GGCGGACCATTATCTGAGCCCTCGAGTGCCTTGCCGTGACAGGCGGCGCAGTGCTGATTGAAGTTGGAGTGCCCAAGGCCAAACTCAAAAGGTACCGGAGGCAGTTCATGACTGTCCGCCAACACCGCCGGCAATGGCAGGGCTATCAGCCCTACTCCAAGGAACCACCTGATCAAACCCTGTTTCATGTTGTTATCTCCCACAAAAATATAAGATTTACGGACGCATTCAGTCCACGGGTGTAGGGCCTGCCGCTACTGTTAAACCTCATTCATCGAGAAGCATTCGCCACGATTAGGATTAACAACGGATTGCTGAGAATGTCGCCAAAGGGGCTGTCGTCAGGGCAGCCCCTTAATCGGCCAGACCTGCGTTATAGCGGGAGAGTCAGTTTGGGCGGCGGATAGTCGATTGAGATGACGAGAGAAGCCATGGCCAGACGGTTGACTTCGTGCGATAACGAATCACGCTGGAAAATAGAACCCAGAGTGACTGCGGCCATACATGGCGAATGATGGCACTGGTGGGAGGGTTCGCAATCTGTTATCGCGCATGACCCACCCTGACGGCATGAAGTATCGGAGACCACGATTGTCCGGGAGTGGCCGGTGTATCCATCACAGTCGATTTTTGCCGCTGCAAACGCCGGCTGACCAGCGGCCGGAAAACCTGTAATCGCAAGGATGAAGAACGCTATTAGCCAGAGCATGCTGTGCATGGATTGCTTATAACACAGATCACAGTCCGGCTAATGTGACCGTGTCGTAATGTAGGGGTATCTGGTGATGGGTGTGGGCCGCAACAACACGATCACAGACCTCAGACATTTCTTGCGCCCCCAAGGAAGGATGCATTCGCATTTTGGTGGGACGACATTTCTTTCACCTGCGAAAAGCCTTGTAGCGCTCTACCCCCGACAGAGGATCGCCGCAAACGTCTTGTTACGGCCCAGAGTGCGGGAGGCATAACTGAGTTTGCAGAACGACATCTGCCGTGAGCGGCAAGGGATTGGTATTCACTCAAGACTGTTGCTTTCGGGTCTAGCGAATAGCTTAACGAGTCGCGCTTGCGATAGTTGTTAATAGCCAGTTAATAGCGGCTCGATCGAATCTTTCAAGAACGCTCAACTGAGCTCTCCAACGTACATCCTCTTTCTATAATCCACTTTTTAGAGAGAAGATTTTCGATCGACTCAAAAGAGATTAAGCGAGGCCGCGGGAGAGCTCAGGCGATTCTTCAGTTGCTGGCCAGAGCCTGATCCTGATCAGGACTGTTCAGCAGGGCCAGCAAAGTACCGAGGTAATCGATTCCGGCATCACCCTCTACCACGCCTTGGGGCTCACCCGTGACTTGGTAGGCAGTTGGGTTCAGCCAGTCGCTATAGGTGGACAGCGCAGCAAAGGGTCGGTAGTTGTCACCATTGAATAACTGGACGTAGTTATCCGGGTTCAGCGCATGGATATAGGCATGCGGGGTCATCCAGTAGAGGTAGGTATCCGGGTCCACGAAGGTGGCGTAACTTTCCGGTTTAACCCAGGCGACCCAGTTATTGGGGTTGAAGAACTGGGCATAGAACCGGGGATTGAGAAACTGGGCGTAGGTGGCCGGGTTGGAGAACACCATGTGCCAGCTGGTATGAGTCTGGGGATTGAGCATCACCGCCCAGCCGGCTGGGTGCGCGGGATTGAAGGTCGCCGCGAGGTTCTTCGGCGGGGCATTGTTAAACCAGGTGGACATATCCAGCAACTCGATGCCGGCATCGCTCTGGGAGCGGTAATCCGCAGCGATGGACTCTGCAGCCACGGCCAATGGGGAAAAGTTGAAAGTGAACGCCGCGAAAATAGTGGCCAGCCAGGGGGTCAGGGTACGCATCATCGGTTCTCCAGTAGGTAATAGTGAGCACGGTCCTTAGATCGAGACCATGATATTTCAAATATTGATAATTTATTATATTCTGATGTTATACCTTAAACCAATTGAATCTCCTTATCATATGGATCAGCAAAAGAACTCAAAACAAGGTAAGCCATTGTTTTTGCGTAGAAGTCTCTTTTCCCGGTTCCTCGAGGCAGTAAGTACCGGATGTCGTAGGCGGCAAGTGGAAGGTCTGTATCTTGTGGAAACTGTAGTCTGAACCTATGAGGTTCGGCGTGTTGAAACGCGAGATGCTGGATATCACCCAGAAGATGCTGACCCAACAGTTACGGGACCTTGAGGCTGCCGTTTTGATTCACCGCGAGGTATTTGTGCAGATTCCCCCCCAAGGTGGAATACTCAATTACCGATTTCGGACGCACACTCGCGCCCATGACGGACTTCATCAGTGGCTGGGGCGTGCAGCACAGTAAAAGAATCGAGGCTGCTTTGGCCGCCCTTGGCCGTGTGTAGGTGTGGCTAGGATGCTGCGCCAGGGGTAACTTCTATGCTTATTTTGAGGTCTAAGCGTCAGCGTGCCCGGCCAGGCCATTGCTTTTTCGTGTCAAGACGCCAACTACGGAACGCGGGATGTAGTGATTATCAGTGGCTGCAAGAGCAGCCGCTATAATCATACGTATTGGTTAGAGGGAATTTTGAAATGGAAGCACTTAGCATTGCGCCTGATTTCAACTGGAAGTGTCAGCACACCTAGCGCCGGGCTGCAAAGAACACGATGTGGTGTCTGATCGGTTGTTCGATCGGTGATTTTGGGACGATTCTTTTTTTTTCAATTCACTGAAATTCCCTGGCCCGTAACAGCCATCATGGCGCTTGCGGTGGTCAATGGCCTGCTCACTTCGATCGTACTGGAGACGGTGATTTTGTCACGGCAGATGGCGCTGGCCAGTGCCTTTCGTACCGTCTGTGGTATGTCATTGATCTCGATGATCTCGATGGAAGTCGCGATAAACATCGTGGACGTCCTGGTAACAGGCGGTGCGGTAATCATCTGGTGGGTGGTCCCACTGATGCTGCTCGCGGGTTTTTTGACACCACTGCCCTACAACTACTGGCGTTTGAAGGCCTTGAATAAAGCCTGTCATTAGGCTTCATGCAACCCTTCAAGCACCCTCGTGTGGGTTGCGGCCACCGGGGTGCGTTTCGGCTTTAAGGGGCGGCATTCAAAATGCCTGCTTATAGCAAAGTGTTCGGAACCTCTGATTCACGCTTGGCGATAAATGCTTTGAGTTGCTGATCCAGAGCAGGGTCCATGGCCGGAGCTTCATAACGGGCCAGCCAACGCCGGGCCTTGTCTAGCCCAACCTGCTCGGAGCTCTTGCGGCCTTCAGCTTCCCACTGCTCGAAGGTGACGTTGTTCTGGGAAGGAAAGATGAAAAGATTGGCCTTGCGGGTATGGGCGGTGCCCAGAAAGTGCCCGCCCGGCCCGACTTCTTTAATGGTTTCAAAAATCTCATCCAGATCGTCAAAGTGAGGTCCCTGGCAGAAATGGTAGAACGCATCCAACTGCTCAAAGTCGATAACGGTTTTGGCATAACCCACCCCCAGTGTGCCTTCCATCATGCCACCGGCCATGGTGATCCACTGCGCACCACTGAGAAATGAGGGGAAAAGCCCCCACATGGAATCGTAAGCTCCCTGCATATCGGCGGACTTCGATGTGGCACAGTTGGCAATGGCGCGGTGGGGCACTTGGTAACGTCGTGCCATCTGGCCGGCCAGAAACTGCACGATCGCTGAATCCGGACTGCCATGGACCGGGGCACCCGTATTGAGTGCCACAGTCATAGCCGGCACCCCGAACAGCATCGGCGCTCCCGGTCGAATCAGTTGCGCATAGGCGATTGCCATGAGCGCCTCAGCGGTGACTACCGCCATAGTGCCGACATTACTCGCTGGGGTGGACGCAGCCGCCATTGAAAAAGGCGAGCACATCACCGCGTGATTGTTCTGGGCATAAACCCGCAACGCCCCGAGCATGGTCTCGTCCCAGACCAGCGGCGAGTTGGCGTTAATCAGCGATGTGGTACAACAGTTATTTACTGCAAAATCGTCACCGAATACGATCTTGCACATGTCCACCGTATCCTGCGCCCGCGCAGCAGAGGTGACATTGCCGACAATCGGTTTATCCGAGTACTTAAAACCGCTGTAAGCCATATACAGGTGGCGGTACGGTACCGGGATATCCATCGGTTCCACCACCGGCCCACCGGCGATATGCACGCTTGAGGCCATGTGGTTGAGCTTCTGGAGGTTGTTGAGGTCTTCCAGTGTGGCTGTGCGTCGGACTCCATCGAGATCGTAGATAAACGGGGGGCCGTAGGAAGGTGATACCACCATCGATGACCTACCCACGTTCACGGTGCGCTCTGAATTGCGGCCATGATGGGTGTACTCAGAGGGCGCCTTATCGACGAGGCTGAGCAGAGTTTCGCGCCCTACACGTACCCGTTGACCGTCGATCTGGGCATCGGTTTTTCCCCAGGTCTGAAGTGCTGCGTCTTCGCGAAAGTCCACCCCGATCTCTTCGACGATTCGCATCGCCAGTTCGTGAATTTGCTCAACCCCTTCTGCGTTGGCAACTTCATACACGGGCACATTGGGTATCAGGGCCGGGTTATGCACAATCGGTGCGTTAATACGTTTCGCACGCCGCGCTGTGCGGCCTCCTTTTCGGATTTCTTTTTCTTTTTCCATGTTCACCGTCGTGTCCGCACAAAAACTACATTCGAGGGCGATGGTTCTTGGGATCGTAAGGCGAGTCGGCGATGACAATCGCGGGCACGCGTCGTTCCAGCACCTGTACCTCAAGAGGCGTGCCCGGGGTGGCCTGGTCGAGTTCTACATAAGCCATCGACAAGCAATTGCCGATATTGTGAGACGTGGCCCCGGACGTGATGCGCCCCACCAGACGACCGTCCCGGAAAATACTCTCGTTCATCCAGGCATCAGCATCGACAGTCTCTACCTTAAGGGTCACCATCTTGTGTTTTAGCTCGGCGTCACGCTGCTGAAGCAGCGCTTGTTGGCCGACAAATTCATCTTTATCCCACTTGATAAAGCGATCGAGGCCCGCCTCAAGGGCGGTGTGCTCCAGATCCAGATCGCGGTAGATCGCGCGGTAGGATTTTTCCAGGCGCAAAGATTCAATAGCCCGATAACCACAGTGTTTCAGGCCGCGGGCCTCTCCCGCACGACAGATCTCCTCAAAAAGATGCAGGTTATAGGCTATCGGGTGGTACAACTCCCAACCAAGTTCCCCTTCGTAGTTGATGCGCATCATGCGTACATCAGAGGCAAGGCCTACTGTCAGAGCTTGTGCACTCATCCAGGGAAAAGCATCGTTGCCAAGATCACCGTCCACCAGATCCCGCAGAATGTCGCGGGCTTTGGGCCCTACCAGCGTCAGTCCGCCACGCTCAGCCGTCACGTTTGTCAGGGTGACCGTGCCATCAGCGGGCAGGGCCTTTTGCAGTACATCAAAATCATGTCGTTCGCCGCGGGGTGTTCCCACCAGGTAAAAGCTTGTCTCGCCAAGGCGGGTAACTGTGAACTCACAGCGAATGGTGCCCTTGTGGGTTAGCAGGTGCGCCAGCACGATGCCGCCAATTTTGCGGGGCATCCGGTTGGCCAGAATTCGATTGAGCCAGGCTTTCGCACCAGGACCGGCGACCTCGAACTTGGCCATGGGTGTCATCTCGAAAAGCCCGGCGGTTTCTCGTACGGCACGACACTCGGCGCCAATATGAGGCATGGAGTTGAAAGTTCGATAACTCCAGATGTCTTTGGCTTCGCTACCTTCGGGTGCGAACCACAGAGGTATCTCCCAGCCATAGACGGCGCCCCAAACAGCACCCGCAGCATTTAGCCGGTCATAGCAGGGCATCGTTTTTGCTGGGCGGGCCTCAGGCCATTCGTAACCCGGATAGTGGATGCCAAAGTTGTGGCCGAAGGCTTCTTTATTCTTGCGGCCGGTGTAGGCTTTGTTGGCATAGGGGCCAAAGCGTCGCGGGTCGACCTCGCCAAGGTCAATATGTGGCTCACCGTCCACGATCCAGTTGGCAAGCTCGGCTCCGAGGCCCCCACCCATCAACAGCCCGCCGCTAAAGCCTTCGGCGAGCCAGAGATTACGCCTGCCCCAGGCCGGACCACACAGTGGCAGATTATCGGGTGAGGTGCAGATCGGACCGCGTACGTTAGCCTGAATACCGACTTCCCCCAGCACCGGCACCAGCTCCAGTGCGGCGGCCCAGTTGTCTTCTACTGCGTCCATATTTTCAGGCAAAAGATCGGCACCGAACCAGTCTGGCACCCCATCCCGGGCAAAGTGTTCGAGTTTGGTCGGGCGCTCGTAAGGGCCGAACATCAAGCCATCGCGCTCTTCACGCACGTATCCGTTGATGGCCTCGTTACGCAGCACTGGCATCTCGGGCAGGTTTTGATCCTTTCGGGCCCGCACTTCTGGCACGGTCTCTGTGACCCAGTACTGGTGCAGGATCGGAAAGCAGGGCAGGTCGAGACCTAGCATGCGCGCAGTCTGCTGCACATAGTTACCGGTAGCGGTCACCACGTGCTCGCAGACGATGTCACCCTGGTTTGAGCTGACCTTCCACTCGCCCGAGGGCAACGCTTCGATCGAGTTGACTTGTGTGTTCAGATAAATATTGGCGCCCAACTGTTTGGCTCCTTTGGCAAGGGCCTGGGTAACATCGGCTGGGGCGATGTGTCCATCATCGGGGTTGTATACCCCTCCCAGCAGGTTGGTGTTGGGCCGCATCAGCGGCCACAGGTCTACCGTTTGTTCAGGAGTGAGAATCTCAGCACGTACTCCCTGCGTTTGAGCAATAGAAGCATAGTTCAGATATTCATCCATGCGATCGGGCGATTCGGCAATGCGTAGTTGGCCACATTTGTGCCAGCCGATGCTCTGACCGGTTTCGGCTTCAAGTCCTTCGTAAAGGTTAATGGTCTTTTGGATCAACCGGCCGAACTTGTAGGAAAATGAGTAGAGCGGGATGAGGCCCGCGGCATGCCAGGTCGACCCAGCGGTCAACTCGGTTCGCTCGAGCAAGCAGACATCGCTCCAGCCTCGATGGGTCAGGCTATACAGTATGTTGGCGCCAACGCAGCCACCTCCGACAATAACAACGCGCGCATGTGATTGCATAAAGTGTTACCTGGGTCTTTTCAATTGGCGTTGCATATCCAGATCCTGACTCTGGAGTCTCGATTTCTGGTTCATGGTTTAGGGCAGAGGTAATTGAGCCAGTCGACCTCCGTCTACGGTATACACCTGCCCGGTTACGAAGGAGGCATCCTCCGATACAAGCCACGCGGCCAGTGCTGCGGAGTCACAGAAGTCGGCCTCAATACTGCGAAAGTCTTTTGCAGGCGAGCGTTGCGCTGTGATCACCTCGTAACCCTCCTCCATCAGGCGTTTTGCACATGCCAGGCCGATTCCACTTCGGCCACCGGTTACCAGCGCTACTTTACTCATCGCTCAAAAAACCGGTTTTCCACCATTAACCTCTACCAGTGCGCCGCACATGTAGCGGGACTGATCAGAGGCAAGAAACACCACCACATCGGCAATTTCATCCGGTTGAGCAATATGCCCTATGGGAACCGACTCGTTGAGCGCCTCGATAGCGTTTTGTGAGTCCATCTGTCGTGCCTCAAAACCGGAGCGGAGCATTGGGGTGTCGACTTCGTTTGGGCACACTGCATTGATTCGTACACCCTGATGTGCGTGATCATGCCCAAGGCACTGGGTCATTGAGGCCACGGCGGCCTTGGACATGCAGTAGACCGGGTGATTGGGCCCAGGATGTACTCCCCAGCATGACGCGATGTTCACAATTGCGCCACCACCTTGATCTGCAAGAAGCGGTATTGCCGCCCGGCATATGCGAAAAGGTGCTTCAACGTTAACAGCAAAAGAGATCGCATAGTCTTCATCACTTACCTGCGTGATGGGGCCGCGGCGAATCACACCAGCGTTATTGATCACAATATTCAATCCACCCAGCTGTGAGGCAGCGGCATCTGGCAGGCTATCGCAGAATCCAGGGTCAGTTAGATCCCCCACGATAGAAAAATCACACGAATCGCTTGGGAACCGGTCTACTCCGGCCACCGTTGCCCCGGCGCTTTGCAGCGCTTTAACAACAGCTTGCCCAATGCCTCCAGACGCACCCGTGACCAATGCTCTTTGTCCTGACAGGTTCACGGGGTGCTATTTCTCACTATATTTCATGCCGATAATAACGAGCTCGCTTTAACTAGGTGGGTTTAGCAGGCGAATCTACCCTTTAGGACCTGGACTTTACTTTCTCTAATGCGCCAATAGGAATCTCAAATCTTCAAAGCGAAACATACACTTTGCAATGCTGGTTAATGATCATCCTCGGATGCCACACCAAATAAGTGCACGCGAGTTTGTTCGTCCGGCGCTTCATTGCCTCGTTTGGACTTTTTCTCTTTAAATAGGTCGTAGCCACGACGCAAGGCGGGCCGCTGTTTTAATGAGTCATACCAGCGCCTGATATTGGGATAGTAGTTAAGGTCAAACTTCTGGCTTTTGTAAGTCAGTATCCACGGCCAACAGGCCATATCAACAATACTGTACTGATCTAAGATGTACTCGCGCCCGTTAAGGCGCTGTTCGAGCTCTTTGAAAAGCCGAAGCACTTCGTGCCGATAGCGCCCCACAGCATACGGAATTTGTTCCTTGGCATAGAGCGCAAAATGCCCATGTTGGCCCATCATGGGGCCCAGTTGAGTGGTCTGCCAGAGCAGCCATTGCAGCGCCTGGTACTGGTCTTGCGTTTGGTTAGGCCAGAACTGCCCCGATTTTTCTGCGAGGTACATCAAGATTGCACCAGATTCTGCCAAAGCAAATGGCGCTCTTTGTCCCAAGGGTTCATGATCAACAATGGCCGGCATACGATGGCTTGGGCTTATCTTCTCGAATTCTTGAGTGAACTGCTCGCCTTTGCCCAGTTTGACTGGGATGGCATTGTAGGCCAGGCCCATTTCCTCTAAAGCAATAGATATTTTCCACCCGTTAGGCGTGGGCCAGAAATACAAATCAATCATCCGTTATACCCATATTTATGATCCGCCTCAGGCCACTGGGATGTCCAGTGAGTATAGGAGCAATCATTAAACGTGCTGCCGTGTGGTTGATGTATTCGTCTATTGCAGTAAATTTGGCTGGGGCGAGTCGCATAGAGTCAGTGCCGCTAACGAGAAGATGGATATTAACGGGTTGTACCCCGTGTGGCTGTTTGGCCACTGTCGGCGTTATTTGTATCGCGGTTACCCGTGAGTCTGAAAGACTGTAAAGCGTATGCATGGGCTGTGGGCCATGTGCCAGGCAGTTAGGCCGGATAGCTTTCATTACCAACCGCGCCGGAGGCTTTCAAAGCTGATATCTCCTCGTCAGAAAATCCCAGCTCGATTAATACTTCATCGCTGTGCTCACCCAATTGCGGTGCTCCCCTGGGTTCGCTGGGCGGGGTTCCTTCAAAACGAGCCGCGACCCGTGCTTGACGTAAGCGGCCAGCGATCGGGTGGTCGTGCTCCCGAAGAATATCGCTGGCGATAACCTGCGGATGTTTGATGACCTCGTCGCGAGTCAGGGCTGGTGCCGAGGGCACGTCTTCTTGGTCAAAAATATCCAGCCACTCGCGGGTCGTTTTAGAGAGCAATACCTCCTGAACGACGTCGAGTCGATCATTCACATTATGGCCTCGCAGTTGAGGCGTTTTAAAGCGAGGATCTTCAAGCAGGTCAGGTCGCTTAAAGGCGCGGCTCAGCGCTTCCCACTCCTTGTTGGTCATGGTGGATACGGTCATATACCCGTCTTGTGTTTCGTAGATCAGATCGATAAAGCTGGCCGCCGCTTGATTACTCACAGGCTGATCGACATAGGTCTGGCCTCCCATGTCCGAAGCCCAGAGAAAATTCAGTACCGCATCGAGCATGGATAGCCGTACATGCTGACCTTCCCCGGTGCGCTCACGCGCCAGCAGGGCGGCGGTAACCGCTTGAGCGGCATAAATCGCAGTGACTTTGTCCGGCAGAATTGTGCGGATCAGCCGGGGCCTTTCCTGGTCCGAGCCAGCCTGTATGGTGGTTAGGCCGGATATCGCCTGAATAATCGGATCGTAAACGGGCTTTTTGGCCAGGGGACCTCGCTCACTGAAGCCAGACATCGAGACATAAATAATGTCCGGTGTTACTGTGCTGATCTCACTATAAGAAATCCCAAGCCGCTCAACAACGCCGGGACGAAAGTTCTGTATCAACACATCTGCGTTCGATGCCAGTTTTTCGAGAACCACCCGACCTTGGGTCGATTTCAGGTTAATGGTGATCGACCGTTTGCTGCGATTGATGTTCAGGAAATTTGACGATAGGCCATGGCGTTGAACACCAACGGACCGGGTATGATCGCCAACGCCGGGCACTTCTACCTTAATCACATCTGCGCCCTGATCTCCCAGCATGGATGCTGCCCAGGGGCCAGTGAGCATACTGGTGAGTTCTACTATCCGGTAGCCGGTCAGCGGTCCAGTCATCAATATGTTTCCAAATGGCTCCGTTGTGCACCGAGTTGTAAGTCAGTGTAATTCTTTGTCGTTGAAGAATGTTCAGGCAGTTGCCAACTTTTTAGCGTGATTCTTAGAATTTGTGACTGGTGGATCTGGGTAATCGGCAGTTTTGGCAAAAATTCATCGGCCGCAAACTCTACAGCATTGACCAAGGAGCCTTTGCCGATTGAAGTGACTCCTTATTCCATTCGATCTGGTATTCGAACATGGGTTGCAGTTTAGGTCGGCTCATAACCAGGTTCATACATTGGCGTATGGCGGCAAAGGGCTTAAGTACGTCAAGATAATAAATCAGTGCGACCCAGTAACTGAGTGATAGGTCAACCAGACTGAACCGGTTGCCCAGGTGATAGGGGCCGTTTTCGCTCAGTCGTCCATCGATAACCTTGAGACAATCTAGTGCATCGTTCAATGCGATCTGTTTAACCCGCGGTATATCGGCATCATTCAGTGAAAAGCGGTGCGGATAATAGTAACGTTTCATCACCGGTTCCAGATCGTCACAGATAGCGAACAGTCCACTGAGAAACAATCCACGCTCTATTTCATCGGCCCGTGGAGCAAGATGGACCAGTTGATGTCGTTCGCTCAGGTATAGATTAATGGCGTGGGTCTCATAAAGAGCGATGCCTTCGGCTGTGATCAGAGCAGGCACCCAACCGAATGGATTGATCTTCAGAAATTCGGCGGACCGATGCTCGTTTTTCAGGATGTCGATCTCTCGAAGTTGGTAGTCAATGTTTCCCTCGGCCAACACCATTTCGACCATGAGCGATCGGGTGAACCTACCTCCGTAAAGAATATACATGGCAATTTTTCAATAGTGGCGGGCGAAAGACCAAGTTATCGGATGAATCTTGATTAACCATAGATTCTGACAACAAGACAAAACTGCTACGCATAAGCTGAAGGCAGTTGGCGCGGCGTGGTATAGGATGGATTTGTACGCTGATGGTTAATCGTTGTTGCGATTTCACGCATGGCTCTGAGCACACCACGAGTCGGTACCGGGCACTGATCTTTTATGGCGCGGTGCAGTGCGGGCAGTGCATGGAAGGGCACCTGGGGGAACATATGATGCTCAATGTGGTAATTCATGTTCCAGTACAGCAATTGCAGCAGTGGACTCACCGTCATGGTTCGGGTGGTATGCCGGTGATCCTTAATGTTCTGGGCCATTCCAAAATGCTGGGTTGCCAGAATCACGCCATGGGTCGGTGCGCCAAAAACCCGAGGCAGTATCAGCATTGTCACGGGTAGCCATGACTGGGTCGCGATAGACCAGGCGATCACAGCAAGGTAGGCGAGCAGGTACACTTGCGCCTCGATGAAAGCCTGGTGCATTTTTTCAGCAGGAATGCAGCCGGTTGCATCGTTGCCGGGTCGATGGAAGGCAAGCAGGGCAGTAGCCTTGGTGAAGTACCAGATACTTCCAATATCGATCAACTCCTTTACGACAAAGTCTTTCCAGGTCATCGGGTTGGTCAGGATGATCTCCGGGTCGTCACCCACAATGGCTGTCCTGGAATGATGCCGGGCATGCACGAAGCGCAGAAGACAAGGCGTTTGCTGCACCATGAACCCGAAGATAAAGAGCACAGTTTCGTTCAGCGCCCGGTTTCGAAACGGCGTGCCGTGAGAGGTCTCATGGACCACGCTGGTGGCAAAGACCCAGATACTGCCGTAAAAAAAGAAGGCGGGTATGCTCCACCACGTGCCGACCGATACCAAAGCCAGTGCAGCGGTGACCCCCAAAAGCGCGCAAAAATAGGCAAGATAGGCCAGGCCATGCCAGTTACTGCGCCGAGAGAGTCTCTTTAGTAGCCCCCGGTCAATATCGCATCGATACCAGTTTGTCAGGTGAGACTCTTGCACTGTGGTGTTTGACGCCATAAGGTTTTTTTGTTTAAAGGCGGCTTTGGAGCAAATGGGTTCAGCCTTTGAAGGTCCTGATGATAAGCGATCAGATCGCGTTCACGTCCTATTGCAACAGCAGATGTGTCGCACCCAAGTAAAGACTTGTCTAGAGTCGACTGGATCTTAGGGTGAAAATTGACACCATGCCCATATGGACTTTTTAAGACTTGCTTGAATAGAATCGCACAGGCGTTAAAGATCTAAGCTTAGCCAGAGAGCGTACTCATGCCACGTATCCTTAGCACTCAGCAGGTCGAGCACTTTTATGAGTTTGGTTATTGTGCCCCTGTGGATGTGATGTCCGAAGATGAAGCCCACGCTCTGAAGTTGCGAGTAGAGGCCGCTGAAGCCGCGTATCCTGAGGAACTGAGCCCCACCAATCGCAACAATCCTCACCTTGCCTTCAAATGCATTGACGAAATCGCGCATCACCCGGTGATTGTTGACGCAGTCTCAGATCTTATCGGGCCGGATATTCTTTTATACGGCTGTGTGCTCTTTTTCAAAGAGCCCCGAAGCGCCGGCTTTGTCAGCTGGCACCAGGATGGCACCTACATGGGACTTGAACCGCATACTTTTGTGACACCATGGCTTGCTTTGACTCCAAGCAATAGCGAGCTGGGATGCGTCAAGGTTATTCCGGGAAGCCACAAAGGCGATATCCTCAAGCATCATGATTCTTTTGGCAAAGACAATATCCTGACCCGTGGGCAGGCCATCGAAGATATTGATGAAAGCGCTGCAGTTGACCTTGTGTTACGACCAGGTCAGATATCCTTGCATCATGCAAGAACCGTTCATGGATCGATGCCCAACCGAGGTGATCAGCGGCGCCTGGGGGTGGCTTTGCAATGTTATATGCGGCCAGAATGCAAGCAGATCATCGGTGAGAATCTAGTGCAGGTGGTGCGAGGTTGCCATGAACTATCCGGTTATTCGATACTGAATCGGCCAGTCGAGGATATGGATCAAGTGGCAGCGAGCGAACGCGAGCGAGCCAACGCAAACTGGGCGAAGATTCTTTATCAGGGAGCGTCTCAAGTCAGACCCTACTGACGAGAGTAAGTGGTTGAGCTTAGTAGCGAGGCTCCGGGTTCTCGGTATGCCCGTCGACGGCAATCACCTGGCCACTTACCAGCGCTGCGCTATCGCTGGCAAGAAAGACTGCCATGTGGGCAATATCTTCCCCTTTAACAAGTTTTTTCATCGATGAGCCACTGGCATATTCATCCAGGATTTGCTCGGCTGTTTTGCCTTTGACTTGCGCCTCGCGCTCGGCCACAAATGTCATGCGTTCACCTTCAACCGGGCCAGGGCAGATCGCGTTAGCGCGGATATTAAACGGCCCCAGTTCGATGGCCAGAGTTTTCATCAGACCAATGACTCCCCATTTTGCTGCGACATAGGGCGAGCGGTTACCAAAACCAAATATTCCGGCGGTCGATGAAGTGATGATGATGGCGCCGGAGCCTTGTGCCTTCATCAGCGGCGCCGCATGTTTGGCAAAAAGAAAAGTACCTTCCAGACTGACCGAAACACAAGCGCGCCACTCTTCTATCGAGATCTCGTCAACAGGCGCGCCCGGCCCGGCGACGCCAGCGTTAGAACAAAGAGTATCCAAAGAACCCCACTGATCTTGTAGTTCAGTAAAAAGAGTACTGACAGCTGTTTCATCAGTTACGTCGAGGCAGTTAGTCTGCCAGTGGTCCGGGCAGGTTTTCAGTGCCGTTGTATCAATGTCCACCACCCAGACTTTTGCACCTTGCTCATCGAATGCATGCGCCATTGCGCGGCCGATGCCGCCAGCGCCTGCGGTAATCAGTACCCGTTTCGTCATCGATTAAGGCGCTGGGTGCGTTTTTCTATCCACCAGGGTTGTTCACAGATGCGTCCGAGAAATTCCACCATGACATGAGCGCCCAGGTACGCAGTCACGCCTGTGCCGACGTCCAGTTGTGGGTTCACCTCGACAAAATCAAAGGCGATGACTTCCGTCCGTCGCGCAATCGCATCCAGAGTGTCGCGATGTCCGTGCAGATACTGGAGCGTAAAAATGACGGTATCCCAACAAACGGTTGGTTCAAACGAAAATTATCATCGACCACTTTTATCTCCCCTGACTGATGTTTTTGCCTATCCGCAAGATTTATGCCTAAAGAGTTTAACTGTACCGTTATTTGCTCTATTACAGTGGGCATCCTACACTACCTTTGCGTAAAGCCGAATGGTCTTTGGATTAGCTGGTGACTCTCTTTTGGGTATGTGTGTCAGGTTCTAGGGAACCAGATTACAATTTTCCGATAAGGCAAACGAAGGAGGCAGGATGAGTTTTGAGGGCATAAGTGCACCATCTATGGTCGATACCGAACGCTACCCGATCACTGATTTGGGTTCGCCTGTTGGTTCAGCGCTGGCGCAGACCTGTCAGGAGAAGTTCGCGAAAAGCGGCCTGTGCATACTCCCAGGCTTTATTCTTCCTGATGCGGTAGACGAATTGGCGTGCGAAGCTAATAGTATGCTTGGCCAGGCTTATTTTTGTGACAGTACACATAATGCGTATTTGACTGAAGCGGATCCAAACCTTTCGCCAAAGGATGTCACCCAGCGCCAGGAGTCTACGTTTGTAGGATCCGTGGCCTATGATTTGCTCGTGGACCATGGCGCCCTGAAACGGTTGTATCACTGGGATCCGCTGAAAGACTTTATAGCTGCAATTCTGGATAAAGACCCACTTTTCCGTTTCGCAGATCCACTGGGTGCATGTTCGATAAATGTGTTCGTCGATGGCGGGCAGCACGGCTGGCATTTTGATGAATCCGAATTCACTATCACTTTGATGCTGCAACAGCCTGACGAAGGGGGGTTGTTCGAGTATATGCCGCAGATCCGAGGCCTAAAGAACGAGAAGGAAATCGTTCAGGGGGTGTTGGAGGGCAACCGGCAAGGTGTGATGCAGTTACCGTTCACACCAGGCACTTTGTTGATATTTGCCGGACGCCAAACCATTCATCGCGTTACCAAGATGAGCGGAATAGTACCCAGACTGGTTCCAGTGCTTTGCTATGCAGAAAATCCGGACCTGGTGAACAGTGAAGAGGTGCGCAAGCTTTTCTGGGGACGTCGTACTGCCGACGGGTAGTTCCGGTGTGACCCAGTTTTGTACTGGTAACTGGTTAAATAGGTGCGTGGCGCGATGACGGGGATTTTGTCATCTGTTTTACAAGTTACT
>Ga0310121_10002989_pt1 | contig 15695 bp, 9 predicted proteins | sample CB27_Tmax_986_MG_FD_203504 | JGI IMG/M metagenome (GOLD analysis project Ga0310121, IMG submission 203504) | Marine microbial communities from Western Arctic Ocean, Canada - CB27_Tmax_986 | ecosystem: Environmental > Aquatic > Marine > Oceanic | place: Canada: Western Arctic Ocean | collected...
GGGCAAGCAGGAGTTTCTCGACTTGGCACTGTCCGAAGATCCTGCCCGCCGCGTTCTCATCGCGGGCACCTACAACTGCCATCCGGTTCCAGTGGCCGCTGCTACCGCTTGCCTGACGAAACTGGGTCGTCCTGCGCTGAAACTGTACGATCATCTCGAATCGTTGGCGGCCCGGCTGGAGGAGGGGCAAAAGAAGATTTTTGACCACCACCGAATAGCGACCACAATCGTGCGCCAGGGAAGCGCGCATTGCGTATATTTCATGGAGCATGCCCCCTCAAACTGGTGGGAAATTGCTACCGGGCATGACATGAAGTTCGATGCTGCGTATCGCTCGGCGCTGATTGATCGGGGCATTTACAATTTTCCGCTCGCCACGAAACAGGGTAGTATCAGCTGTGCGCACTCGGTCGAGGACATTGACCGCACTCTGAATGTGACCGACGAAGTCGTAGGGCGTCTGTCTTAAACAACGATGTGAGCGGGGAAAGGCTTGAAGTGATGGCAATTTCGCTTCTTCTGTGTGACCAGCATCCGGACGGGCGTCCGGTAGCCACTTGCCCGGTTTGTGGAAAGACCGTGTGCTCCGATTGCATTCGGACCTACGGTTATTTCTGCAGCGAGGAGTGCCGGACCGTGTATGGCGCGGACGAACCCGGGTCGGGGGAAGCGGACGAGCACGCGAACTGGGAGGAAGCTGAGGCTCTGGGGCGTTGCCTTGGAGCCGGGTTAAAGATTGTCTTCCTGGTCCTGGTCGCGCTGGTGGTGGCGTACGTCGTGATGCCCTTCGGCGTCGAGGTCTCCTGAACCGCCGCCTGACGCGTTGGTCATGGAGCGCCTGTTTCTCGAACTCGACGAGCATGCCGGGGATTGGGCGATCGGCCCGCCGCCCTGCGCTCTTCATCGCGAATCGGACGCGACAGGGATCTGCGGCGGCTGCCGTCGTCCGGTATGCCGCGAATGCATCGTTCCCATTCTGGGGGACGTACGTTGCGGCAGGTGCCGCCCACGGTGGGCGCGGCGGCTGCCGTCTCCGCTTTCCGCGACCGGTTCCTTTCTGCAGACCGTCCTGCGCCGTCCCTGGGCCGCGGCGGTAGTCCTCTTTTTTTTAATCGCAGGAGGGGACCCTGGTTCTCATGCCGAACGCCTTCCGGCCGAAGGAACCTGCCTTGCCGGACTGGCTCGAGGACGCGACGTTACGCGCGCCGTTGCTGCAACGCGCTTTCCGGCTGATCCACGCGGGAAACCTGTTTTCAGATCGTCACAATACCAGCCGGGCCGAGCGATGCTATGAACGGGCCCTGTCGGCCTGCGCCGCGTACAATGAAGTAAACCCGGACTCCGGACATCGCACACAGGTACAGTTGGGTATCGGACGATTGCTGGAGAAACTGAACCGTCTCGACGAGGCAGCAAAGCTCTATCGCGAAATATTGGAAGCTGATTCGCTCCATGCCACGGGCGTTGCTCACTACTACCTGGCGCAACTGAGCGAGTCCACTATGAAAGATACGGATGCGGCTTGTGCGCACTACGAAATGGCGCTCCAGATCGTAGAAAACGAAGACGCCACGCTGGATCGTCTCATTGAGTTTTACGCTACCGATCGGGTGGCTGCGCGGGATCTCTACTCAGTCGCTGCTCTCACCGATACCGTGACCAGCCCGGGAGTGGTGCGGGAAGAGATTTACGCGGGGCTGGACCGGTGCGGCGCCGGCGACGCAGCCCGGCCCAAAGATCCGGCGCGTATTCTACAGGTGGGCGGGGAGTAGCGTACGATGCTTTTTCCCTATCATATTGAATATGAATACCGCCGATGGCCGGTGGCGACGTTGGGCGTGATCGGATTCACAACGCTGGTGTTTCTGGTGCTCCAGTTGATGCCGCCGGACAGTCGATTCGTGATGCTGTACCGCTTCGGTTTTCCTCCGGAGGATTTCTCGCCGATCTCCCTGGTCTCGTCCACCCTTTTTCACGCCGGTTGGCTGCACTTGATCGGGAATATGTACATGCTCTGGTTATTCGGCCGCCCGCTGGAGGATCGGATCGGTCGTCCGGCTGCTATTGTATTCTATTTCACCGCGGGCGCGGTCGCGCTTGTCGCACACGCTCTGCTGACACCCGCACTGTACTGGGATGTGCCCGCGGTCGGCGCCTCCGGCGCGATCGCCGGTGTTCTGGGGGCATCGCTGGCCGTGTTTCCTGCGCTGCGCGTCGGTTGTGTGGTTCTCCTTTTCGAGTTTCGTCCGGTGGGCATTGTGAGACTGCACGCCGCGTTCGTACTCGGTTTATGGTTCCTTATTCAGCTCATTTTACAGGAAGCGCTCGGCGGTAATCCGCAGGCTACCGGGGTGGCATACGGCGCACATCTGGGCGGATTTCTTTTTGGGTACATGCTGTTCGGAGTCCTTTCCGTGGCGCGGTCCGCGCGCCGGGACTGGGCCGTATTGCAATGGCAGATCGGGTTGCGGCGAAAGGCAGCCGAGATCGTTCGTGGTGAAACTCTTCCCGACGTGGTCACCGACGATCCCGCCTTGCGACAAATGGTTTTTCTCAAGACCCCGGGGATGCATGGTGATGCGGAGGAGATCGCCGGCTGGATCCATACGTTGAATGTGGACCATCGGCCCGCACAGTGCGCCTCCCTGGTGGTGTCGTCAGTTCGGGCCGACGGTCTTTTTGACCGGCTCCCACTATCCGCGGTGGTGAAGGGTGGCAGAGCACTGATTACGCTTGGATACTCCCCCTATGCCTGTCGCTTGCTCATGAATCGATTGCGAACTGCTGAACCATTCGATGCGGCGGGGTTGCTGTACGAACTCGGGGCGCTTTTTTCCGCCGAGGGAAACAAGGAACTAGCGATCAGATGTTTGCAGGATCTTGTGGTGCTCGACGGTGCAAGTCCGTTGGGCGAGTCCGCAAAGTTCATGCTCGATGATTTGCGAACCAGCGTGTCCAAATCGTAGCGCGGAGTTCACCCTAAGGATGCAAAAGAATGATGCCGTTGCGGTCGCATGATTGAAAAACCCCGCCCGCAAGGGGCGGGGTTTTGGCGAGGTGAACTGAGGCCAGTTCAATGATTCGGTACATCGCAGATACAGGACCCCAAGGGGGGGGGGGTATTTAACGCTTGCGCCAATTTCACGGACCGTGAAACTTCGCGTCGTTGTTCCAGGCTCATGTTCGAGCTGGGATTGCAGGCTGAAACAAGATGAGTGGCAATATCTTTTGAATCGTTGGGATTCAGTTCGCAGTCGGAACCGATTACTCCACCCGTGGCCATTCACTGCGGAACCTCGGTAATCCAAAAGCTGCGCGCCATATCCGTTGCAGCCGTTCCTGCAAAAACGCAGAGTCGTTCGCAACGTTAAGGGTGAACTCCGCGCTACGGGGCGGCGAAAGGCTCGGTTACGAAATTGCTTACCCCGGGGATTCCTGGCTGGGGGGCTTCATTCCCGAGTTGCACGGATACCGGGTTCCGGTGATAGATCTTGCAGTTCTCACAGTAGTAGTAATTCTTGCTCTGCGCACCCGCGGACTGGGCCACGTTCGCCGCCGGCTGAGCATGGATTTTTCCGCAGTCCGGGCATGGCGTGCCCGCCGATTCTTCTTTTTCGCCGTTCAGTCCTTTGATCGATTCCGTCACTGCGATGTTGTACAACGGCGAATCGGGCAGGGTGATGTCGGCGCCGGCAGGGGGTCGCCGGAGTCCGGCTCCCACCGCGGTGGCGACCAGGGCCGCTCCGGCCATCAAGATCAAGAGTTGCTTCGTGGTCCACGTTTTCATCATTCACCTATGGGGTAACGTCTTCGCTCGGACCGTCGTCCGGTACAATATCATCGTTGCGACCGAACAACCAGTCCATGAGCTCGAATTCTTCCGCGTATCGCTCGAGTTGAATCTCCGACGGCTTGACTTTTTCGCTGAATCCCATTTGTGAATCGCTGAATTTCTCCGCCGGGACCACGACGGCAATGCGCCGCCCGCCTTCCTGAAGCCGGACCTCTCCATCCGGCCAGCAGGCTTCGACTTTGGCCAGGTTCGCCTCCTCTTTGATCACGCCGGATTTCCGAATCGAGGCCATGGCATCCTCCTGGGCCATATTCGTCGATACCGATACCATGAGCAGCAGGTGGTCGGCAGTGGAAAGGGGTCCCGGGCCGAGTTTCTCCAGCAGTTCGAGATGTTTTTGCTCGCGAATGATCAGCCCCATCCCGGTGTCCGTCTGCTCGGACTCGTTGAGCATGTGAAAAAGGGTGTTTTTCTGGTCCGGGCCGTGAAGGTAGAAACCCGAGTACATGCCGGTTCGCAGGACCCACTGAATGAACACGTCATATTTCTGATCATACGACGCCTCCGTCACGAACGTCCGGAGGGTGTAGGGATCGTCGTCAGGTTCGGTGGCAAAAAACATGAATTGCATGGGCTGGGCTGGCTGAGGAAATTCCGCGCGTGCCTGCTCCGCGAAGATGCAAATCGCCCAGGCGAGGGACCAAGTGACGATGGCTGCCAGGATCGTTCCCATCAGCCGGCGGGGATGCCCGGTGCGCCAGAAAAGGTATCCGAGCAGGATCAACGCCGCCAGCCACGCCAGCCGCTTGATTGGCGTGGTGAGGGGTCCGTCGCTATGATTCAGCCATCGCATGCCGTTGAGCAGATATTCGTATTTGCCGGGATAAAAGATTTCGAAGTTTGAAAAGACGGTGCTGTCGGCGAATGCAAGAACGCGTCCCTGTCCATACCGGGATGAAACTGACGAGGAAAATTCTCCGGTGCGCATCTTCGGGTCGTCATTCGGCGGTGGATAAAAGTTGTTTACGGAGTAAATGGCGCGAAGGGACTTGGCATGGCTGACCCGGAAGATGGTTCGGGTGGAACAGGAGGTCGGCTGAATCGATGCGGGCCCGCGGAACTTGAAGAAGGTCATCCCGTGTAGAAACTGGGAGTGCATGCGGGGCACGTCATAGAGCTGGAAAAAATCTTCATCGAGATCGAAGAGTACGTCATCGCGAAAGATGAAGCCGAAGGGCCGGCACACGGTGTTGAGGTGGGTGGTGGTTCCGAACACGTTGGTGTGATCGCCGACAAGAAGGATGCCGCCTCCCTTTTTCACGAAAGCGTGAATCGCGCTCAGTTCGTCCGCCGTAAAGGCCCGGTCGGGATCGTAGATGACCAGTGCACTGGCGGTTTCAAGCTCTTCGGGCGTGATCCGCGTCTTGAGCTCACGGGTCGGATAGTAGCCTTCAAACAGGCGTTTCATGCAGGCGTAGTTGTATCCGGCCGCGGGCCCGTACCATTCCTTGTCGTAGGGCCGGTCTGTTCGCGACCACTGGGCATGGTAGGTGTTGATCACGACTTCGCCGTCCTTCCGCGATCCCGATGGTTCCCACTGTACGACGGCGGCGAGGATGAACAGAACGGCAAGAAGCCAGGGCCGCCGGGGCAGCAGGCAAGAGGGCGCATCCTGTTGGGACGCACTGGAACCGCAGATTTGTTTTTGCAGGATGACGGCGGCTGCCACCAGGAAAGGCGCGTAGAGCATCGCGATCAAGTTCAGCTTAAAGAAGGGAAGAATCGGAAGTTCTTCCGTTTCGTACCCGATAAACTCGGAGAGGAACAGAAAGAGAAGAGTCGAGAGGACCCAGCGCAGCAGCATCGCGCCCAGCACCACGCCGGCAATCCATCCGGTTCCTCTCGCCGCCGCCCTGAAGTCCGGAGCGGAAAAGAGAAGGTAGGTAAGGCCAATGCCTGAAAAGAAAAGTGGGGTAAGCAGCCCGAGGGTATCCAGGCCCACCGGAAAAACCAAGGGGCCGGCCATGGTGCTCATGTGAATCTGGCCCCCGAAGGCGCCGGCCGATACGTGCACCGCGCGTAGCAGGAGGGCCGTCGCATGGGCGAGCAACGGGATGCCGTCTTTCCAGCGGGTCGTCGCATCGATAAAAAACGCATGGAGTGTGGCCCCGACAATGAGTGCGCCCACGTTGACCAGGAGAATTTCGCAGAGTCGTCCTCGAATAGACGGGGATCTTGATCTCGACCAGCAATAGTCGGGAGCCAGCGAGACTACCCAGAGGGCGATACCCGCCGCCGGCTGAATCGTCATCAGCACCAGGGCATATGCCTTCAACAGGATAGAGAGGAACATCAAGGTGCTGTCCCCTCATCTGCCGGCCGGCTTCGGGATACGAAATCCAGCATATTGCGAATGAACTCGATATTCTGCTGAGAGTACTGTTCGTGGCTTTCCACGTTTTTGTTGTGGAAGAACTCCGAATCCGCCACCAGGAAGAATCGGCCGGTCCCGACCGGCACATCCACCATCAGGGGCCAGTCCCCGTAAATCGAGACGACGGTGGCATCGGGGTTACTCACGTCGATGGGCCAGGCGCTGAAATACTGAATCGGTTGATTGAAAGCGGGCCGGTCAAAGAATCGGCCGAGGGGCAGATTCCGAATGCTTAATCCCAGCGGTTCGAGTAGCTCGCGGTTATTTTCGTAGTGATGAGCGCCGCAGGCCATCACGACCACGCCGCCACGATCCATGAAGTCCATGATCTGCTTCCTCTTCGAAGCCGAAAAGGACTGCCGGGGCGCATTGAGGATCAGGAATTTAGCGTTGTCCAGGTTTTCCCGGTTCCAGTGGTTCTGCGTGACCGGCAGCAAACCGTAGCGAAGGAAACTGATGGACAGCCCGTACAGCGCCTCGCCCATGCTTCCGTGTTTGGACGCGTAGGGATGGTGAGAGAAGTCGAATACCGCGAGTTTCTCTCGCCCGAGATTCTGATCGAAGGGAATCAAACCAGCGGGACGGTGCGCGATCAACGAAATGACGGCCAGCGCGGCGATGGTTGCCGGCGCCGCGGTTTCCCTCGCCAGTAGCGACACCGCCAGCAGGGCAAACACGCCCAGGATGGACAGGATGCCGATGGTTTTTCCGTTGAACCACGCATAGCGCGCCGGTTCTCCAAACCAGGTGAGGGCTGACCGCAAGATTTCGTTCGATCGATTCAGATTGTTGTTAAAGAAACTTGTGGTGTCCCCGAACACCAGCACCTTGCCTTTCCCCACATGTTCACCGGCCACCAGGACGAGGTCGCCCAATCTTTCCGTCGCCTGGTATTCGAAGTCTCCGAGATGACCCTTATCCTCGACATCCACATCTGTGCCCCAGTCGCCGTAGGCGAATCGGCCCATCACCAGCGGCCGCGCCGGGGGTTTCAATTCCAGGGAGGCGCCGACGAGGATCGACAGCCGGTTCTCCGCGGGATCCTTCAACGAGGAGAAGGCGGTGCCTTCCCGGAGGCGATAGGAGTTGAACCATCCCTGCGGCCAGAACTGGGCGGAGTCGTTATTAAAGGAAATGTGGGTTGGCTCGAGTAGATCGTTGATGTGGTTCCGGCCGTTTTTAATGAATGTGTGATCGCCCAGGACCCACAGACCGCCCCCGGCGTGAACGAATGACCAGAGGCGCTCCGTCTCCTCGGGTGTGAGCGGCTCATCCAGATTGGTGGTGATCAGAATCTGATCCGGGTCCAGTTTTTCAGGGATTTCCTTAACGACCACCGAATCGCAGCCAAAGAGCCGCGAGTACTCCGGAAAAAAACCGTACATTCCCCCGGCGGCTCGCCCGAACCGGGTGTAATCCGGTTTGGTGAAACTCACCACGCCGCGTTCGAGAAACACGAGCCGGGACGGGGTTGCCTTGCGAATTGCGACCGGAGGGATGACTAGCAGGAGGAGGACGACGGAGGAGGCGGCGAATACAAGCGACCGTTTTCCGGTCCATTTGCCAGAATTTGCCGTCGCCTCTTCCGCGGGGTCCGGGGATCCTTTTCTCACGTCGTGGTGCAGGAAAAGATAGGCGATTGCGTGCACCAGGCACGCCAAAGCCGGGTAAACCAGGAGAGCGAGGTTTTTCAGGTACCCCCAGAGCACGGCGAGATTGAAGGAATCTCGGAACTTCAGTTCCCAGGTGAGATCCGGCGCCGTATTAACTTTGTATACAAGGAACGCCGACAGGAATGCGTTAAGCAAGAGGGCGACAATGAGAAATGCGCCGGTGCGAAGTTTCGATATCGCGTTGCGATTCCAGGCGTGAATCGACAAGCTGAGGAATAGAAGCAGGCTGCCGATATTGAAGTAGGTAAATCCTAGGTTCAGCGATGCGCCGGTGATCCACCCGCTGATCATTGCGGAAAAATCGCTCAACGACTCTAGCACCTGGTACCCGAGCGGGGAAAAGAAGAGGTAGAGATGAAGGAGGGTGTAAAAGACAACGCCCTGGACGATTGCCGGAGAAGCGACTCCGGCGAGAGACCAGATCCACAGGTGCGCGAAGACGAGGAGGAGGATTTGAGCCGTGTTCGGCAGGGGGAGCGCCGCGTTGGCCACGATGACGAGGAGGAGGATCGGAGCACCGCGCAGCAGCTTGGCTTTCGGCCAACGGCAAAAGGGGAGGGCGAGCAGGCCGTAGATCAGAAAAAGCCGAATTGCGGGGGTTATATAGCCGACAAAGTCAAAAATAAGGGCGAGGGGAGCTAGAAAAAGAAGGGATCCCAGCATTCCCGCCACGGTGTTGGCGGCCTGAATGGACATCGTCTCCTTCGCCCCCCCGTCGGGCTCATCGGTGCCAATTTCCGGGCTCAGCCGGCCTTCTGGTTGCTTATCCATGCCTGCTTCTTGAATTGAATCTGACGCCGCCATGCTACTGTTGATAAGTCCCCAGAGTCAATGGATGGAAATACCCTTCACGTTCAAGTTTGTAACGTTTTGTCTATGAACGCTTTACGAGTTGATCTCTGAACTTGTCGGTCTCTTCGCCGGAACAACTTCGCCGCATTCTGGACTACAGTCGACCTGTTCAAAAAAAACTTCCTTTTTTGCTGCAAGAATCTGGCGGGTCATTCCAGAAATAGAGACCGTAAACCTAAAAAGACATGAAGTGTGTGCACACTTAGTAGTGGTTCGTCGAAGCGTTTATCTAGAAAAGGTGGAGCCATGTCTATCTCGCAACGTCTCGTTCAGTCGCGCCGACTGATCCTTCGAACATGTATGCTGGTTTTCTTCCCGTTGACCGGCATCATGTAGATCAATACCCAAGGGGGCAATCCTCCTCTTGCCTTCCATGTCGCGGAATTGGGTCTGGGGTCCCAGATGTGTTTCACGTTCGACTGGTCAAAGCCCGGGGACTATTTCCAGGAAGTCTATAACCACGATACCGACGTATGGGAACCGTTGATGGGCGACTATGAAATCGAACGGAACAATACGCAATGCCCGTCCGGCGTGACCGGCTGCCCGCAACGGCACACGATCTGCCCGTCGTTGGATGCGGAAGCGGGCGGCTTTGCCTTGCCTTTTGGCCTTGGTAGCCAGAATCTTCGGGCGTGGAGATTGCCTTGCCCATCATTTTGTTTGTTGCCGGTTTTGCAGTTGGCGCCTTTGTAATCTGGAAAATAAAGCAAAAGGAGATTGAAGAACGCCAGCGCATGGAGGCCGAACTCGAACAGGCATTCAGCAGTCTCTCACGCCAGGCTCTTACCGATAATCAAAGCCAATTTCTTGACCTGGCACGCAACGAATTCAAAAAACTTGAGGACACTTCCAGTCAGCAGTTGGATCAAAAGAAGGAGCTTATTGATAATAGCCTCAAGACCATTGCCACCTCCGTAAAGCAACTCAACGAAGGCACCGCCAGGCTTCACGGGCAGGTAGAGCATTCAGCCAAGCGCATCGAGAACCTGAGTGAAACGACCGATCAATTACGGCGCATCCTTTCCAGCAGCCAGGCCCGGGGCCAATGGGGCGAGCGTATGGTCGAGGATATCCTGAACCTACTAGGTATGCTGGAAGGTAAGAATTATGAAAAACAAACCACTGAAGGCAGCGACCGACCTGATTTCACGTTCAATCTACCGAAAGGCAAACGCCTTAATATGGATGTTAAATTTCCGATAACGCATTATGAAAACTTCCTAGCCGCCGAGGATGAAGGAACGCAGATATCGGAAAAGAAACATTTCCTCGCCGACATCCGTGGCCACGTGAAAGCCGTAGCAAGCCGCTCCTACATTGATCCAGCTGGCGGCACCGTTGATTACGTCCTGCTTTTTATCCCGAATGAAAGTATCTACAGCTTTATTAACCAAGAGGATCACGAGCTCATGGATTACGCGATGGGAAAACGAATTGTTCTTTGCTCTCCCCTCACCCTTTACGCCATCCTTTCACTCGTCCGCCAATCAGTTGCCAGTTTTGCTGTTGAGAAACGCGCGGGCGATTTACAGAAACTGGTACAGCAGTTTTCCGAGCAATGGAAAAAATACAACGACAAATTTGATGCCTTGGGCAAATCACTCGGTACTACGCAGAAGCATTTTGATGAATGCAGCACCACCCGTGCCAAGGCTTTGGAGCGCCCAATGGACAAAATTTCCGGCCTGAAAATCGAAGAACCTCCAGGCATCACAGACGATTAGGCCGGTTAATCTTCTAATTGCCCGAATAAGGTGATTTTGGCAAAGGTCGTGGCACGGCGCCTCCGGCCCGTGTCCCCCGGAGCCCAAGCCGTGCTCCCAGAGCCAAAGGTCTTGGCACACATCCGACCCGCGTAGAGCAAGCTGAGCGCGAGAATTGAGCAAGGGGGAGAGTAAGGCTCTTTTCGTGCTCCTCTGTTCCTCTTTCCTTGCGCTGACACGGGCCGGAGGCGCCGTGCCACCTTCCCGTGATTCCGGGAGACAGAGGGCTAAGACAGCAACGGCACATAAGTACGCATTGTGACGGGTTGTGTTTCACCCGCAATAATCGCCGGAAAATATTTCCACATTTTTTTGAGCTACGAGGAATAGATTTTCAAAGGGATCGACCGGAGAAGGGTGACATGAAGTTTGTTCGAAAAGTGAGTAGAAACACAAACCATAGGGAGGTGGAGCAATGTCCATTTCGCAACGCTTACTGCATTCCCGTCGTCTAATCTTCCGCACCTGTATACTGGTCCTTGTGTCTTTGACCGGTATTCTCTGGATTAATTCCCAGGGTGGGGTCGGAGGTGGAGGACCGGATTTTCAGATCGAAACTGTTGACTCGTTATCTCAGCACTGTATCGAATTCGATTGGAGTAACCCCGGGCATTACTATCCGGAAATCTACAATCCCGTCACCGACGAATGGGAACCTGCCGCCAATTATCATATTGAGCAGAACGACACGCGGGGTCTCATGTGTCTCGACAACGACGATCTCCTGGATGACGCAATAATCCGGGTGGCTTGCCGTCCTGACGAGGTGCGACCGACGATCGATCCCATTTCGCCGACGCGATGCCCGAAGGTTTTTACGTCCTGCCCGGTTGCGATTACCACCTGTCCCGCTGGCGCTCTGACGAGCTGTGCGGTTGCTGCAACCAAGTGCCCGACGGTCGCGGCTCCGACGTTCTGTCCGAGGACGCCGACGATCTGTGCGGCTCGCAAGACCTCCTGCCCGAAGATTGCCACGGCCTGTCCGGTCCGGTTCACAACCTGCCCGAACCGCGCGACATTTTGTGCGGATGCGGCCGCCACGGTTTGTCCGAGCCGGCCCACCGTGTGTGTGGAGCGTCCCACCCATTGCCCGCGTAGCCGAACCTCCTGCCCTGTTTTCCGGACCCAGTGTCCCGCCGGTGGCGCACAGGTTACGGTCTGCCCGAAGGAAGAAACCCAGTGCCCCCGGGTGGGTACCGTCTGCCCGTCTGGCCCGACGTTTTGCGTTCAGGTGCCGACGGTCTGCCCGGATTCTGACGCGATCACGCAGTGTCCGAACGATACGACCCTCTGCATGAACGGAACGCAGACTCACTGCCCGGTGATCCCGACGCAATGTCCGCGCAACGAGACGATCTGCCCGGACAGCCTGACGGAGTGCCCGCGGGTTCATACGGAGTGCCCTGTCATCGTTACCGAGTGCGTGTCGACATCCGGAGGGGCGACGACGGAGTGTCCGCAGGAAGCGACGTTCTGCCCCCGGGTGGAGACCGAGTGCCCGAAGGCGGAGACATGGTGCCCCTCGCAGCACACGGAATGTCCGGTCCTGGATACCGAGTGCACGGGCGAGCCGACCCGGTGCCCGATCGAGAAGACGCGTTGCCCGGATGAGCATACCTTCTGCCCCGAGCAGGCCACCATCTGCCCGAAGGAGCAGACGGTCTGCCCGGCCACGCCGAATCCGACCGAATGCCCGGTGGAACCGACGTCCTGCCCCCGAGTGCCGACCCAGTGCCCGCGGATTCCCACGGTCTGTCCGGATGCCGCAGGCACCATGCAGACCGAGTGCCCGAAGCAGGACACGGTCTGTCCGCGGATGCAGACACATTGCCCGGCAGAACAGACCCAGTGCCCGGAGAATCGGACCGAATGCCCGGTGGAACAAGGCGGTGGTTCCAACGGGCTCCGCAGTGGCGCCTTCGAGGAAGACACAACCAACTCCGGCTCCGGGAGTTACGGCGCGCAGATAGAAGAGAACCAAACGCCTCCCGCCAGTGTCATCACCGGATCTCGTCTCGATTTTTTCACTGAACTCCACAACGACACGGAGTCTCCCTGGGGCCTCGCTTACCGGGAAATTTCCGGCCCCGATCGCCTCTATCTTTCAGACAAGAACGCGCATTGGATCGACGTCTACGGGATTCAAAAGGACATCTACCTGGAGGAGGACTACCTGAGTCATAAGCCGGAGGAGAGCTTCAGCACTACCGACATCGACTCCGCGTTCGTCCGTCCCCTCGACCTGGCCTACGCGGACATGCAGGGCGTCCCGACACTCTTCGCCATCTCCAGCGAGGATTGGAATGAAGATGGCAGCTACAACACCAGCTTGTGGCGGGTCACGCTCAACGATGGGGGGACGCCGACCGCCGAGAGCCTAGACCTGAACCTGCCGGTCTTCGGGATCGATGGCAAGGCTGTCTATGGGCTCGCCTTCGCCGATGGGCTGCTCTACGTCAGCTACGACACCAACGGCTTCAAGAGCGATACGGACAAGGTCCGCCGCGGGGTCCTCAAGCTGCGGGTCCTCTCCGAGTCGGGCAAGACCGACTGGTGGGCGGTGCTGCAAGTGGGCCACCCCATGTTGGTGGAAGGCGACGTGCCCCACGCTGCCAAGCCCTCCCGTGAGGACGAGACGGGTCAGGTCGAGAGCGTCAGCCACTGCCGGGGCCTGGCGGCGTTTGGTGCCGGCAACGCCGACTATTTCGTGGGGACAGTGTCCAACAAGCGCTTGTTTATATCCGACGCTCGAGCTGGACGAGGGGCCATCTGGTTCAAAACGGGGGCAAACAGCTCCCGGGGCCTTGCGGTCGGCGGAGACGCCCTGTGGGCCGTGCAGCAGCGCTACGTCTCCGGCAGCGGTCAGACCTGGGGCATCCAGAAAATCGCCCTCGACCCCGAACACAACGGCCCCTTCCAATCGGGTCGAGCAGTGCGGCATCTGTCTATCGAGCTGACCTCTGCCTACGTCCTCCCACCCGTACCCTTGCCGCCTTTTCTCCTTCCCGTCGATGGGTTGAAGCACAACTTCATGCGCCCGCCCTCGATGTACCAGCGGGAGAGTCAACACCGGGACCCGGAGACCTATGATATCAGATCCACGCGGGAATTTGTGCAGAGCTCTCTCAACTATTCCCCGGCGGGGGATTCCGACACCCTACAGAAATACTTCGAGGTCGCTTTCTTCGGCCTGGCCAGCTACGAGCCGGTGAAAACAACCTTCGAGTTCGATTTTTGGACCAGCAACTACGGGTTTCGCCTCTATCCTCATCGCGCCAACGATAACGCCTCGCCCTCACCGAGCTACCTGTCGAATTCGACCACGGTGTACGACTTGGGCGACACCGACACCTTCGAGGATGTCTACGAGCAGATATGCGACGACATGGCCGCGGAATACGGGTCCTCGGCGCTGGATTCAAACCCCTACTGGCAGACCCGCAATGTGCTGGAGTTCATCTTGGAGAACTACACCTACGACAACGTCAACAACCCGTACGGCTACAACCCGGCGAGCAATAAGTTGGCGCTGGTGCTCGATAGCGATGCCGACAACAACCAGATGACCTGCTCGTCCTCTGCCTTCGCGATGGCCGGGATGCTGCGCTACATCGGGATCCCCGCCCGCTGGGTGGGCACCACCCGCATGCGCTATCCCGACAATGCCACTTTTGATTCATCAGGAGAAAAAGATAGTGACGACGCCGACGGCGTCTGGGACTGGGATCTCGACGCCGACCGCTTCCTGGGCCCGGGAGAGGAGGCCGAAGACACGACCTTCCACCGCTGGATCGAGGTCTGGCTGGGAGATAACTACGGGTGGCAGCGGATGGATCCGACCCCTGAAGGCGACGGCCCCTTCGAGCTCTCCCAGTGGGAGCTGATGACCGAGACGTCCAAGACCACGGGGGTGGGCGATCTGGTGATGCAGGTGGGCAACGGCAAGGTGAGTGCTTTCCATCACTTTGACGGCAACCAACGCTACAACGCCGTCGCCAAATACGATGGGCCCCTGGGTCCTGTTGGGTGGGTCGAAGGGCTCAACACCAACCGTAGCTCAAGTTGGTCGAACGCGACGCTCCTCGCTTTCACCTCGATCCCCTCCCAGTACACGGCGGGGACGACTACGGTCAGCTGGGACGCCACCGGCCGCTGGGACATGGATCCGGAGGCCACGGTGACCCTCCAGGCCAAACAACTCACCTGCGTGGGGACGGGATGCACGGTAGCTTCCGATCCCATCACCGTGGCGGGCCGGGTCCCGGCGAGCGATGAAGTGGCACCCGTCAACCTTTGTGGCCTCTCAGCGGGCACCTACCGCTGGGAGCTTTTCAAAGACAACGACAGGCGCACCGGCACCTGCTCCGATGAGTTCACCGTCTCCGGTCCCATAGGCTGTCCCTAGCCCAATGCGTCCCCGCTCTCTCCCTTCCCGGGAGCACGGGGACGCATTCAGTGGCTTTGCCGAAGCACTCAGGCGGCCTCGGAGCGCGCTGAGTCGGCGTGGCCAACACCGCCGCTTATGAACGCAAGGCACGACTTGGCGTGGGGTCGAGAGAAAAAGCCCGTCTTCCATGAACCATGCATGCCGCCTGTTTCCACGCCGTTTCGGCGGTTCGGGAGCCTCCTGCCGGGCGCAGCGTCGGGCTTCCTGTGCCACGGGGTGCCATTCCATGTTACGGCGGGATACGGACGCATTTCGGCATGTCAGATGGTGGCAGCCCCCTCGATCCAGATTTTTGCGTTCGCCCGGGGAAGAATAGGGGGGGGCAGGTCGACCAGAGGGGGTGACATGAAGTTTGTTCGAAAAGTGAGTAGAAACATAAACCATAGGGAGGTGGAGCAATGTCCATTTCGCAACGCTTACTGCATTCCCGTCGTCTAATCTTCCGCACCTGTATACTGGTCCTTGTGTCTTTGACCGGTATTCTCTGGATTAATTCCCAGGGTGGGGTCGGAGGTGGAGGACCGGATTTTCAGATCGAAACTGTTGACTCGTTATCTCAGCACTGTATCGAATTCGATTGGAGTAACCCCGGGCATTACTATCCGGAAATCTACAATCCCGTCACCGACGAATGGGAACCTGCCGCCAATTACCATATTGACCAGGACGACAGCCGATGTCTGATGTGCATCGACGATGCGAATCTCCCGGAAAATGCATTGTTCCGGGT
>Ga0310121_10002990_pt1 | contig 15695 bp, 11 predicted proteins | sample CB27_Tmax_986_MG_FD_203504 | JGI IMG/M metagenome (GOLD analysis project Ga0310121, IMG submission 203504) | Marine microbial communities from Western Arctic Ocean, Canada - CB27_Tmax_986 | ecosystem: Environmental > Aquatic > Marine > Oceanic | place: Canada: Western Arctic Ocean | collected...
GTCCCGGCATTCTTCCATCATTCCATGAACCATTAACCATCAACCATCAACCACCTTCCGCCCATGCCTTCCCCCGATCTCTGCATTATTGGCGGCGCCGGCCACGTCGGGCTGCCGCTCGCACTCGCATTTTGCTCTAAAGGACTCACCGTCGGCATCGTCGATCACAACGAAGACGCGCTCGCGGCCATCGGGCGCGGCGAGATGCCGTTCATGGAAATTCACGGTGAAGAATTTCTGGCCGACGCGCTCGAAAAGGATCAACTGATCCTCACCAGCGACGCCTCAATCGTTAAGGAGACGCCCATTGTCATCGTGGTCGTCGGCACGCCGATCGATGAGTATCTGAATCCCGAAATTCGGCTGATGGAAAGCTGCCTCAAGGAGCTCGTGCCGTTCATGCACGACGGGCAGCTCCTCATCCTGCGCAGCACGGTCTATCCGGGTATCAGCGAGTGGACGCAGAAGTTTATGCAGAAAAATAATCTCGGCGTCGAGGTCGCGTTTTGCCCGGAACGCATCGCCCAGGGCTTCGCGCTTCGGGAGGTTTTTCAATTGCCGCAGATCGTGAGCGCGTTCAGCGACGAAGGTCGACAGAGTGCCGCCGATCTATTCAAGAAACTGACCGATGAGATCGTCGAGGTCGAGCCGATGGAGGCGGAGCTGTCCAAGCTGTTCACTAATTCGTGGCGTTACCTGATGTTCGCCGCGGCCAACCAGTTTTACATGATAGCGAACGACCTCGGGCTCGACTTCAGCCGCATTCACCATGCGATCACTCACGACTACGACCGCGCCAGTGACCTGCCGCGTCCCGGCTTTGCCGCGGGCCCGTGCCTGTTTAAGGACACCATGCAGTTGGCCGCGTTCAATAAAAATAATTTCGCCCTCGGCCAGGCCGCGATGTCGATCAACGAGGGCCTGGTCTACTACCTCATCTCGCGCCTCAAGGCACAGCACGATCTATCGAACAAGAAGGTCGGTATCCTCGGCATGGCGTTCAAAGCTGAAAGCGACGACCCCCGCGCCTCGCTCAGCTACAAGCTGAAAAAGCAGCTCTCTTTCGCCTGCGAAGAGGTCCTCACCGCCGACCACTACGTGCAGACCGATGACGACCTCGTCCCTCTCGAACAGGTGCTCGACGAATGTGACATCATCATCGTCGGCGTCCCGCACAAAGCGTATCAGGAGCTGGATCTGGAGGACAAGATTGTCGTGGATGTGTGGAACGTTTTTGGTCGCGGGACGGTGGTGTAATGACGAACCCAATCTTTGGGGTACGATCCATCCCCGTTTTGAGCTTTGCACAGAAGGACACTGATATGAGCCTTGCCACTGTTCAGCCACTTGTGACCGCCGAAGATCTGAATGCCATGCCCAAGAACGAGTTTGAGTATGAGATCGTCGACGGCGTATTACTGAAGATGACGAGCTCGACGGCGGCGAAGTCCTGCCCGGTTTCAAGATGAAGCTGAAAGATCTCTTCGATGAGGCGGACGGCGGATAATGGAAGAATGGTTGATGGTTGATGGTTGATGGTTGATGGTTAATGGTTAATGGAATGATGGGGCCGGCGTTGTTGTGACGGCGGTGGGGAATGGAAAGGTAGAGTGTTGGGGCCGACTCACTTTAGACTTCTGTGCGGCCTTTGGAGTGCGGTGATTTATCACCGCTCTCATTTTCTGCGCCTTAAATTCATCCCCGTCATCACAACAACACCGGCACCCATCATTCCATTAACCATCAACCATCAACCATTCTTCCTCTTTCCATGTCCAATGCTTTCCAGGAACATGCCGGCGAATACGAAGGGGGCGCCTTCCATCCCGATCTGCCTAAGGGTAAGGCTTCCGGGACGGTCAAGGTTTCGGATACCGGCGTCACGTTTGAATGCGAGTATCGGACGCTTCAGTTTCCGATGATCGATTTACAGGTCTCGGTCGGCGGCGCGGCGGATACCATGATCTTTCTCAAGCATCCGAATCATGCGGATGTCTCCATCTACACCCTCGACCACGGCATCCTCGATCACCCGGCACTGGTGAACGACCCGCATATCGGCGAACACGTCAAAGCCATCCGCCGCAAAAAGACGGTCTGGTGGGGAGTTCTGGCCGGCGTCATCGTGCTGGCGGCAGGGCTTATCGTTCTGGCATGGCTGGCCAAAAGCCCACTGGCCAGAATCGCCGCGGCGAACGTCCCGCCGGCCTGGGAAGAGAAGCTCGGCGATACCGCGTTCGAGCAATTGAAAGTATCGACGTTCGACCTCATCGAAGCTCCCGCGCTGGATGCCGAGCTCGCCAAACTCACCGACCCGTTGGTCAAGGGCATCGCCAGTCAGCGTTACACCTTCACCTTCCACATTACCCGCAACGAACAGGTTAACGCGTTCGCCATGCCGGGCGGACACGTCGTCATTCATACTGGCCTTCTGCTCGCAGCCGACTCACCGGAAGAAGTGGTCGGTGTTCTCGCGCACGAGATTGCGCACGTCACTCATCAGCATAGCCTCCGCAAGATTTTCGAGTCCGCCGGACTCTACATCATCGTCCAGACCATCCTCGGTGACGTGAGCGGCCTCATCTCGGTCATTGCGGATTACGGCACATTTCTGGCAAACCGAAAATTCTCCCGCAACTTCGAACACGAAGCCGACGACGAAGGCTGGGTCTACCTCCAGCGCGCGAACATCGACCCTCGTGGCCTGGCCAGTTTCTTCAAAAAGATCCAGGCAAAGAAGGGAGGCGCCATTCAGACCGTGGAAGAAGCGACCTCCATCCTGAGCACCCATCCAACAGACGCCGAGCGCATCAACCGACTGGAAAAGAAATGGAAGGCGGCGGCTCAGAAGGATGGGTTCATAGAATTCAAGATCGATTGGAAGGCGTTCAAAGGAAAAGTGGAACCGGGGAATTAGGAAAGAGAATACGGGGCCGTCGTTGTTGTGAGTGATGCTCGACGCTGGATGCTGGATACTCGGTAAGTGCTGACATTCGAATCCCCAGCGGCGAATATTCCATTTGTCCTGTCTCTCAAAACAGAGGCAGCCCCGTATTCTCTTTCCTAATTCCCCGGTTCCTTTTCTTCCATGCCCACCAGTTCCCTCAAATCCGTCTCCCTCCTGAGCCTGTGCTCGCTGGGGCAGATGTTTCTGCAGTTCGCCTTTCAGGTGGTGCTGGCCAAACATTTTGGGGCCGGCGTGGCGATGGATGCGTTCGCCGCGGGGATGGCGCTGCCGATTGTCATCTGCACCACGCTGGTCGGTTCGCTGGGGTATTCCTTTGTGCCCATTTTTCTGGAACGAATGCACGAGGCCGGTGAGGAAGAAGCATGGAAGCTCGCCAACTCGGTCGGGCTGCTGCTCTTCCTGATCACCGGTGGAATTTCTGTCGGCGGATGTCTGCTGGCTGAGCCGATCATGCGGTCGCTGCATCCGGGATTTTCAGCCGAACAACTTCACGAAACGGTACGGGTCTTTCAGATCTTGAGTTGGCTCACGCTGGCAAACAGTATGACCACGTTTCTGCAGGCCCTTTATCACTCTTACCAGCGTTATACGCCGACCGCGATCGGGCCCCTGGCCGGCGTGGCGCTGACGGTGGTCTGGACGATCCTGCTGCACGAGGAGTGGGGGATTCTCGCCGGTGCGAGTGGTGTGGTCGCGGGCGCGGTGCTCGGGAATCTGATCCAGTCGCCCCTTTATCTGCGCCATTTCAAGCTTCAGATTTCGTTCGACGCGAGTTTCAAGAAATGTATGCGACTGCTGGGGCCGCTGATCATTGGCGCGCTGTATTACAACCTCGATCCCCTGGTTGATCGGTATCTGGCTTCCAAGATGTCGGAAGGCAGCATCGCGCATCTCGGGTATGCGTGGCGGCTGATCAATGGCGTGCTCATTCTCTGCACCAGTGGGCTCTCCATCGTCATCTTTCCGGTCCTGATTCAGCACTTTGTTGCCGGCAAAGAATTGGAAACGAGGAAGGAGATCGCTTTCGCTATTCGGTTTCTGGCGTTCATCCTCATGCCGGTTGGGTTGGGTCTGGCATGCTTCAGCCGGCCGATTGTGCACGACCTGTTTGAGCGTGGGCAGTTCGAGACATCCGATACCGCGGCGGTTGCGCTCCTCCTGGCGATTTATGCAGGGGTGGTCATCGGGGCCAGCCTTGGCGAAATTTCGGCCAAGATTTTCTTTGCCATTCAGGACACCTGGACGCCGGTCATCATCAAATCGGTCGGGTTTACTGTGGGTGCCGTTCTGAAAATTATTCTGGGGCCGGAACACGGCGTGGAAGGCATCGTGCTGGCGACTTCCGTTTACTACATTCTGAATTCAGTGATCCAACTGATCGTGATCCGTAAACGGCTCGGCCCGGGCATGTATGCCGGCGTACCCGGCGCCCTTTTGCGCAGCTTCGTGGCCAGCGCAGTGGCCATCCTCGTCTCGATTATCTGCTATGCCGTGGTGACGTGGCTGCTGAAGGATGAGTTTACGTTGAAATTTGTGGAGGCAGTGCGATCTGGGCGAAGTTCAACCACTGCCAGCACAGAGGCAGACGAATAGTAGATGGAATCAAAATAACTCCTGAAAATCCGTGAGACCTCGTGAAGACCAAAACCGAACAGGACAACCCACGATCACAAAACACATCGCGTCTCGTCCCGCCAACAGCCGCAATCTGGATCTGCGTTGCCCTGCTTTCAGCGACAAAACTGCTGCGCAATTTCGGCTTCACTTCCACCATCGAGACCCTGATCGGCATCACCGCGCTGCTTGCTGCGGCAGGCATCCTGGCGCATGCGATTCAGCGACTTTGCAAGCTCTTCAGTGGTGCTGACGCTCCGCGGCAGCTTTGGCCTTTATCACCAGAAATCTTACTGCCTGCGTCCTGGGCATTCCTGGCCCTGGCCGGCTTTATCGCCTGGCCAAGCTGCATGTACCCGCAGCATCATCCGATAGCGTTTCTATTTACGTTTGGGGCTGTGGTGACGTTCCCGATGTCACTGAGTTTCTCAACGGGCAATCAGCGCAGAGCACAAATCTATGCCAAGGCTGTCGTCGCCGTTTACGCCTGCCTGGCCGTTGTATCGGTCGCTGGTTTTTATTTTGCGGTTCGGCCGCATATCCAGGGCCTCGATTTTTTCTATTACATCTGTTATGCGCGAGATCAGATCCAAGATAACGAAACCGCGCACATGATCCGATACGCCCATTTCCCGGGCATCTACGCCTTCTGGCGTTCGGTCATGCTTGTGGCCGGACAGAGTCTCGGCGCGTTGCAATGGGCTTATATCGGCTTGCTCTTTGCCAATGCCCTCGCGGTGGCAGGGGTCATTCGCCGGCTGACCGGCTCGCTGCTCGCACCGCTATTCGGCGCCGTCTGGTACGCCGTCTTATGCACCCGTTTCGAGGGCACCCTCGGCGTCACCGAACCGTTGTGCTCCCTGCCGCTACTGTGCAGCCTCTGGTATTGGGCCGGCCGCCCTCTGCGAGACAGAAACGGAATCAAATACGCCGTAGCACTCGGCGCAGGGCTCGCTCTCTGCCTTTACGGCAAGCAGCAGGGCGGGCTGCTCTGGATGGGTGCTTTCTCGCTTCTGCCAGGGCTCTTCACCGGCCCGAAGGAAAATCGCCACCAACTGCCTCACGCCATTCTGATGGGGGCGACTGCGGTGTTGTTGTTCTTCATGCTCATTCTTCTGGAAGGACACGGCATTGATCCGTTGCGCATCGGGCTCGGTTTTGCCAAAGGTTACAAGACCCACGGGGCTGCCCTGGAAAACCTGAGAAGCATTATTCAAAACGATGAAACGATCATGCTCGCCGGTCTATTCGCCTTCGTCTGCTGGATTTTGTCCTGGTTCGCCTCCTGGGCACGCCGGCGTCCCGCCGGCATAGGGGCCGAAGGTCACCCCCGGCAGAGCCCGCGGGACGCTGGCGTGCCCAGGGAGATGGCCATAGCCGGTTTTGCCATCCTCGCCGCTTCGGGCACTCTGGTGCAAGTTCTACGACGGCCCTATGTACATTACGCGCTGCTCAGTCTGCCCTTCATCGTGGTGGCGGCCATCCTCGCAGTGAACGACATCCTTCGACGGCTCCCTGACCACGTTCGAAAAGCGCCACTGACCGCGCTGCTTCTTCTTCATCTGGCCGCGCTGCCCCTGCTGTGGGGAAGTGACGACCCTGGAAACGCCAGGCTTCTTCGCGACTGGCTGAAGCCTGAGCCCTACCGCCAATCGTGCTGGTATGAACTGCCGGACGTTTCAAAAGATCTGGCTGAGCTGCAAGAGCTCGTTCCGGCCGGCACAGACCTCCTGGTGATCCCTCCAAGGCGCAGCTCCGTCCACTTCGTTCTCGGCACCATTCCAAGATCGTTTGCCAACGGCTACAACTGGGCCCTGGATGCACCATTACTCTATGAAACAGTCTCCAAACCCAGCCTTCAGACAGTGCTCATCATCAACAACCTCGGCCCCGGCGACCAGGAAAACTGGAACGGATTCGAATGCGATAAGGTCGTCAAAAAAATGAGGGATGAAAGTTTTAAACCTGTAGTCTCTCTCAAGACGGTAACACTCTGGCGAAAGCAGTAGATCGGAAGGCCACAGACTCCAATTCTTGGATCGTGTCAAAGCACAGGAAGAAAAAGACTAAGCCTGAAAAGCTCACCGCAGACGAGCCCCCTCATCAACTGCAGGGTCTGAGCAGGTGGGCCTTCGTCCCCGTGGCTGTGGGATGTGTATTGCTGGTTTTTGTGCTGCGCTGGGCGTCTTTAATCGAGGTAGCAGGGTCGGCGAGCACTCTGCCTTTCAAGGCAATGATGTTCGGTTTTTTTGGGTGCCTGTGCATCAATCTCACGTGTACGGTCGCACACATTTATTGTGTGCTTCGCTTAAAAACAGCGCCCCAATATATGGCGGCCATCTGGGGAGGCTGGGCTCTCGTATGTATCAAGGCCATTCTTGAATGGCCGCTTGCCGTTTTCCCAATCATCAGCCCTCTCCATACCTGGTATGGCTTTCTGGCTGTGTTTGGGCTACCCGTCATTTTCTGTTCCACAAAGCGTAAATCCTGGCCAAAGGGCCAGGATTACTGCGGCCTTTTCATCAAAATCCTGCTGCCCATCGGCATTGGGGCCACACTCGCTTATCTGAAGCAGGTAATACCAGAAGTAGAAGGGAACGATTTCTGGTATTACCTGTGTAATTCAAGAGACATTGTCCTGAGCGACATAGAAGCCCCAATGGCTCGCTATGCTTACTTTCCGGGCGTTTATACGTTTTGGATGATCGTCCTGCGTGTTTTTGGCGGCACGCTGTTTTCGGCCCAGGCTGCCTATGTTTTTCTGCAGCTCTTAAACATCGTTGCCGTCGGCCTGCTTACTGGCCTGGTGACTCGTCAAGGATGGCTGGCTATATGGAGCAGCCTCGCATTCGCCGTCATTTGCTGTCGGTACGAAGGTTTTGAAGGGCAGACAGAACCTCTCGCGACACTCCCCATTCTCATCGGTCTAATCATCTGGCGCGGAAGACCGCTCCGTCTACCCGTCTCGTATATCTCGCTTGGGATTGCCTTTGCTTTGATGGTTTACTGTAGGCAGCAAGGCGCGCTGTTGGCTATGGCATACGTAAGCATTGTGTTTTCAGAATGGCTGCGGGGGCACAGGGAAACACGGGATTGGGTCGCGATGCTAGGGATTCCTGTCATCTCTGGGTGTAGTTTTCTGCTGCTTGTGCTTCTTGAAGGAGAGGGCCTGCAGCCGATAGCTTTGGGCCTGGGGTTGGCAAACCAGTATGCTCAGGAATCTTCCTGGTGGGAAAATACAATCTATTTTCGGGATCGAAATTGGCCGATTAGCATCGGCATCCTGTGCCTGATTGCCGGGTACCTGGCGATCATTTCAAGACAAGTAACAAGACAATGGCTGAAAGAACCCGCCGGATGCTTATTCGGATATGCCATGGGGGCCGTCCTCTTGTCACTGCTACAGTATTTCTGGCGGCCTTATCAACACTACTTCCTGCTCGGTGCTCCCTTCCTTGCCCTCGGGCTCGCTCTGCTGGGACATTATATCTGGACGAATTTGCCCCGGGAGGCCGCAGGCTTCCCTGTCACCCGGCTATTAGCCATTACCCTGGCCGGCGCGGTCATTTTAGTGCCCAGACCTTTTCCCGGTGATCTTCATCTCTGGAGCTTGCGAAAGTATTCTGGCCCTTGCCATAGCTGTCTTCACCGGAATCTACAGTCTGCTAAAGCCCTTGCGCCGCACGTACAGCAAGGGGATGTTGCGGTCCTTCTACCGCTAGGCTCAAACGAGGTGCACTTCATACTCGGCACCCATAGCGAACTTAAAGTTGGATACAGATGGCCAGCGCATGGCCTGGATGATGCCAACTGGGACGAGACCGATGTAGTCGTAGTCTTCAAACGTGGTCACTGCGTAGATCAGAAGTGGAAAGAGATGGATTGCGATACCGCGTTTAACGCAATATTGGCTGCCGGCTTTGAGCCTGAAGAAGAGACAGAGGTGATGACGCTGTATCGGAGGCCGGGTAAGTGGAATGGAGTGATGAAGTGATGGAATGAGCAAAAAGAAGACGTAATAGAGTGATGAGTAATCAGTAATGAGTAAGGCACTGCCCAGCCACGCAAATTTTTAAACCCGAAACAAAACTTAAAGCAGCCATACAGCCCCAATCACCCACCTGCAAGCCCAGAGCGCCGTTTCAGCCTCATTACTCATTACCCATTACTCAACGCAAACCTCACAACAGCACTTTAACTTCGCAGCTTCCCTCCTCTCTCCTCCCCTCTCGCTCCTCCCTCCTCAGTCCTGCGGCACACTCGATGCTATCCCTCCCGCCGCCTCTTGATTGCGTGGTTTTTTTCAACGGAAACAAGACGGTGGTCTTGACGCTCCGCGGCAAGATGATCGGAAGCGGTCGTGGAGCGCCCGCACTACTGGCGTTCGCTGACTGAACGCTTCAAACAAAAACAGCCAACCTCTCTTCAAGGACGAACACTATATGAAAGTCAAAACATTCTCTGGTGCGACCATCAACGAAGCCCTCACCGCGGTTAAAGAAGAAATGGGCGATTCTGTCCTCATCCTCGAGACCCGCAGCAAACCTATCGATGGTATCAGCGGTATGTTTGGTAAAAAGATGGTCGAAGTGATCGTAGCGGACGACGATTCCAACCAGGCGAATTCCAGCCCCTTCTCCGCGCTCGGTATGGCCAACGACGAAGCCAAAGACCCGGAATCGCTTCTTGAATTTGAGGAACAGGCCAAACAGGTCGAAGCGAGAACGTCCCAGCTCCCGCCGCCGGTCATTCGCCGCCCAACCGAGCTCACCGAACGCGCCTACGGCAAACGTCCGGAAGTCGTAGACGAAGCCGAACTCGAAGTGTTCCGGAAAGAACTCGAAGCCATGGTCGATGAAAAAATGCCGGTCATAAACGTCCCTGTCCGCATGCACCTTCCCCAGGAGGTCCCGGCCCTCGTCGGCGCGGCAGCCGGCAATGGCGCAGGTGCCGGCAACGGACTCCACAAAATCTACGGCATCGGCAACCCCATGCAGGGCGACGTCCCGGCCCAGCTCCCGACCGTGCTCAATCAAATCCAGAAGATCAATGAAAACGGTGCAAACGCTGACATACCCACCCTCCCTCAGCCAAGCTCAGCGCAGATGCAGTTCGGCTACCAGGCCCCGCAGTTCGCACAACTTTCAGCGCAGAACGGCACAATACCGGCCAGCCCAACCCATAGCCCTTTCCCCGAAGACGCCGGCCTCCCAATGCAAAAGAGGAACGGCGGCTATGAGCTGCCAGCCACGCCCGAGTTGCCCATTACCGAAAGACCCAAGCCCACCGATATCGAAGAATCGGAAGGAAAGGCCAATACCCAAATACCCCGACAAGCCGCGGAAGCCCCATCTACTCCAACACTCCAACACTCCAACGCTCCATCAACACCCGTCGCCTCAACAAAATCGGACACCTCCGCCACCCCCACACCCTCTTCCTACCCCGAAGCTTTCCAACCCGTCTTCGAGCACCTGCTCGATCAGGACATGCCCAAGCCACTGGCCAAGTCGCTCATCAAATACGTCATCAAACAGCTCGGGGCCGACGCGACCGACGAAGACATCCAAAATAAATTGCGCTCTACATTGCGCAGCGCCGTTCGCACCGCACCGATACTCGACCGTGAAAATCCGAAGATCGTCGAAGGCCTCTCCGCCAAAGACGAAGATGAAGCTTCCCAAAGCGATCCGTGGAGCATCCTCGATGACGACCCATTCGCCGATGACCTGGAAGCCGAGGTCAGCATCGTCGATAACGACAGCGCTCCGGATAGCAAGCCCTCCACCATCGTCGCATTCGTCGGCACTTCCGGCGTAGGCAAGACCTCATCGCTGGCCAAGATCGCCGCGCACTTCGCCAACAAAAAAGTCCGCACCGTCGGCCTCATCGGCATCGAAACCCCGCACGTCGGGTCGGTCGACCGTCTCGAGGCATACGGCAAACTGATGGGCGCGCAGTTCAAGAAAGTCCGCTCACCCGGACAGCTCGCCGAGGCCATCAAAGAGATGAGCGGCTGCGCATATATCTTCATCGATACCCCGGCCTGCTCCCTCAAAAAAGGCGAGCGCAAAAACGGACGCAGCCCGTTCCAGCCCAAGCATCTCCAGCTTTTCTTCAGCGCCGCACCCGGCGTGCAGAAGCACCTCGTCCTCAACGCCAACACCCGCGGCCGAGATCTCAACGCCGCAGCCAAAGCCTTCGACACCCTCGATATCGACCGTCTCCTCTTCAGCAAGCTCGATGAAACCAACGCCCTCGGTCACCTCTTCGGCCTGCTCGAAAAAACCAAGCTCCCCATTTCCTACCTCACCTCCAGCCAGGAAATCCCCGGCGACCTAAATGAAGTGAACGCCGAAGAAATGGTCGAGAGAATGGTGGGGAATGCGTAATACGTAATACGTAATGCGTAATACGTAATGCGTAATACGTAATGCGTAAGCGCGATATCGGATTACGGATTTTGCTTTGGGAGACCGATGGTAATGGGATGCTGGATGCTGGTAATACCGTTTTGTTTTGAAAGCCGGCCGGAACTCTGATGCTAATTCTCCACGTCTGAACGGCAGCACCCTCCAAGCCTGAGCCGCACCACCAGCATCGAGCATCCAGTATCTCAATTGAATCCGCCGTTACAGCAACACCGGCCACCTAAGCCCAAACTTACGTATTACGTATTACGTATTACGTATTACGTATTACGTAATGGGATGCTCGATGCTGGTAATACCGTTTTGTTTTGAACGCCGGCCGGAACTGTGATTTCCTCCACGTCTGAACGGCAGCTCCAAGCCTGAGCCGCACTACCAGCATCGAGCATCCAGTATCTCAATTGAATCCGCCGTTACAGCAACACCGGCCACCTAAGCCCAAACTTACGTATTACGTATTACGCCCCCATGTCTTTATCCGCCTGCCTCATCGTCAAAAACGAAGAACGCGACCTCCCGCGCTGCCTGCGCAGCCTCAAGGGCGCGGTCGATGAGATCGTGGTCGTTGATACCGGTTCGACCGATCGGACGGTCGAGATAGCCAAAGAGTTCGGCGCAAAGGTCAGCTACTTCGAATGGTGCGACGACTTTGCCGCAGCGCGCAATGCATCCATCGACCTGGCTACCAGCGATTGGATTCTGCAGATCGATGCGGACGAAGAACTCTGGCACGGCGACATTGCCGAACTCCGGAATCTGGTCGCCCGCAAGGACATGCCGAACGTCGATGGTGCGTACATTCTTCTGCGCAGCCTTCTGGATATCACACCCAGCGCGCAGGACGGTGACTCGCTCCCCGATCCCCAGGAATGGCGACAGACCGCAAACCATCTTCAACGACTCTTCCGACGGAAGCCGCACCTCCGTTTCACCGGCGCCATCCACGAAGCCGTCCTCGATATCCAGGCGACCGTACTCACCAACATCTCGATCTATCACTACGGATACGCGTCCGACGAAGGCACCATGAACCGCCGCTTCGAGCGCAACCGCCGCCTCACCCTCGACTACATCGAGCGTGAGCCCGACAATCCTGTTCCCTATTTTTACGCGGGCGGGACCTGCATGAACAACGGACTCCTCGACGAAGCCGAAGCATACTTCCACAAAGTTCTGAGCCTCTGGAAACCGGAGCACGACGACAAACAACACTTCCTGCTCAACACGCTCATGAAGCTCGCCCAGCTCGTCGGCAAGCGTGGTGATTACACCACCATGCAGCACTACGCCGAGCGCGCCCTCGCCCTCGATTCCAATTACCTCGACCCCTGGATGCGCCTCGGTGAAGCCCTCTTCAACCTCGAGTATTACTGGCCCGCCGAACGCGCCCTCCGCCGCTACCTGGAAATCCACGACGACCTCAACACCGACATTAAACCGCTCCCATACGTCCTCCTCTTAATGAACGCCAAACCCCAGGCCCACTACATCCTCGGCCGCATCGCCGAAGAGCGCGAAGACATCGAGGACGCCGTCCATCACTACGCACGCGCACACAAACTTGATCCGTATCACCCGACAAATCCTGGGGAGGCGCTGCAGAGGCTGGGGGCCCTTTCGTAATGAGTAATGCGTAATGAGTACGTCTTTCGGTCATGGAAGACCTGAAGGACAAGCTTCTCATCGCCTGGCTCAAGGAAGATGAATATGGCGTAGCTTCATTCCTCGATCTGCTGATCAGTATCTTTCGTTCTCTCGATGGGGCCGGCCTGCTGGATGAGAAGACACAGCAGCAGGTGCAGTCGCTCTACGATCTCGATCCGGATGAAGCTCAACAGGTCGCGGCTGAGACACTCAAAACATTTGTAGGCGATCGCACTCTTCTCGTGCTGATGGAAAACCTGGACGAGATTTTCAAGGGGCTGGGCGACCAGGGCCAGCAGACCGCGGCCAGCCAATTAAAAATCCTGAAGGAGACAGGCTACGTCAAATCCGAGTTACAGGGCAGGGAGTCGTGGTATGAGCTTCGCGAGCCGCTGATGCGATTGAGCGTCGAAGTGAAAAAGAATCGCGGTGAGCCGATACGACTTTTTGTGGACTTTTTGAGACTGTGGTACTCGAAGGATGAGCTAGAAGAGCGGCTTAACGCATTAGGTCCAGACGCCCATTTAGAACGGGAGTATGTATGTTTCGCAATGAAACTTGTGAATGAAAATCCAGATCCACGCGTAACCGCCTGTTTAAGAGATCTGCAAACATTTGAGGAAAACAAAGATTGGGAGCGAGTGTTTGCTGTTACAGAGGAACTGCTGGCCATTGAGCAGAACGCATTGCATTTGGGATTACACGGTTATGCTTTGTCTCACCTAAACCGGCATGAGGAAGCCCAAGAAAGCAATAAGAAAGCACTTGCATTAGATTCGGAAGATTTTTGTGCTCAGCTCTGTGCTGGTGTAGGTCTGAGTCGTTTAGGTCGTCATGACAAAGCTTTGGAACGTTTTCGAACAGCAACCGAGTTACAGCCGGACCTCCCCTACGTGTGGATGTTTATTGCCGGTTTCCTCACCAAGTTCGGTCGTTACAAAGAGTCCACCGACTGTCTAGAGAGAGTAATCAAGCTTGATCATGCAGAGCTTCAGATTCCTGCACGTCTTCTAAATGCCGCGGTCGAATACATCACTACTAAGGATGAGCGGGCTCTTTTGAAATTGCCTGAAGAGCAACGTGATGTTTTGATGCCGCTGTTGGGATTGGGAGAGCAGAATTGATTCGACAGACGAGGAAAAGGAAGAAGGAATCGGGGATGCCAGGCTCTCTTTGGAGGGCGGCAACTTGTTGCCGCTTTCATTTTCGTACGCCTGAATTTTGAGGCCGGCGCTTCGCTTCGAGTGACGCCGGATCTCCGGTATCGAGCATCCAGTATCGAGTATCACTGGCTGCAGGGAGAGCCTTTGTGGCACTCTTCTATGCATCGGCCGGCAATAAAATAAAGGGTATCCCGCTTTCCGGGATGACTGCTCTGAAGTGTCGCTGGTCAACGGTCGGGATGCGCTGGATAGAGAGTCTTTCTGCAGTTGCTACTACCGCCGCGTCCGCGAGGCCCAAGTCGAGATCTCGGTATTGCTCGAAGATTTTACGGCAACGGTGAACATCGTCCTCTTCTAATGATTGAAGCAGATATGCGCCGTTACTGATGTCTTCGAGGAAAGCGAGTTCTGCATCGATGCCGAGATGGGCTCGCAGGAGGTAGTCTACCTCGGCAAGTACAGCCATTGGGATGTAAATGACACCGGGCTCGTTTTCGACAGCCGCAACGGCGCCCGCATGGTGGGCATCGTCTGCATCGTAGAGAGCATAAAGACCGCCGGAATCAGCTACGAAGGCCATTGTCCTTCTTTCGCCGCCTCTTTAAGAATGTCTTTTGAACGTTCGGCTACGTCTGAACGTCCGCTGCGAAATGCGCCCATGTGTTTCGGCTTGGGATGCTCCTGGTTTACATGACCAGGCTCAACCGTGGCCAGAATATTTCCGGATTCATCGCAAAGCTGAATCTTTTCCTCCGCCTTGGAAAGAGCTTGCACCTGTGTGGGGTTGAGTGTGATCTGTGTCATGGTTTTACCTCAATGGAGCTGATTCTAACTGTGAGGGTGTTTATCTCAAGAATGTGTCTGAAAGAGAGCGGCGATTGGAATTTTTTGATTCTTGAAACTCTTTTCAGGGCTTGTGAAGACACGGGTTGGCAAGCAACCACGTGGCACGTCTGGAGTGTTTTCCTGAGCCGGAAGCTGATGGCTGAGGCTAAGTGGCTGCCTTCTTCCGAAGGCAGATCTGCGCTCGGGAGAGCGCAGCAGATGTCTACGCCGGAGAAGTTGCACGTCAGACTCCATTCCCCGTGTGCCACGTGGTTGCTTGCCAACCCGTGTCTTCGAAGGGGCTCGGAATAACGTGAGCGGGTGGATGGCTGTTACGTTTTTGAAAAACTTTAGCTCACAGGCAGGCTGCCTGTGGCTACGACAGAAGCTGTCGCGGAGCGCCAGCACCACTTAGAACAACTGTCCGCCCAGGCCGCTGAGGGCTTGGGTTTGCGTGCCGAGATTGATGAGTTGTTCGGCGATGGCGTTGAACTTGTTGCGCAGGAGAGTCTCTCGGGAATCGACGCGGTCGTTGAAGATGTTGAGGCGGTCGTCGAGGCGGTCGATGCTGGCATTTAACAGATTTCGGTCACGGGAAATCGTGCCGTTGGGGCGCAGGTATTCGTCGGCGAGGTCGGTGATGCGCGTGGCGGCGCCGTTGGTTGGGTGCGTTAAAAGATTCCGGACGAAGTTGATGTCGTTGGAGAGGGCGGCGCGGAGGGCGTTGGTGTCGAGTTGCAGGTTGTTGGTGTCGTTGACGCCGGTGCCGATGCTGAGGCCAACGTCGCGGAGGAAGTTGGTGACGCCGTCGATGTTAATGGTGTCGTTGATGGAGCGGCGGAGGCCGAGGCGCAAGCGCAAATAATCCTGGTCGCCGGCGAGGGCGCCTCTTGCGCCGCCTTCTTCTACCCTCGTCTGATCCTCGAAGAAGCCGATGGTGCCGTTGTAGGAGTCGACGAATTCCTGGACGCCCTGGAGCATGCCGTCGATGTCGTTGTCGATGTTGACCTGGACGATGCGGTTGTCGAGGCTGTCGGCGTTGGGGTCGGT
>Ga0310121_10002992_pt1 | contig 15691 bp, 6 predicted proteins | sample CB27_Tmax_986_MG_FD_203504 | JGI IMG/M metagenome (GOLD analysis project Ga0310121, IMG submission 203504) | Marine microbial communities from Western Arctic Ocean, Canada - CB27_Tmax_986 | ecosystem: Environmental > Aquatic > Marine > Oceanic | place: Canada: Western Arctic Ocean | collected...
TGGGCATGCTGAATGGGTCGATGAGAGCCGTTTTGTGCGTCAGAGTTCCCGGTATCCTTATCCCAAGCCACTGTGGGACTCAGGCTGGCCGTGGGCTTGGTCGTGGGTGGAGAAATAACCTCGTGTCCAAATTGGATCGACACGTCCGTGAACAAGCAATGAAATGCTGAATCAACTACTACTAACAACAATCGCAGCCGTGCTGGTTGTGGGGTGTGGGCCGTCTGGCGCGGAAAAATCCCTTATTGATGCTGCCGGATCAGGAAACATCGAAGCTGTTAAACAAGCTATTGCTGATGGTGCAAATGTGGAGGTGAAGAATGTGTTCAGCATTACTCCTTTGCATTTTGCGTCTGCTAAAGGTTACAAGGAAATCGCCGAACTACTTATTGCCAAAGGTGCGGAGGTGAATGCGAAGAATGTTGGCGGTGAAACTCCTTTAAATAACGCGTCTTATTGGGGGCGCAAGGAAGTTGTCAAACTGCTTATCTCCAGAGGTGCGGATTTGAATCCAAAGGACGAAGATGGCAAAACGCGGCTAGATTATGCCATCGCGTTCAAACACACCGAAATCGCTGCACTCCTTCGCAAACACGGTGGCAAGACGGGTGAAGAATTAAAAGCTAAAGGGAAATGAAACACTTACTAATCGTCCTCTGCCTTCTGCTCGTAGCGGCGGGTCCTGACGATGAGCCCCACTGGTCTTTCCAGTCGCCCAAGCGGCCCGCGGTCCCCGAGCCGGAAAAACTGAAGGAGGGGAAGCGCGTTCGAAACCCGATCGATACCTTCCTCTTCAGAAAGCTTGAGGAGCAGGGACTCAGTCCCGCCCCCGAGGCCGACAAGCGGACGCTTGTTCGCCGTGCCTATTTCGACCTCTTGGGGCTGCCTCCGACACCCAAACAGGTCGAGCGGTTCGTCAACGATGAATCTTCAGAAGCCTGGCCCAAGCTGATCAACGAGTTGCTGGAGTCACTCCAATACGGTGAGCGCTGGGGCCGCCACTGGCTTGACGTCGTCCGTTACGCCGACTCGGGTGGCTACGAGACCGACATGTATCTGCGCAACGCATGGCGCTACCGCGACTACGTGGTTCGGTCGATGAACGCCGACAAGCCGTACGACCGCTTTATCCAGGAGCAGATCGCCGCCGATGAGCTTTGGCCCGACAACCTTGATCTCGATCCCAAACGGGTTTATGTCCCCTCCGACGAAAAGCTGCGCAACCTCGAGGCGCGCCTGGGCACCGGCCTCTACACGCTCGGCCCGGTCATCCACGAGGCGGCCCTCAACGCCAAGCGGCTCCGCTACGAACAGCTGACCGACTGGGCCGACGTGACCGGTTCGGCCTACCTGGGGCTGACGATGGGCTGTGCCCGCTGCCACGACCACAAGTTCGACTCGATCACGCAGGAAGATTACTTCGGCCTTCAGGCCGTCTTCGCCTCCGCGAAGGAGGTCGAGTTCCCGCTGATCACGGCGATGGAGGAGCACGACTGGAAGGAGCATTACCCGAAACTGCTGGCCGTCGCCGAGGCGCGCCGGGCCTACCGGCTCTACGAGAAGTCGCTCAAGGGGAAAGCGCCGGAGCAGGAAAAGGAGAAGCAGCGCCTGCTCGACGAGATCGGTCGGGCCGTCCTGCGGCTGCCGATGAGAACGGCCGAGAACGCTCCTACCCCCTACGACGGTCTGATGGAGCGGCCGGTGGCCTCCGGCCTCGGCCCCGAACGGGAGGCGTTGCTGAAGCCGGTCCGCCTGCTCGACCGCGGCGAGCTTTCCCGCGAACGCCGGGAGACCAAGGCGGCGCTGCCTGCCGCGCTGGCCGCGGCGACCGGATCGAGACGGGAACTTCCGAGCCCCTACGGAAGCCGCAAAGCCTTCGCGCTCTGGCTTACGCGGCCCGACCATCCCCTGACGGCGCGCGTCATGGTCAACCGACTCTGGCACTGGCACTTCGGCAGCGGCATCGTGGCGACGCTCAACGACTTCGGAGAGCACGGTACGCCGCCGACCCACCCCGAGCTGCTGGACTGGCTGGCCGTGGAATTCACCGAGCGCAAGTGGAGTCTCAAGCAGATGCACCGGCTGATCATGGGATCGGCCGCCTACCGGATGGCAAGCCGGTTCGGTGACAAGCAGAACCTGGCGCGCGACCCGGAGAACCGTCACCTCTGGCGGATGAACCGACGCCGGCTCGAAGGCGAGGCGCTCTGGGATTCGGTCCATGCGGTGGCCGGAACGCTCAATCCGAAGCTCGGTGGCAGGCCGGTCGTTCCGCCGCTGGCGGAGGACGAGATCGCCTCGCTGCGCAGAAAATGGCACTGGCCCGTCTCGGCCGATCCTGAAGAACACACCCGCCGTGGTCTTTACATCCTGGTTCGCCGGAACTTCCGCTTTCCGATGTTCGAAGTCTTCGACGCGCCGGTCAACTCGCACAGCTGTCCCAAGCGTGAGGTGACGACCGTCGCGCCGCAGGCGCTCTGGGGGCTCAACAACGGCTCCGTCTACGCGCAGGCGCAGGCCTTCGCCGCCCGGGTCATCAAGGAAGCCGGGGAGGATCGGGCCGACCAAATTGATCTTGCCTGGCGCATCGGGTTGGGTCGACCTCCCACCGACCGCGAAAAGAAGGAAGCCCTGGTGCTGCTTGAGATGCTGGAAGACGATCCGCTCACCAAGCTGTGTCTGGGCATCTACAATCTCAATGAGTTCGCCTTTATCGATTAACCGTCGTCAATGGCTTGCCGGCTTCGGCTCTATGGCGCTCTCGCATCTCATGGCGCGGGACGGCGTCGCGGCGCCGGACGATCCGCTCGCCCCCCGGCCGCCTCACTTCCCGGCCAAGGCCCGGGCGGTGATCTCGCTCTTCATGCGGGGCGGCCCCAGTCATGTCGACACCTTCGATCCGAAACCGGTCCTGACGCGCCACGACGGACAGCCGCTGCCCGACAGCTTCAAGAATCTCGACTTGGCGCAGGTCAACACCTCCGATGGAAAACTGATGGGCTCGACCTTCCCCTTCCGCAAGCGCGGTCAGTCGGGCATCGAAATCTCCGACCTCTTTCCGCACCTTGCCGAGCATGCCGACGAGCTGGCCGTGATCCGTTCCTGCTATCACGATCTTTTCATTCACGGATCGGCGATCACGTTGATGCAGTCGGGAACGGTTCTCCTGGGCCATCCGAGCGTCGGCTCCTGGGTCAGTTACGGGCTCGGGTGCGAGAGCGACAGTCTGCCGGCCTACACCGCCATGACCGACGCGTTCTTCGCCAACGGGCCCACCATGTACGGCTCCGGCTTTCTGCCGGCCGTCTATCAGGGGACTTATCTGCAGACGAAGGGAGCGGCGATCCAGAATCTGAAGCGTCCGCCCGGAATGAGTGCCGGCGGGCAGCGGGCGCTTCTGGATCAACTGGGCTCGTGGAACCGTCGCCACAGCGAAACGCGACCCGGCGACTCGCGCCTCAATGCGCGGATTCAGAACTATGAGTTGGCCTACCGCATGCAGACGGCGGCGCCCGATTTGATTGATATCACCAGCGAAACAGAGGCGACCCGGAATCTCTACGGGCTCGGTGACGGTCCGGCCGATCGGTTTGGGCGGATGTGCCTGCTGGCGCGTCGCATGGTCGAGCGGGGCGTTCGCTACGTCTATCTCGTTTCCGAAGGCTGGGACGCGCACGGAGACTGCAAGGGCAATCATGAGGAGCAGGCCAAAAAGACCGATCAGCCGATTGCCGGGTTGCTCGCCGACTTGAAGCAGCGCGGGCTGCTGGAATCGACGCTCGTAACCTGGCAGGGCGAGTTCGGCCGGACTCCGATCAAGCAGGGCAACGACGGGCGCGACCACAATCCGTACGGCTTCAGTTCTTGGATGGCGGGCGCCGGAATCCGCGGCGGCCAGGTGATCGGGGCGACCGACGATCTGGGTTTCCACGCCATCGAAGACAAGGTTCACGTCAACGATCTGCATGCCACCACAATGACGTTGCTGGGGCTCGATCATGAGCGGTTGACCTACCTCTTTGAGGGGCGTTACCGCCGATTGACCGACGTGGGCGGCGCGAACGATCTCGCCAGGCGGTTGACGAGCTAAAGAATTGAAAGCTGAAGACAAAGACGACAACAGGGGATTGGATATTTTAATAAGACGAAAGGATTACAATGACCCACTCACAGATTTCCGTGCAGACTTGAAATGAAAGACATACTACTCACAACAATCGCAGCCGTGGTGCTGGTGGGGTGTGGTGAGTCGCAGCAGTCGACTCCTTCACCAGAAACACCACCCGCTGAACCCGTTGCTGAAGTGCCAGCGCAGCCATCGCCTCCTCCAGTAGAAGCAAAACCAGCTGAACCAGTTGCTGAAGCTGCAAAACCTACAACCCCACCCAAAGCGGTTTCAGCGAATAAAGGTGCTGATCCCGCTCGAGGGATAAATCCAAAACCGCCGACAGCCAAAGCACCAGACATCTCAATTCTATATGCTGCCAAAACAGGAAACATCGAAGCCGTCAAACAGTACTTGGCCGCTGGTACGGATGTGGATGCGAGGGATGCGGAAGACAAGACTCCTTTGCAACATGCGGTTTATTGGGATCACAAAGAAATCGCCGAACTGCTTATCGCCAAAGGTGCCGATATTAATGCGAAAGATAATGCAGGCAAAACATCGCTTGATTGGGCAAAAAGAAGTTCCCGACCCATGAACAACCTCCTCCGCAAACACGGCGGCAAGACGGGTGAAGAATTGAAAGCTGAAGGGAAATGAAACACCTCCTACTCACAACAATCGCAGCCGTGGTGCTGTTGGGGTGTGGCGAGTCGCAGTCACCAGAACCGCCGACAGCCAAAGCACCAGACATCTCAATTCACGAAGCTGCCGCAGACGGAAACATTGAAGCCGGTGGCCGCGCCTCCGCTGAGCGGCCACAGTAAAGGCGGCCACTTACCTTGATTTATGGGTTCAGATCGCCAGTCCGATGATCATAGAAAAGAACTCGGGTCAAGAGCTTCTGTCTAGAATCATGGCCATGTTGGAGACGATGATCGTCCGCAAGAAAACGAGCCTGCCGACGAGAGCTTTCGACAAGAGTTTCCGACGAGAGTTTGGAGGCAATATATCATAATGTCGAAACTCCTCGTCCCCCCCCTAGCAACATCGGATCGACAAGACGGGTCTCAACCCATAGTCTGCGGCATGATAAGTCAGTCGGCGATTCGCGCATACAACCTGAGGATACCCGGCGCTTGGAGCATGGCGCTGTCTTTGCTTCTCTTGAACCTTGTCGCGGTTCCGGCCGTGCTGGGGGCCGATTGCAACGGCAACGGTGTCGACGATATTGAAGATATCAACAATGGCTACAGCGCTGATTGTAACGGCAACAACATCCCGGACGAATGCGAAGGATGGCCGATCCGGCTTTCCATCGATAGCGACGAATTGACTTTCGAGCGATCGCCGAAATATCTCGCGTCGGGCGACCTCGACAACGACGGCGATCCGGACCTTATCGTCGGCCAACAAAGCGGCGCCACATCGTCTCTTTCGGTGATCCTCAACCAGGGTGGCCGGAGCTTTGAGAACGCCGGCGATTACGTCGTCAACGGCATTCTCTACACGCTCTCACTTGTCGACTTGAACGGCGATGCGTTTCTAGATGTCGTCGTTGCGAGTGGCGCCCGGATCGTCACGCTCTTCAATCAGGGGGACGGGTCTTTGGATGGCGCGACTACCTACACACCGATCGCTGACACGCGCTTTGTCCACGCTGCCGATGTCAATGGCGACGGGGCGGCCGATCTTTTGAGCGCCGATCGCAGCATGAGCACGGTTTCTCTTTGGTTGAATGCGAACCAGGGAGATGGAAGGCTCGACGACGCGCTACATCTCGAACTCGGCGCGGTCGATCCCGTCTCGATCGTGACTGCCGATGTGGATGGGGACGGCGATCCGGACCTGGTGACGGCCAACCGTGGAACGAGAGACTTCTCGGTCCTGCTCAATGACGGCGACGGCGCCTTCGCATCCCCGGCGACTTACCCCCACGGCGGCGCGAGCCCGGATCCTTTGTCCCTGAATGTCGCCGATTTCAACCGTGACGGCGCCCCCGACCTGGCCATCACGGCGGATGGGGCGCTCATTATAGTGTTCAACAACGGCGTCGGCGCCTTTGGCGAGCCGATCACGCGGCCGACGCCGCTGATTCCCAACGCCGTCAAACTGCTGGGACACGCCGATCTTGACCGCGACGGAGATCTCGACCTGGTCACACAGTTCACCCAGACCCAAGGGCTGCGGGTCGAGCAGAACGACGGCAGCGGCGGATTTGGAATAACGACGGAAATAGCCGTTGATTCGTTGGCCGCGGCCATGACGGTGGCGGACTTTGACGGTGACGGCTGGAAAGACTTGGCGCTCGCGAGCTTGAACCTCAAAGCGGTGAACGTGGTCTGGAACGACGCCGGCAAGGAGGGCGCCTCGCCTGGGATCGAGGAACTCGAACCGACAGGGCTCGAACTGGTAATCCTGGAACTCGAGGGTTGCGGCGATGAGCGCGGCTGCCGGCCTCACGGTGGCACGCTGATCGATCTCGACGGTGATGGCGACTTGGATGCGGTCGGCATCGTTACCCACCCCGCGGAATTTGTCATAATCGACAATGTAGATGGGATCATGACGCCAAGGCCAAAGCCCTATCGCTTCGGCGCGACCGGACAGCAGAACGGCGAGCACGGCCAGTGGGTCACGGCCGGCGACCTCGATGGCGACGGAGATATGGACCTCGTTTCCGTCGACAATCACAGCAACGACTTATGGGCGCATATCAACGTGGGCGGCGGCGTCCTGGAAAGAGTGCGTCCGAACAGGCGGGTTCGTGTCGGCGCCGCGCCACAGCACGTAGCGCTTGGCGATCTGGACGGTGATGGCGATCTGGACGGCGTCGTCTCGAATCTCGGGGACGACAGTATCTCTATTGTCACCGGCAATGGCGATGGAACTTTCGAGGCGCGGAGCAGGACAATCAATACAGGATTGGGCACGACGGCGACGGTCATTGCGGATCTCACCGGCGACGCCGCGGCCGATATCGTGACGGCGAACTCCGCCGCGAGGTCACTCACGCTGCTCGTGAACGACGGTAACGGAAATTTCCCAAGCAGAGACAGGACTCTTCGTCTCGCCGGCAATCCCAACGGAGTGACCGCCGCCGATCTGGACAATGACGGCGACCTTGACCTCATCGCCGCGATCGGCGACCGCCGGAACTGCGCCATCCTTTTGAACGAGGATGACGGATCGTTCGCCAGGCCGACGTATTACCCGGTCGACCAAGCCGGGGTTTATTCGGTGAGCGCCGTCGACTTCAACCGGGATGGCTTTCTCGATCTCGTCACCGCCAATGAAGGCTCGGGAAGCGTCACCATCATGCTTGGAAATGGCGACGGAACATTTCGCGCGCCGACGAGCTATTCCGCCGGGCGGAATGCGGGACCGCGGGTTGCGCTCCCCGGGGATCTTGATGGGGATGGGGACCTGGACATCGTCACCTTCAATCGTGAAGGTCACACGGCTTCGGTGTTCTACAACAGATCGGTCTCCCTCGCCCCGGACTTTGTCGAATCCATCTGTACCGTCGCCGATTTTCTGAAGCTCTCCGCTCAGGTGTCCGGGGGGGACGAGGCCGGTCAGCGATTTGTCAAATTCACCCTTCCCTCAAGCGACGAGGCCACGCTCCGAAAGACCGTCTATCAGAATTCCTCGCGCTTCCCACTTCACCAGGAATTCTTGGCCAATACCTTTCCGGAAAGTTTTCCGGCCCTCGACGCGGCGACTTACGACAACCTCGTCGGGCGGCGCGACAGCCGACGTTACTTTGTCGGCGCCGTGCGAGTTATCCGAAGCGAGGATGGTCCCCTCTTCGGCTTCAACGTCTTCGCGCGCTTTGGCGACTCCAGGGAGAAGCTCAGTGCGCAAGAGGTAAAGGCGATCCATGAACAACTCAAGGAGTCCTTCCACCTGACCCCGCTCCACTATGCGCCGACTTCGCTTGAGGCGGTTGAAGTCGCGCGGCGGTGGCAGAAGGAGGATCCGGGATTCCCAATCCTCATCGAAGGTTCGACCGGCGCCTTCGAGCCCTACACTGTCGGCGTCGGCTACGGGCGGGTGCGGATCCTCTCGGCCGCCGAATTCGAAACGGCGAACGAGAGCGGTGAAATCAGTTTTCAGGATATTCTAATCCTGGAGCGCGCGCCTCGCGACATCGAGGGTGTCGTTAACGGAATCATCTCCGCCGAGCGCCAGGGAGAACTGAGCCACGTCGCGGTGCGCACGGCTAGGCGGGGGACGCCGAACGCCTTCCTGCGGACGGCCTTGGAAGACTTTGCGGAACTGGAAGGCAAACTCGTCCGCTTGCAGGTGAGCGCGGAGGGATACTCGGTGAGAGAGGCGTCCGAGGAGCAGGCGCTTGCCTTCTGGGAAGCCAACGCGGGATTCCTCTCCCGACTCCCATCTCTGGACTCCACTTTCCAGGCGCTTTCCACTCTCGAAATGATCGCCGAGATGGATCGTGTCGCGGCCGGCGCCCCCGCGATGGAGTCGCGGTTCGGCGGCAAGGCGGTGAACCTCGCTCGCCTACAGTCAATCCTCACCGGCGAATGGGGCCAATACCGGATGAACGGTTTCGCTGTGCCGATGGTCTACTACCTGCGCTTTATTCGATCCAACAAGATGCCATCGGCCTTTGATTCGGCCCGCGAAGTGACCTACGAGGACTACCTGAAAGAGCTCTTTGCGAGCGAGGAGTTCGGCACGAACTCGCGCTTTCGCTTCGAGGCCCTCGCCGATCTGCGGGAGCACATGCGAGATTTAGGGCAGGTAGACGAGAACCTCCTCGCCCGTTTGAGAGAACGGATTAGCGAGGTCCTGGGAACTCCTCCCGAGCGGCGCGTGCGATTCCGCTCGTCATCAAATGTGGAGGATGCCATTGAGTTCAACGGCGCCGGGCTCTACGACTCGACCCAGGTCTGCGTCGCCGACGATCTCGACGGCGACACAACCGGGCCGTCGATCTGCAACAAGACCAAGAACGGCGAGCGCGGGGTATTACGCGGATTGCGACGAGTTTGGTCGAGCCTCTGGAACTTTCGCGCCTACGAGGAGCGAGCCTTTTACCGCATTCCCAACGAGCTTGCCGCCATGGGAATCCTCGTCAACGAAGCCTTTGTCGACGAACTCGCCAATGGCGTCGCGACCACCGGAAATCCGGCGAATCGGCACGATCGCCGCTTCGTGATCACGGCGCAGTTGGGGAACAACAGCGTCGTTAGTCCCGACCCGGGAAGCCTTCCGGAGAAAAACATCCTCGTAATGGGGGAGAACGGCGAAGTGGTCAACATCATCCGCGCCGTGGCCTCGACCCTGGTAGAAGCCGGTGAGTTCGTCCTCTCTGACCTGGAACTTAAGGAACTCGGCGCTCTCATGGAGCATGTGCGCCGGGAGCTTCCCGTGGATCCCGGCGAGCACAGCCTGGAGGATATACTCTTTGAGATGGAGTTTAAGAAGAGAGCGGACGGCAGTCTGGCGCTCAAACAGGTGCGGCCCTTACTCCTCTCCAAGCGCGGTCCAGCGCCGCCGACCTTCGCGCTTGAGATCCCGGCCGAGACCACTCTTTGCGCCACCTTCAACGCGCCGAGTCTCTCGCGCACCGTGACGGATGAGTTCGAACTCAAAGCACAGCTTCGCCTCGTCGGCGGCGTGACCGAATTGCCTACGGCGATCGACGAATTCTCGGGGAACCTGATCGAAAAGCTCGTCCTCGGCCAGAATCGACGAGTGGCCACACCGGCGGGCCCGGGAGCGTTTACCTTGGACAAAGTGTCCGGAGACCAGGAAGGACTGCTTATCTACCGCTTCGATTACGAGCAACAGTTGGTCTTTCCGGATGGGAAGACAGTAGAGGTGAAGCTCGCGCTCCTGGATTTTCACACACGCGATGGCGTGATCGTCGATCAATCTTTGACTTTCGATGAGGCCTACCTGATCGACGAACTCTCCCTGAGGACGCGCTTCGAACATCGCGGCAAGGCCGTGACCAATTTCTACGGCTCATGCGATCTCGAGCTCCTTCCACTCTGGGAAATTCGCGCGGAGCTCGCGGACGGAACGACGGTGCTCCTCGAGGAGCGTTACCGAAATGAAGCCTTCGGCGACTTCCAACCCGCGGCCCTTGTCGGAGCCATCGTCGAGATCGCCGGACAACGCCGCAAGGTGACCGATTATTGGAACCTGGTCTACAAGGCGACGCGTCACAACGCGCACGCCGAACACATGATCGTCTTCGACCTTCCAGTGATCGTCCCGGGACTCGAAAAACCGGTCTTTGCGATCCACCTCATCGCGCCATCGACCGAAGACAAGATTCTTCCGGTCGCCATCTACCTCGATGAAAATCTACAGGAAATCGCCACAACTGACGCCAGGACCTACGAACGCAGCGAATCATTCAGTGGAAACTCCGACGAGCTTGTCCAGGGGATCCAGGTCGCCATCCTCTTGATCGAAGTTGACGACACGACAGACGAGTATCTGACCATCTCCTTTCAAAGAAGCGCCGCTTCCGACGACGTGACCTATCGGGTCGATAGTTCGACTGACCTCGTAAACTGGCGCGCCGACGCCGTGAGGATCTCGCTTATCGACAACGGCGACGACGTTTTCACCGAAACCTGGCGGGGCGCTTCGCCAACCAGCGCGGACACAGCGCTCTTCCTTCGCCTCAGTGTCAGAATCTTTGCATCACCATGACGCCCAGGAAATTTCCCATGCATTATCAAGACGGGCTATAGGAATCCATCGCGGATGGTCCGTTTTGGCAAGTTGACGGCGACATGCTACCGCGTTCTGCAGAGGAAACCAGAATCGTGAGATAAACGCAGCACGATAATGGCCGCCCCACCCGGTTCAAGGCCAAATCAGTCGATGAAATCAACGCTAATCACGGGGAGCAATCACTTCCGCTCAAGACTATTCCTCTTCAAGTTCCGCAATATCCTCTTTATCCTGCTCGATCAACACAGCCAGTTCAATCAAGCCCAAGTCTCTCGATCGACTCGCGGCCTCTTCCATTTCTTGCGGCCATCCTCCTTCTTCCAGGTGAGAACCTGAACTTTTTTGCATGTGCAATTTCGTGCGTAATAGTATTATAAATCTCATTAGTAGACTTCTTCTGTAGGCATTTGGGTGCAATGTAGATGCGTTGATTGTCTAGATCGCATTCGCCCTCATAAAGTTCCCACGACGGTTGAGTGTGATATACCGGGCCATAACCTTCCTTAATTTTCCAAGCCCCGTCCCGATCCCACTCTGGGAAGAGATTCTGCCGAACCCAAGTATAAGCCTCGTTCAAGCGTTGTGACATGATCTTCCTTTCTCCTTCCACGCCCCACACACAGGAAGCGTGGGCTAATCGTGGGCTAATTTTAGTGGGACTTTGATTTCACTTTTCTAGCAATACCCAGGCGTTCTCGTAGCGGTGGAACTTGGGATCTTCCCCGTTGTAGATTTAACGCTTCCCACTCCCTCTAGCTCCCCATCCAAAATCGTCCGCCGGGATGATTAGAATATTCGGTTGGTTCGCGGCCTTACCTGTGGCGTCGACACCAGTTATCGGGGATGGATCCGCACCGTAGATTGCTCCGGTCCACATCAACGCTAAAAGCACTGTCAAGATAGATCGAAGTGACTGGACCGAAAGTTTCCTATGAGATACTTTAGATTTTTGCCGATTCATATATGGATCAAAGTTTAGAGTTACTTTCAAATGCCGTCTACTTAATACGAATATTCCGAAATGCGACCTGGCAACCCTTACCGTGATCTTGCAGCGCGATAACACCTTTTCGCCGCGACATGTCACGGTCATCGTCGGAGACTTTGGAGAAGACGATGCCGTTGATCTTTTGCGTCAGGGTGTTGCCCTCGGCAATGATCTCCATCGTGTTCCAGCCTTCGCGGCAGTGAGCCACGATCTTTTCTTTGGCGGCGACTTGCTTAACCGTCTTTTTCCCGTCGGCCGAGATCGTGACCTCCTGCCCTGCGGTGGCCATTAGATGGCGCACCTTGCGGGCGGGGCTCTTTGCTCCGAGGAGCGAGTGATGCCAGAGGCCCATTTTTTCCGGTGCGGCGATCTCGACCTGATAGCCGAAGACCTGATGCTTGCCCAGGTCGTCACTGCGAACCTGAACGCCGGAGTTGCCGGCTTTGTAGTTGAAGTCGAGACGAAGCACAAAATCGGATGGGGTGCCGCCGCGCCAGATGATCCAGTTGCGCTTCTCCTCTTTCCCGGTGCAGGAAAGGGTGCCGTCGACAACTTCCCAGGCTCCTTCTACGTGATCCCACTTGTCGAGGCTCTTGCCATCGAAGATGGGGGTGAAGCCGCTGTCGTCCGGTGCCAGGACAGCGCTTTTAACTTTAGAGGACGGGACGGCCCTGCGACTGCCAGTCCCTTTGGGCGGCCGCACTTTTTTCACCGTCTTCCACTTCTTGCCGTCCCTGGAGACGAGGATGTCGAAAGAGATGGGCGTGCGGCCGGTGATCTTTCCGTTCCGGTCCCGAGAGAGAACAACCCGGTCGATTGTCATGACCTTCGGGAACTCAATCTGAGCCCAGCCCGTTTTCTCTGCCGGAATCCAACTGCGGGCGTTACCGTACTTTCCATCGTTGAGAAATTCGATTCGGTGTTTTTCTTCGTGGCCCGCAAGGAGCGACGACGCGCTCGCCTTGGCGCCATTAAACTGCAGGGCGAGGTTCTTCGGCGAGTCGCCGGAAAAGACTTCCAGTTCGTCGATGCAGGGTGCACCACGATTGGAGGCCAGAACATTCACCCGAACAAACTTTGCCTCGGTTGGCGTAAAACCAAATGCGTTCGGCTGAACGGGATCTATCGCACGATTTACCTCGTCCCTGGTGGGATCTATCGCCACTTTCCTCGGCGGAACGGTAGACGCCGATGTTGGTGAAACGGGTGTTTCCCGAACCTTTATATTCCGCAACCAGAACGGCAGGCCGTGATCCTGAAAACCGAAAAAACCTTGCTTGGGCTTGGCCCGCAAATTCGGATGTGAAAGCGTGGTTTCGTTCACCAGTTTGCCATTGAGCGAGACCGTAATCTTTCCACCTTTGCTTACCACTTTCATCTTATTCCACTGCCCGGCTGGCTTGGCGGCGTTAGCTTTGGGGTCGATATCCGGCAAAATTCCGCCGCAAGTTCCATGAGCGCTCAGCTTGGATTGGCCGGCAGAGTCTCTGATCTGCACTTCGATGACTGATCCTACGGCCTTTTGGCGATCGGCGACGTTGAAATAGAAGCCACTGTTGCCTCCTTTTTCATGTTTGTACTCGAACTCGATCTCAAAGTCCTTGTAAGGCACTTTACTCCACAGGTAATGACCATAGCGTGTCCAGCCAGCCTCCCCGGGTCGTGGAGTCAGGACAAAAGCGCCTTCGTCATCGACCTTCCAATTCCCGGTGGTTTCCCAATCGGCCAATGTTGCCAGCTTAGCAGTCGGGGGACTGGCGTGGGTGGATTGGTGAAGCATGTAGGCGAGCAGGTGATTCATTTCGTCAGGTGACTGAACCAAGCCGACCGGCATCATGGACTGATGACTGGTGGCACGCTTGGCAACCTCGGCTCCCGAAAGTTTCATCACCGTACCCGTGATGATGCGTAAATCGATTTCGTCTCCATCCTTCTCGATAAAACCGATATGAACCGATTTATCCTTCATGGTAAGCGTGGTGGGATGGAAGTTGGGCGAAACAAAACGGTTTGGAAGCAAGATCGATTCGGCCAGGTATTGAGGGGAAAAGCGTGTATGCACGCCTACCAGCGAGGGACCGATGCTTCCGCCCTTGCCGTCGTCGGGAGCCAAGTGGCAAGCAATGCAACCGCGCTCCGTAAAAAGTTTTTTACCAAGCCCCACTCTCCCCTCGCGGTGGGACGAACTCCAGTCGATGCCGACAAATGCAGGAGGAATTTTATCATTGCTGGATAAGGTTGCCGACGTCAGGGCCCGTAGCGCTTTTTTCTGGGCCCGGGCGTTCTGCGATGCCGTTGACTTGGACGCCAGTTCTACACCGGCACCCTCGAGGATCGTCAGCACCTTGGGGTCAACCTCGGTGTTTTTCAGAAAGAACAATTGGACCGCGGCAGGAAGTTGGACGCTTGGGGACGGATCGTTCAAGGCTTTGGCAAGAAGAGAAAAATGAGGAGCCACGGACTTCCTGTTGCCTTCGGCCCGCCACCACTCGGAGGGCATGTAAATGAAGATCGGTTTGCCAAGGTCGGCCAGCTTGATCGGGCCGTCAGCCTGCGCAAAGGCCATTTGATTTGGGCGAGCCAATTCCAGAACCTTCGGGAAGTTCGAGGTCGACTCGATGGCATACCAGATGTGGAAACCAGCGGCATTCACGGCCCCCTGGCGAACGAGCTCGGATTCATCTGCAGCCCAGCGAGTCAGTTCGGCAGACGATGCGCGGCGGGCCAGTAACTGGGCGGCTGACTGGCGAACGAAGGCATCGGGATCAGCTGCGAGGCGAACGATGGATTCCGGTAGCTTGGCACTCGGGGTCGCATGGAGGTATTCCAAGAGGGCGTGTCGAACACCCGGCGACTTCGCCTTGGCCAGGATCGACTTCACCTCGAGGGGTTCAAACTTCGTGGGAAACTCAGCCATTACTCGAATCGCCAATTCGCTGACCAGCTCACCACTGACGGCCAGCTTCCGGATGCGCTTCAAGGATGCATCATCACCATGAACCGCGGCTAAATAAATCAGGGAGCTCAAAGTTCCGGCGGAGGGCGGTGTTTTCAGAAAACGTTCGGCTGCTTGTTTCAGGACGGGGCCACGGCGCCGCAGAATTTCTTGATGGGCCTTGTAACGCACGGTCCATGACTTATCGAGCAACCCAACGAGGTCGGATTTACTGAGATCCCCACTTGCCGTAGGGGCCTTGGGAGAGATCAACAACAGGTCGGTCTGGCGCACCGGAGACCCTTCGTTGCCCTGCATATAGCAAACGGAGGCCACCATTCTTCCGTCGTTCAACGGCGTAATGGAAACCGGGCGGCGTAATCCTTCCCCTACAAGAAAGGCTTCCGAGGGTGCGCTAAAACCGGTGCCGTTGGCGGAGATCGTATGCCGGCTAATGGTGCGGTTGCCCCAGTTGGCGACCAGCACAGCGCCATCGTGCCAACATTGACCCACCGGAACGTCCAGCTCCAGGTTGACCACCGGAAGCAAGTCACGCCGCTTCGGGTTTTGACGGGCCGACCATCCCCGAACCCAACCATGCCACGAATGACGCGGGGCATAAACCAGCTTACCCGGCGATGCAGCAGCACCTTCCTGGTCATTATCATTGGCGAATAACCGCCAGTTTGGGTCGAAGGATATTCCGCAGCTGTTGCGCAAGCCGCTCGCGTGAACGGTTAGGGAATGATCCTCCAGTCGATAGCGTAAAACAGCCCCTACGCCGGTATAGGAAGCTTCCTTGTTCTCCGGCCCAACATAAAAAGTCCAACGCCACAAGTGGTCGGGGCGCGCACGGTCCCAGTGCATGTGCGGTTGAGGATCCCCCATGGAGAGAAACAAGTCACCGGTTGGGCCGAATTCCATTCCATGAAGACCTTGATGA
>Ga0310121_10002993_pt1 | contig 15689 bp, 4 predicted proteins | sample CB27_Tmax_986_MG_FD_203504 | JGI IMG/M metagenome (GOLD analysis project Ga0310121, IMG submission 203504) | Marine microbial communities from Western Arctic Ocean, Canada - CB27_Tmax_986 | ecosystem: Environmental > Aquatic > Marine > Oceanic | place: Canada: Western Arctic Ocean | collected...
CGGTTCGCCAGGCGCTGCGCCTGCAACGCGAGGGCCAGCTCGCACCTGAGGCGCTTTACAAACTTCCTAACGGCCTGGTGGTAGCGCATCTGAACAAGAGCGAAACAGATTTCGTCTACGCCGAGGTCTTTCAGAAACAATCTTATCTGCAACACGGCATCACTCTCGACGATGGGGACTGCGTCTTCGACGTGGGAGCGAACATCGGCCTGTTTACACTCTTTGCCGCCCAGCGATGTCGCAACCTATCGATCTATGCTTTTGAGCCGATCCCGCCGGTTTTTGAGTTGTTGCGCCTTAACGTCGCGCTTTACGATCTGGACGTAAAACTGTTTGCGCTGGGCGTCAGCGACCGGGCCGGGAGCGCGACCTTCACCTACTACCCGCATGTCTCGATCATCTCTGGGCGTCTGGCGGACGAGGCCGAGGAGAGTCGGGTGATCAAGTCGTTCATCCGCCGCGAGAATGCACCCCCCGACGAACTGCTGGACGAGTTGCTGGCCGACCGTCTTCAGCAGCAGAAAATTGCCTGCCCCATGACCACGCTTTCAAATGTGATCCAGGAGCAGGGGGTTGAACAGATTGATCTGCTGAAGATCGACGTGGAGAAGAGCGAGCAGGCCGTCCTGACCGGCATCCAAGCCGCGGACTGGCCGAAGATTCGGCAGTTGGTCGTGGAGGTGGATGCCGGTCAGGACGGTCGGCTGGAGCACATCGAAACGCTGCTGCGCCGGCGGGGCTTCGATGTGACCAGTGAGCAAGACGCGCAGTTGGTCGATAGCGGCCTGTTCAATGTGTACGCCCGAAGAGGGGCTGCGGCGCGCCGGTGGGGGGCGCCGCAGCGCCACACTGACGCCCAAGATGGCGCGCCGCCGAAAGCCTGGCACAGCGCCGGCGCGCTGACGCAAGCTGTTCGCCAGTTCCTGCAGCGCCGCCTGCCGGAATACATGACGCCAACGGACTTCGTGCTGCTGGATGTTTTCCCAATAACCGCAAACAGAAAAATTGACCGCAAAGCGTTGCCTGCCCCGGAGACTACCGCCGGCGCGGCGCGCAGCGCGCCCGTTGCGCCGCGAAACGACATGGAACACGCGCTGGTCAATATTTGGACGACTGTTCTAGGCAGCGGACCGATCGGTGTGCATGACAATTTCTTCGAACTGGGCGGCCACAGCCTGAAGGCCCTGCAAGTGGTCTCCCGCCTGCATAGCCAGTTGGACGTAAAAATTGGGTTGAGCGACCTTTTCCAGGCGCCCACGGTGGCAGGGCTGGCGGAAGCAGCGCGCCGGGCCGCGCCGGGTGCGTATGTGCAGATTTCGCTCGCCCCAGCGGCCGCCCACTATGCCGTTTCGCCCGCGCAGCGCCGGCTTTGGGTACTGGATCGCATGGAAGCGCTCGGCGCAGCGTATAACATCCCAGCGCTCACTTTGTTGGATGGCGCGCTGCATATCGACGCGCTCCGCCAGGCGTTGACGGCGCTCGTGGACAGACACGAGGCGCTGCGTACCACCTTTATGGAAGTAGACGGCGAGCCGCGGCAGCGAATTCATCAAAGCGCCGCCGATATCGGGTTCCGGCTCGAGGTCACTGATCTGCGTGAGGCAGCGAACCCGATCCGGCGCGCCCGGACGCGGGCGCTGCGCGAAATTGAAATCCCGTTCGATCTGGGGCGCGCCCCGTTGTTGCGCGCCCGGCTTTATCACTTGGCGGAGCAGCGCTATCTCTTCCTGCTCACCATGCATCATATTGTGAGCGATGGCTGGTCTATGGATGTACTCGTCCGGGAGTTGCTGGCGTTGTACCAGGCGTTTGCCGAGGGCAATGCGAATCCGCTGCCGCCTTTGCGAATTCAATACAAAGATTACGCCCATTGGCAGAACGAACGCCTCGCCCGGACAGAAGCGGATCGGCAGCGCGCCTATTGGGTCGCGCGCCTTTCCGGCGAGATACCCGTCCTGGCGCTGCCCACCGACCAACCGCGACCAGCGTTGCAATCGTTCCGAGGCGCAGCCCACGAGTTTGTTCTGGAGCGGGCTGCGACGCAAGCGCTGTTTGAGCTTGGCCGGGCGCACGGCGCGACGGGCTTTATGACGCTGCTCGCGCTCGTCAAGACGTTGCTCTACCGCTACACTGGTCAAGAAGACCTGATCGTCGGTTCGCCAGTTGCCGGGCGCGAGCACGCCGATCTCGAAGGCCAGGTCGGCTTCTATATCAACATGCTCGCCCTGCGCGACAATATTCAGGGCAGCGACAGTTTCGAGCGAGTACTAGAACGGGTCAGAGACTCGGTCACGACGGCCTTTGAACACCAGAATTACCCCTTTGACCGCCTGGTGGAAGAACTCGACTTGCAGCGCGATATGGGCCGCTCGCCGCTATTTGACGTCGCAGTAACGCTCCAGAACGCGCCCGATCCGATTTCGCAGCTGCCCAACCTGGGTACGACGCTGATCGAACTGCCCACCAGCAGCAGCAAATTTGATCTGACCTTCTTCTTTACAGAACTGGAGACCGGCGACCTGCATGCGCTGATCGAGTACAGCACCGATCTGTTTCAGCCGGCGCGCATCGAGCGGCTGGCGGGTCATTTCCAGGAATTGGCGGCCAGCGTGCGGCGCGACCCGGATGAGTCCGTGAGCCGTTTGAATATGTTGCCCGCCTGGGAACGGCGCAAAGTTGTGGCCGAATTCAACGCTATGCGCAGCGAATATCCGCGCGAACAGACCATCGCTGCGGTATTTGAAAACTGGGTCGCGCGTGCCCCGGAAAATGTGGCTGTGCAACAAGGCGAAACCGCGCTGACGTACCGTGAACTGAACGCGCGCGCCAATCGGGTAGCGCGCTATCTGCGCCAGCAGTGCAATCTGCAGCCTGAAGGGCACGTAGGGGTGCTGCTGGATCGCTCGGAGTGGACGGCGGTCGCTTTGTTGGGCATTCTGAAGGCCGGCGGCGCGTACCTGCCGCTCGATCCGAAAACGCCGCAGCCGCGTACGGCCTACATGCTGCGCGACGCGGAATGTGACACCGTACTATCTGAGCCGCAGCACATAGCGGGATTGCTGGCGGGCGCGCCTGGCGCGGTGGACATCCGCGCCATCGCGGCCGAAGACGCGAGCAATCCGCCGCCGGTCGGTGATGGCGACAGCCGGGCCTATGTAATCTACACCTCCGGCTCGACCGGCCAGCCCAAAGGCGCGTTGATCGCGCAGCGTTCCGTGCTGCGCCTGGTGTTGAACACGAACTACATCGCCATCCAGGAGACGGACCGCATTCTGCAGACCGGTTCGCTAGCCTTCGACGCCTCCACTTTCGAAATCTGGGGCGCGCTGCTGAACGGGGCTTGCGTGTGTTTTCCGGACGAAGAGACGCTCTTGAAACCCGATGCCTTGGGAAAGGTCATTCAAAAGCACGGTGTGACGATCATTTTCCTGACCACGGGCCTCTATAATCAGCTCGTGGAAGCGGATATCGAGATCTTCCGCGGGCTGCGCGCTTTGCTAACCGGCGGCGAAAAAGTGTCGGTGCGCCAGATCAACAAGGTGCGCCAGGCGCACGCCGCGCTGACGATACTGCACGTGTATGGACCCACCGAAAACACGACCTTTTCCACCTATTATCCGGTCACGCAGACCCACGAATGGGATGTGCCCATCGGTTTTCCGCTCGCCAACTCGACAATCTATATTCTGGACCAAGACGGCGCGCCCGCGCCGATCGGCGTCCCGGGCGAGATCTGTACAGGCGGCGACGGCGTGGCGCGGGGCTATCTAAATCAACCGGCGTTGAACTCAGAGCGGTTTGGCGCGGATCCGTTTCTGGAGGGCGGGCGCCTCTACCATACCGGCGACCTGGGGCTGTGGCTGCCGGACGGGGCCGTCAAGTTCATCGGGCGGCTCGACAACCAGTTGAAAGTGCGCGGCTTCCGAGTCGAGCCGGGGGAGGTCGAACATCGCTTGCTCGCACACCCGGCGGTGACGGAAGCGATTGTCATCGGGCGTAAGACTGCAGCCGGCGGGCAAGAGTTAATCGCATATTTCGCTGCAGAGCAGGAATTAAGCGCAGCCGCGTTGCGGGCGCATGTAATCGCGGCACTGCCGGATTATATGGTGCCAGCCTACTTTGTGCAGCTGGAACAGCTGCCGATCAAGGTGATGGGCAAGGTGGACCGCCAGGCTTTACCGGCGCCGGAGACGGCGGCGCTCGCAATCGGCAGCCCGTATCAAGCGCCGCAGAGTGAGACCGAATCGCTCCTGGCGGATGTCTGGCAGGCCGTGCTTAATCGAGAGCAAATTGGCGTCCACGACAACTACTTCAACCTCGGCGGCGATTCGATCATCGCCATTCAGTTGACAAGTCGCTTACGTGAAATGGGCTGGAAACTGCAGATTCAAGACCTATTCCAGACGCCAACCATCGCCCAACTCGCGCCGCGCCTGGAGCGGGTCGGCCAGTCGGCGCGGCGTGAAGCGGTCACCGGCCCGGTTCCGCTGACGCCGGTGCAGCGCTGGTTTTTCGAAATGCACACCGGGGAAATCCAGCATTTCAATCAGGTCGTGTTGCTGCGGGCCAACGAGCGCCTGGACGCAAGCGCCCTACGAGCGGCCCTATATAGATTGCACGAACACCACGACGCCCTGCGCATGACCTATCACGTTCAAGACGATCAGATCACGCAGACCAGCCAGGGGCTGGAGCAGCCGTTCGGCTTTGAAGTCGTCGAGCTGCAGGCCGCTGCGCACCTAACCGCCCACGCCGAAACGGTACAGCGCAGCATCGACCTCGAAAACGGCCCGCTGCTCAAGTCCGTCCTGTACCAGCTGCCAGATAGCGACCGGCTGTTGCTCGTCTGCCACCACCTGGTGGTGGATGGCGTCTCATGGCGAATTCTGTTGGCGGACCTGGAGCGCGGCTACGGCCAAGCACGGGCAGGCGCTGCTATCGATTTTGGTCCGCGGCCGCCATCCTACCAAGAATGGGCCGAAGCGCTTGGGCAGTACGCCCTCCAGGCGGATTTCACGCTCGTCAAGGACTACTGGTCGGTTGGTACGGCGGGCGATTCTAACTCTGTGTCGCCGGCGGAGGGCGCCAACGCATATGGGGAGAGCCGTTCTGTGGGTACACGGCTCTCGGTAGCGGAGACGGAAGCGCTGCGCACGCGGACGCACCATGCCTACAACACGCAGATGAACGACGTCCTGCTTGCGGCCTTGGGACGCGCGCTGGGCAACTGGAGCAGCGAGCAGACGACCTGGATCACGCTCGAAGGCCACGGGCGGGAGTCGCTGCCCGGCGTGTCGGATGTGAGCCGCACAGTCGGCTGGTTTACCAGCCTGTATCCATTCCAGCTGCCGCCGGTGGGCGCGGACATTGGCGTGCAGCTTAAGCAAGTCAAAGAAGCCTTGCGCAGAATTCCGCGTAAAGGCGTCGAATACGGTATTTTGAAATACTTGGCTGCGCCGGAGCAGCGCGCCGGGCTGCCGCTCAATTTCCAACCAGCCATCAGTTTCAACTACCTGGGACAATTCGAAGCGGGTGCGCAGGACGGCTTGTTTGCTTTCGCAGAGGAGTTAACCGGTGAACCGGTCAGCCCCACTCTGGCGCGCCAGCACGAGCTGGACATCACCGGCGCGCTGTTGCAGGGGCAACTGCAGCTCACCATTGTCTACAATCCCGGGCGTCAGTCGCTGGATCGGGTAGAAGCGCTCCTAACAGATTTCAAAGCGCAGCTGCTGCAGGTCATTGAACACTGTCGGAATAAGGCGGACGGCGAGAAAACTCCTGCCGACTTCACTTATTCCGATCTTTCGTTAGAAGAGTTCAAGAGCATTTTGGATAAACTGTCGTGAAGCAGTCGGACGTCGAAGACATTCTCCCGCTCACCCCCATGCAGGCGGGTCTGCTCTTCCAGGCCCTGTACGACGCGGACTCCCAGGCGTATTTTTTACAAATGACCTTTCGCCTGAAAGGAGCGTTGGACTATCCAGTTTTTACACAAAGCGGCCGGCTGCTCTGCCACCGCAACACCGCACTGCGGAGCGCATTTTTGTACGATGACCTGGATCGTCCAGTGCAGATTGTGTTTAAAGAGCGCCCGCCCGAAATGAACCTGCATGACCTGTGCAGCTTCTCCAGGTCTGAGCAGCAGGATCACGTCGAGGAATACCGGCAGCAGGATCGTCTGCGCGGCTTTGATCTGCAGCGCGATGTGTTGCTGCGCGTCGCCGTCTTCCAGCTTGATGAGTGCCAATACGAATTTGTTTGGAGCTATCATCACATCCTCGTAGACGGTTGGAGCTTTGGCATTCTGCAGGCGGAGTTTCGCCAAATCTATGCCGCTTTGCTGCGTGGCGCAGCGCCCGTGCTGCCGCAGGTCGTGCCCTGCCGTGACTATATCCGCTGGCAGGAGGCGCAAGACCAGGACTCAGCCCGCGCGTATTGGGCGCACTATTTGTCGGGCTATGACCAATTGGCAGCGCTGCCAGAGACGGGCCGCCACGCAGACGACTACGAATTGCGCGAGCACGTATTTGGCCTGGAGAAGGTGACCAGCGCCGGGCTGCGGGCTTTGGCCGCGCGCGCGGACGTGACGCTCAACACGGTTATCCAGTGTCTGTGGGCGCTGCTTCTGGCGCGTTACAATGGCGTGGACGATGTCGTTTTCGGTGCGATTGTGTCGGGGCGCCCGGCCGCATTGCCTCGCGCGGAAGGGATGGTCGGCCTGTTCATTAATGCCGTTCCGGTACGTATCGGGCTGCCCGCTGACCGGCTTTTCACAGAGGTACTGCGCTCTGTGCAGGAGGCGGCGCTCGCAAGCGAGTCACATCATCATCTCCCCGTGACCGATATTCAGGCTCAATGCGCCTTGGGTCGCGATCTCTTCAATCATCTGCTGACGTTCGAAAACTACCCGCTGGAGCCGACGCCGGTCGCCGATGGGTCGCCGCTGGGGGAATTCGCCGTCGAATGTGTTGATGTCCACGATCGCACCCACTATGACTTAAACGTAGTCGTCACTCCCGACGACGCGATTCAAATTAAATTCAGCTACAACGGCCAAGTCTATTCCGAGTCACATATAGCGCGCACAGCCGCCCATTTATCCACCGCGGTCGAAAGCGTGCTGCAAGCGCCGGATCAGATTGTCCAGGATATCGAGCTATTGCCGACCTCGGAGAAAGAGCAGCTCGTACGGAGCTTTAGCCCTGCCCAAAGGACATATCCGCAGGATGAGACTCTCGTTGAGTGGTTCGAGGCACAAGTCGAGCGAACCCCGGAAAAACCCGCACTCCTCTTTCCCGGCGGCGCCCTTAGTTACCATGAATTGAACGCGCGCGCCAATCGGGTGGCGCATTATCTGCAAACCGAACACGGCGTGAAACCAGAGGACTGCATCGGCGTGCTGCTCGACCGCTCGCCGTGGGTAATCGCCGCCATCTGGGGCGTTCTGAAAGCCGGGGCTGCTTATGTGCCGCTTGAAACCAGCTGCCCCCAGGCGCGCCTGCGCTACATTCTTCAGGACAGCGATTGCCGGCTGATCTTGACCGAAGACGCCCATGTAGAGCACGTCGCGGAATGTTCGCCGGCCCCGGCGGTCATCGTGCGACAGCTGCCCGAGACGCAGACCACCAACCCGGCGCGCGTGGCTGGGCCGCAGAACCTGGCATATGTGATCTACACCTCGGGTTCGACCGGCGCGCCCAAAGGTTGCCAGGTGGAGCTTGGCAACTTAATGCACTACCTCTATTGGGCCAATCGATACTACTTCGCCGATGACCCGGGCGGCTGTTTTGGTCTCTATTCCTCCCTGTCATTTGATCTGACGGTGACGAGTCTATTCCTGCCGCTCTTGCGCGGCCAGGCCGTATATATTTTTCCGCAGGCCGCCCAAGTGCAGGATATTCTCCAGGAGAGCTTCCATCCGAATTCGCCGATTGACAGTATCAAGCTCACCCCGGCGCACATCTCGCTGCTCGAGCACCTGGAACTTGAATCCACGAACATCCAGCTTGCCATCGTGGGTGGTGAAGCCTTGGCGCTCCGCCGAGTGCAGCTGTTGCACGCACTCAATCCGAATATGGCAGTCTACAACGAATATGGCCCCACCGAGGCCACTGTGGGCTGCACGGTGAAGCGGGTTGAGCCGGATGAGACGCAGATTCTCATTGGTCGACCGATCGATAATACCCGCATTTACATCCTGAACGCGGGTCGTCTGGCCCCCATTGGTGTGAGCGGCGAGCTATGTGTCGGCGGGGCCGGCGTGGCGCGTGGCTACCGCAACCGCCCCAATCTGACGGCGCAAATGTTTATTCCGGATCCGTTTTGCACCGGCGAGCGCCTGTATCGTACCGGCGACCTGGCGTGCTGGCAGCCGGATGGCAACTTGGAGCTGCTGGGGCGCAATGACGATCAGGTCAAGGTACGCGGCCATCGAGTCGAGTTGGGCGAGATCGAACACCAGCTTCTGCATCAGAAATTCGTGCGCCAAGCTGTAGTGCTGGCGCAGCCGGACGCCGTTGGCAGCAAGGAATTGGTCGCCTACGTAGGCGGGGAGGGGACGTGGGAGGCGGCCGACCTGCGCGAGCAGCTGCGCGCTGCACTGCCAGATTATATGATTCCGAGCTGGATAGTACGGCTGGAGGAAATGCCGCTTTCAGCCAATGGGAAGATAGATCGACGCGCCCTGCTGGATCGCAGGCCGGAGCGGCCAAACGGTCGGACAGGTTACGTGCCGCCCCGGAACGAACGCGAGGCCCTGGTGAGCGCCGTCTGGCAGGAAACGCTGGCCGTCGAGCGGGTCGGCGTAAAGGACAATTTTTTCGACTTAGGCGGCCACAGTCTGAAGATGATGCAGGTGGTCTCGCGCCTGCGCAAGACCCAGGGCGCGCAGATCAGCTTGCGCGACTTTTTCGAAAACCCGACAGTGGAGGCGCTCGCTCGCCGGCTGCGCCGGGCACCAGGAGAGGCTTACGCTCGCATCGAGCCTGCGCCAGAGCAAGAGTATTACGAGCTTTCACACGCGCAGCAGCGTATTTGGTTGCAACACCAACTGGGCGCAACGACAGCCTACAATATGCCGGAGGCACATCTGGTGCTGAGCGCGCTTGACGTCTCGGCACTGGAGCGTGCGTTTGCCACGCTCCTGAGGCGACATGAGGCGCTTCGCACCGCCTTTGTGGAAGTGGCCGGAGAGCCGCAGCAGCGCATCTATCCCTCGCTGGATTTCCGTGTGCGCCAGATTGATCTGAGCGCGACAGAGGCACCGAAGCGAAAAGCGCAAGATATCGCGTCTGAAGAGGCCGGCCAACCGTTCGATCTATCCCAGCCGCCTCTGTTGCGCCTGACGATTATAAAACTGAGCGCCACGCAGCATATCATTTTACTGACGATGCACCACATCATCGGCGATGGTTGGTCGGGCACGGTGTTATATCAAGAGATTATGGCGCTCTACGAAGCCTACCGGTCCGGCCAGCCAAACCCGCTCCCGCCCTTGCGCATTCAATACAAAGATTACGCCCGCTGGCAGCTAGCGCGCGACTATGCGCGCGAGGGCGCATATTGGCTACGGCAACTGGCGGGTATGCCCGCCGGGCTGCGCCTGCCATACGACCAGATCCCAGGCGGCCAACGTGAATTTGCCGGTAGCACGGAACGGCTGCAGCTCTCGGAGAGCGTCACTGGCGGCTTCCACGCGCTGGCCGCGGAGGAACAGACGACGATCTCGAATGTCGTGCTGGCGCTGTTCAAGCTGTGGCTATATCAACTAACGCGCCAAGAAGACTTGTGCGTGGGCCTGGCTATCGCCAACCGCAACCATCCAGATCTGGAAAACCTGATTGGGTTCTTTGTGAATATCATGCCGATCCGCACGCAGGTGACAGCCGAGATGGAGTTTTCAGAGTTGCTGGGGCGGGTAAAAGAGAACGTCTACGCAGCCCTGGAAAATCAGGAATATCCCTTTGACTTGCTCGTGCAGCAGCTGAACCCCGGCCGTTATGCAAACGGGCAGCCGCTAGTAAATGTGGTGTACGCCTTCCAAAGCTATAGCGATGTCCGTGTGGACATCGGCCTAGGGAACGGGCCGGCGGACGCTCCGGTCCCATCAGATCTGGCGCAGGCGCGCGACTTCGAGTTCAACTTCGAGACGGCAAAATTTGACCTGACGCTGTTTGTGCTCGCGGAAGGCGGCCGGCTATATCTGACGCTGGAATACGACACTAGTCAATTTCGAGTGAAAACAATCCGTAAATTCCTGGCCACTCTCGAGCGCTTCGCACACATGCTTGTCAGCCAAACATCATAAAATCCATGAAGCTCTCTGATTTCAATCTGCTCGATAACGCCGGGCGCGCCGAGTTGCAACGCACTGTCGCCGCTTTCAACCAGACGTACAGCGCCTACCCGCGTGACAAGACCGTCCACCAAGTCTTCTCCGAGCAAGCGGCCCGCGCGCCGCACGCAGTGGCCGTTGTTTACGGTGAGCAGTGCCTGACCTATGCCGACCTGGAGCGCCAATCCAACCAGCTCGCTCGTTTTTTGGCCGCCACTGGCCTGGTCGAACGAGAGACTTTCGTTGGCCTGATGATGGACCGTTCGCTAAAGATGGTCGTCGCATTATTGGGCATCCTGAAGGTGGGTGCAGCCTATGTGCCCTTGGAGACCGATTTGCCCTTCCAGCGCGTCAAATACATGCTCCTGGATACTTGTGCGCCGCTCTTGATTTCGGAAAAGGGTTCTATTCGCAAAGTCAACAAGCTTCAATGGGAGTGTCCCGATCTGCGCGCCATTTTGTGCATCGACAGCAACGACGTGCACGCCGAGCCGGAAGAATTGAGCGGTATGATGGACCCTCAGGTGTGGGATTACATCGCGCAAGAGGCCTTCGATGACATCTCTGGCGGCGGTTGGAAGAGCAGCTACAGCGGTGAGTGGCTCAGCCGCGAAGTGATGGACGAATACAGCGAAAACATCCGCGCGAAGTTAGCCCCCTACCTGGACTCCAGCTCGCGCGTGCTCGAGATCGGCTGCGCGTCGGGTATCAGCATGTTCCGCCTTGCGCCGCTGGTTGGCCGGTACCACGGCACAGACCTATCCGCCGGCATTGTCGACTGGGCAGCGCGCGAAGCGCAGCAGCGCGGACTAGAAAACATCCGCCTGCAGTGCCTGCCCGCCCACGCCATCGATCAGGTGCCGGCGCGCGATTTTGATGTGATCATCCTCAACAGCGTGATAGAGTGTTTTAGTGGTCACAACTACTTGCTGGACGTGCTGCGCAAAGCGATCGATCTGCTGGGCGAAACCGGCCTACTTTTTCTGGGCAATGTCTGGGATCAGGACCAGAAGGATGCCTTTGTGCAATCGCTGCGCGAGTTCAAGCGACAGAACCCCGGCCGGGGCTACCAGACAAAGATTGACCGCTACGAGGAGCTTTTTGTCTCGCGCGCATTCTTCGAGGACTTACGCCACGACTTGCCAGAAATTGTTGCCGTAGAGTTTTCGCAGATGCTTGGCACGGCCGAAAGTGAGCTTTCCGTGTACGGCTACGATGCCCTCTTGCGGATTGACAAACGTGGCCGCAGCGCGCCCGAACCCGCCGTCGTCCAACCCAGACACAAATACCAATATGATCGCCGGGCTTTGGGGGCACAGGCGGATACGCCGCTGGCAGCGCGCAGCGCGCCGGATAGCCTGGCCTATCTGATGTACACATCTGGCACCACCGGTCTACCAAAGGGCGTGATGGTGGAACACCGTTCGATCCTGCGGCTGGTGCTGAACACAAACTTTGTCCGCCTGAGCGAGTCGGATTGTATCTTGCAGACCGGCGCGCTGGCCTTCGACGCCTCCACTTTTGAAATCTGGAGCGCATTGTTGAACGGCTGCTGCTTGTGCCTGGCTCCCAAGGATGTGCTACTCGATCCCCGCCAGGTGGGGCGCCTGATCACGCGGCAGGGCATCACAACCATGTGGTTGACCTCCAGCCTGTTCAACCATCTCGTCGAGGCGGACATCGAGATATTCAACGGTCTGTCCACGTTGTTGGTCGGCGGTGAGAAACTATCCGCGCAGCATATCAATCGGCTGCGCGAGCGGTATCCGGCTCTAAAAGTCATCAATGGCTATGGGCCGACGGAGAACACCACGTTCACCACTTGCTTTGGCATTGATCGTCCGTTCGAGCGTGACATTCCCATCGGCAGCCCGGTTGCCAATACCACGGTCTACATTTTAGATGACCAAATGCAGCTCGCGGCGGTCGGGGTTCCGGGCAAACTCTGCACTGGCGGCGACGGTCTGGCGAGGGGCTACTTAAATGACGCCGCATTGACGGCGACCCGCTTTGTTACGCTACCGGCGGCCGTGCTTGGCGCAGCGCGCCCGACGCGTATTTACCTCACCGGCGATCTGGCTCGCTGGCTTCCGGACGGCAACGTGGAGTTCCTCGGACGCAGCGATAACCAGTTGAAGATTCGCGGCTATCGCGTAGAGCCTGAGGAGATCGAGAATCAACTGAGGCAGCAGGTGCCTGGTGCCCAGGCCGTAGTGCTGGCCCGAGATTTTGGCCGCGAGCTGGAGTTGGTCGCCTATGTCACCGGATCGCCAGAACTGAATTTCGACGACCTGCGTGAGAGTCTGCAGCGCGTGCTACCAGATTACATGGTCCCGGCTTATTTCGTCCGGCTAGACCAGCTACCGCTGAACCAGAACGGTAAAGTGGACCGTCAGGCTTTGCCCGACCCACAAAGTGCGCGCCGAACGTCCGGAGATAATTACACTGGCCCTGAGACGGAAACCGAAGAGCTATTGGTCGAAATCTGGGAAGAAGTGCTTGAGCAGCAGAACGTCGGCGTGGAAGACAATTTTTTTGACGCCGGCGGCCACAGCCTGAAGGTGACCAAGCTGGTCTCGCTGATCCACAAGCGCCTGGGCGTCGAGACGCCGTTGGCGACTGTGTTCAACGCCCCAACCGTGCGCCAGTTGGCCCAATGCCTGATGCAAGCTGCTCGCTTTGGCGTCGACATAGCCGATCAGCCCATGGTGCGTTTGCAAGCTCAGACAGCCGGCCCGGCGATTTTCGCCTTCCCACCCGGAACGGGCGACGTCTTGGGCTATATTCAATTGGCACAGCTCTTAGAACCGTATATGTTTTATGGCTTCAATTTCATTTCCGCCGAGACGCGCCTGCATCAATATGCCGATCTGATCGCGAGCGTGCAGCCGGAGGGAAGTTGTGTGCTGTTTGGCTATTCTTCGGGCGGGAATCTGGCATTTCATGTGGCGCGCGAATTGGAAGCCCGCGGCCGCTGTGTGTCTGATATCGTGATGGTTGACTCAGCCCGCCGCCACAGAAAGTATCGCCACTCGCCTGAGGAAGCCCTGCGCGTCGGAGTAGACTTCCTCAACCACGAGAGCATTCGACCTTACCTGAACACACCCGTACTCCGCGATAAAGTGCTCCGCCAAGTGCAGAACAACTTTGTTTACATTTCTAACCTGGTGGACAGCCACACGGTGAAGGCGAACATCCATGTACTCTTGAGCGTCGAGGCCCTCGGCGCTTTTGTGGATGATTCCGGTACCGAGATTGCCAGCGTGTTTGCTTGGGACGCAGCGACAAGTGGCACTTTCCAAACCCACCAGGGTTGTGGCGAGCATAACAATATGCTTTATCCGCCATGCTTGGCTGCGAATGCAACGAAATTATTGGACATCCTTGCCGCGGCCAACGCCCAGCCATGAGTGCAGGTAAGGGTACCGCTGCGGTGGATATTTTTACACGTTGGGAATCGGAAGTTCGCAGTTATAGCCGCGTCTTTCCGATCAAAATATGTACCCACTTGGGGGTAAGAAAATGCCACTTTGCGGTAAAATTATTGCGATTGATCCAGTTGGCTACTTAATGCGGCCAATCCATGACCTGATTTGAAGAATCTGACTTCATTTATGTCCACAATGATGAAACTCGTTGCCAAAAAGCTACGGGACTTTCAAATTTAGAATTGCTGAGTCGGTATACGTTCGGGACTGGGTGACCGTGCAAGACTAGTGGTACGAATGTGAAATATATACAGTGAAAGCTTTCCAACACCGTTAAGAAAGTAACCATCAGCGAAGCACAGAACGGAAAAGCCCTGTAAGCTAGAAGCTTCGCTTTTGCGTCTCGCACCCAGTGCAGTCCACTGGACTGTGAAGCGAAACTTGCAGTGCAGGCCCAAAAGCGAAGCTTCTTATCTGAGAAACACCGGCACGGGTTATCAGTACGTATTTAGAATGTCTACCACTAGGTATGTGTGCTTGAGCGGCGAAAAAAACGGAACGTTATGAGGTGCAACCAGGCCTTTGTGACCATAGTTGAGGCGTTAATCTATTGGGAGACAGACACGTTTTCGCACTCCATCCAGCGCAAGGAGGTGCTTCTGGCCGCCGCCCTGGGTGCAATACCGGAGCAGTACCTGCAGCAAATAACACAAGTAGGGGGGTTCAAACTGATATATAGAGCCGTGTTCGCAGCGTTAGAATTATGTCACGCGGTCGTAAAGGCCGTCTTCGAGCGGGCGGTTGGTTATTGAGACGTTCGGCGCAACCAGAAACGTGTTTAAGGTGCTCCCGTCTTTGTACATCACGGATCTGGTTTTGGAAGAAGGCCTTGAGCACGTGTGCCAGAGTAGCGCTGCAGCGATCCAAGATGCCGGCGAATAGCTGGGTTGTTTGCTTGCGCGCCAACACTAAGGCGCGCGTGCGCATGTTCTGCTTTCCGTACGCCGGCGGCGGCGCAGCCGTCTATTCCACCTGGACGCGGGCGTTGCAGGAAACCATCGAATTGTATGCTATCCGGCCGCCGGGCCGCGAGAGTCGCCTGGGGGAACCGCCCCTGATGCGCATTTCACACTACCTGGCGCCTCTGGTCTCGGCGCTCGAATCCTTACTTGACCAGCCGTTTGTTTTTTTTGGTCACAGTCTAGGGGCTATCGTCAGCTTCGAGGTCGCCCGACTGCTGCGCAAGCAGCAACGGCCCACCCCGGCAGGCCTATTTGTTTCGGGCAGCCGCGCCCCCCACATACCTGACCCCGACCCGCCCATTCACCAACTGAGGGAACCTGCATTCACTGCCGAGTTGCGACGCCTCAACGGCACCCCTGAGGCTGTTCTCCAGAACGAGGAGTTGATGCAGTTGCTTACGCCTTGCTTGCGTGCTGATTTTGCTGCAGTCGATACCTACGAATATATCGCCGAGCCACCCCTCAGTTGTCCTATCGCGGCCTTTGGCGGCTTGCAGGATCATAAAGTGGAGCGGGCGCAGTTGGCCGGCTGGCGCGAGCACACCAGCAGCGCTTTTGCGCAACATATGCTCCCAGGCGATCATTTCTTCTTGCACAGCTCTCAGGAGCTCCTCCTGCAGACTTTGTCGCGGCAGCTTGGGCAGCTGCTAAACGGCGTTGCAGAGATTTAGATCTTGATTGCATGAATCTTGGCTTCTATTACGGCGAGCGCTCGATTCTAGCGCCCGATGTGGTGCAGACCTCCGCCAAGGATTCTGGCGCGGCCTGTCTAAAGGCCATGCTAAACGGCTACGGCATCACGCCTCAACCCGAGCAGCTCAGCCTGGCGCTGGACACAGGCTCAGACATTATGTCAATCGATGTATTAGAGCGGGCCGCCGGGCAGCTGGGACTACGTGCGGAACA
>Ga0310121_10002995_pt1 | contig 15685 bp, 10 predicted proteins | sample CB27_Tmax_986_MG_FD_203504 | JGI IMG/M metagenome (GOLD analysis project Ga0310121, IMG submission 203504) | Marine microbial communities from Western Arctic Ocean, Canada - CB27_Tmax_986 | ecosystem: Environmental > Aquatic > Marine > Oceanic | place: Canada: Western Arctic Ocean | collected...
AGCGGCGGTTCTTGCACCACCGCCTGATGGTGGTTCAGGTTCGTTAATGGCGGCTGGCGATGGCGAGCAGCTCTCGTTCCCGGACGACTGCTTTGAGGTCGCGGTGTCCGTCGATGCGCTGGAATGGACGTCGGACCTGTTCGCCTTTCTCCGGGAGTCGGCCCGCGTGTGCAAACCGGATGGCCGGGCGGTTGCGGTGCATACCGACTGAGAGACGATGGTGTGCTCGGCTTCCGACGAGGCGCTTTCGCGGCGCGTGCTGCAGTCGTTTTGCGATTAGGGGCCGGCCGGCTGGATGGGTCGCCGGTTGCCGGCGCTGTTTCGGGCGGTGGAGCGTGAGCATGATCGCCAACGATCGCTTTGTAAGGGGCAGGTACGGGCATTACCTGGCAGGAGTAATTGCTGATTGGGCGGCCGAGCACGTCATCCCGAGTTCTGTGGACATCAAGCGCTGGCGCGCCGATCTGGCAGAACTCGACTCCCGGGGCGAATACGTCTTCAGCGTCAACCGCTATATCTGCAGTGCCACGCCGGCGAACTAATGACAGGGAGGTTAGCCGGCGACGAGGGCGTCGAAGTCAGCGAGGGTCATTCCTGGGGTGATCCGGTCGTCGTATAGAAGTTTCATGACCTCGAGATCGAGGGGGCGGAATCGCTCGAACTTGCCGGTGAGAAACGGGAAGTAGACGCTGTCGGAATCGCCGTCGGCGTGCAGCATACCGAAGGCGTGGGCGATCTCGTGGATGACCAGGTTGTTGCGCTCCCAGCCACTTCGGGTGAAATCGACGACGATGGTGCTCTGGGTCATGCGGAAATTGTTCCACCACCGCCGGGCGAGGCCGACGGTACGGTCGGTATAGACAGCTCCGGGCAGCCAGAGTCCGAAGTCTCGCTGGAGGCCGAAGATGACCTGCACGTTGCTGGCTTCGCCCTCCTCGGCCACCCGGATGGGATGGCCGGTGGCGGCCGTGATGTCCTGCAAATTGGCGTGGACGGTGGTGATGTCGTCGCTTGTCGGGCTGCCGCCGACCGATACGACCACGGGCGAATCCCAGCGTAGCAACCTGGACTCCTTGCCGGAGCTGGTGAAGGCCGCATCTCTGAATAGCGATATAGCGGCGGAGGAGTAGTCGTCGCGCAGGGAAGTGGCCGGCGTTGGTGTGGCCGTGGGCACAGGAGTGGCGGTTGGGGTGCGCGTAGCAGTGGGGCCGGGCTCGGGCGTGGCCGGGACAACCGTTCCGGGCGGATCGATGTCGGAACCGGTCCAGTAGACCAATCCCTCTGCGGTCCAGGCCCAGTGGCTCCAACCGTCGGTAAAGGTGGCGGTGTTGGTGGAGAGCCGGTAGAAGGACAACCCGGTGGATGTCTGCTGGAGGATGTCGCCGTTATCGGGATTGGCGTGGATGCACTCTAGGGGATCCCCCATGGTGTCGCCGAGAAGCGACTTGAGTTGGGCGAAACCGAAGGTGAAGGAGGGCTCGGTGCCTTGAGCGCAGTATGGAGCGGCGGCGATGGCGGCAGCGATGGCGGCGGCAGGTAGCGCTAAGGCCAGAATGGTAAGCAATGCCGCCAGCCGATGCATGGACACTCCTTGCCGATTGAAAACGCCGCCGGTTTGTAGCTTGACATCGGTAGCAAGGAGAGACCGAAGATGAACTCGATCCGGGGAAGATCCCCGACCGGCGGAGCCGCTTCCGCCGAGCCGGCATGCCGGGGCCCACCAGGAGTGGCGGGGGCTGATTTAAGAACTAGAAGGTGCTGGCGCGGCGGGTTAGGCGGGAGGTTGAGGGTGGCAGGGGCGGTTAGACGCCGGGAAATATAATTGGTTGTGCAAAAAAAAGCAGCCAACAGATGCCGGTCCGTACCGGTAAAGCCGTCACCTCAGGCCACGCACATAAGCGTGCGGGGTGCGCGGGTGCACAATCTGCGCAATGTCGATGTGGACATTCCGCGCAATCGCTTTGTGGTGATCACGGGTGTATCCGGCTCCGGGAAATCCAGCCTGGCCTTCGACACGCTGTTCGCGGAAGGCCAGCGTCGCTACGTGGAATCGCTTTCGACCTACGCACGCCAATTCCTGGGTCAGCTGGAGAAGCCGGAAGCGGACCACATCGAGGGCCTGTCGCCGGCGATTTCGATCGACCAGCGTGGGGTATCGCGGAATCCGCGCTCGACGGTCGGCACGGTCACCGAGGTGTACGACTATCTGAGGCTGCTGTTCGCGAGGGCCGGGGAGCCCCATTGCCCGAGGTGCGGGAGGCCGGTGCGGAGTCACACGGTTCAGGAGATGGTGGACCGAATAATGCAGCAGCAGGAGGGCGACCGGCTGCTGTTGCTGGCGCCGGTCGTGGTGGGATCGGACGGGCAAGCCGGGGTCTTCGCCGACGCTCTTCGCGCCGGGTTTGTGCGCGCCCGGGTTGACGGTGAGGTTGTGGACTTGCAGCCGACGCCGCGGCTGGACGGCGAGAGCGATCCACAGGTTGAGATTGTGGTGGATCGAGTCGTTGTGCGTCGTGACGTGCAGACGAGGCTGGCAGACTCGCTGGAGACGGCGTTGCGCCTGGGGGGTGGGGTGGTGCTTATCCAGATCCTGGACGGACCCGAGTTGCTGATGGCGGATCACCTCTATTGCCCGCATTGCAACCTGGGTTTTCCGGAACTGGAACCGCGATCCTTCTCGTTCAACAGTCCCCACGGGGCGTGTACAAACTGCGGCGGGCTGGGGACGATCATGGAGTTCGACCCGGACCTGGTCATTCCGGACGCGAGCGTGTCTATCGCCGACGGAGCGCTGGCGCCGGTGGAGGGACTGACCAACAGCCGCAAGGCTTCGGCGCAGCTGATGCAGGCCCTTTCGCGAAAGTTTCGCTTCAGCCTCAAGAAGCCGGTTGGGACGCTGAAAAACGAGCATCGGGAAATGTTGCTGCACGGGCAGGACGGCGAGCCGGTGGCGGTGCGGCTGAAGGAAGCGGGAGGCGATCAAAGAACGCTGGAATTCGAGTTTGAAGGGCTGATCCCGTACCTGCGGCGACGCCTGCAGGCGACGGAATCGGCGTATGTGCGGCAGGAGATCGAGAAGTTTATGACGAGTCTCACCTGCGGTGAATGTGGCGGGTCCGGCTTGCGGGCAGAGAGCCTGGCGGTGCGATTCGCCGGGCGCGGCATCGCCGACTATGCGGGGATGAATATCGTGGACGCGGCGGAGGCGCTGGCTGGGGTTCGACTGGAGGGCAGCCGGGAGGCGATCGCGCGCCCGATTATCACCGAGTTGGGGGCTCGTTTGGGCTTCATGGTGGATGTGGGCCTGGACTACCTGACGCTGGATCGCCGAGCCTCCACGCTCTCAGGGGGTGAGGCCCAGCGCATTCGCCTGGCGACTCAGATCGGCTCGGCGCTGGTGGGGGTTATGTACATCCTGGACGAGCCGAGTATCGGCCTGCACCAGCGCGACAACGCCCGGCTGCTGAGCACGCTGATGGGGCTGCGCGACTCGGGGAATTCGCTGATAGTGGTCGAGCATGACGAGGAGACGATCCGGGCGGCGGATTGGATCGTGGACATGGGGCCGGGCGCCGGGGCGCACGGTGGGGAGGTGGTGTTCGAGGGCGTGCTGGAGGAGCTGGAGGCGAGCGACTCCCTGACCGGTAGATATCTGAGCCGCAGCCTGACGATCGCCACACCGGACGAGCGGCGGTCCGGCAACGGACATGCGTTGGTGGTGGAAGGGGCGCGGGAGAATAATTTGAAATCCATGGGAGTGCGATTTCCGTTGGGGACGCTGGTGGGGGTCACGGGAGTCTCGGGCTCGGGCAAGAGCACGCTGGTCACGGGCATCCTGCACCGGGCGGCGGCCCGGCGACTGCATGGCTCGCGGGAACTGCCGGGTGAGCACGACGGGGTGCTGGGACTGGAGCACATCGACAAGGTGATCGCGATAGACCAGGCGCCGATCGGCCGGACGCCCCGGTCGAATCCGGCGACCTACACGGGCGTTTTCGGTCCGATACGCGAACTCTTCGCGGCAGTGCCGGAGGCGAGGGCCAGGGGCTACAAGCCGGGCCGTTTCTCCTTCAATGTGAAGGGCGGCCGCTGCGAGGCCTGCCAGGGGGCAGGAGTGTCCCGAATCGAAATGCAGTTCCTGCCGGACGTGTACGTGACGTGCGAAATCTGCGCAGGGCGTCGGTACAACCGGGAGGCGTTGGAGATTCGGTATCGCGGCTACAACGTGGCGGACGTGCTGGAGATGAGCGTGGAAATCGCCCTGGAGGTTTTCGCCAGCATTCCGCGCATAGCGCGACCGCTACAGACCCTGCACGATGTGGGTCTGGGCTATCTGACGCTGGGCCAGCAGGCGAATACTCTGTCGGGCGGGGAGGCTCAGCGGGTGAAACTTGCCTCCGAACTGGCGAAACGGGCCACCGGGAGGACGCTATATATCCTGGACGAGCCGACGACCGGACTGCATTTCGACGATGTGCGCCACCTGATTGACGTTCTGCAACGACTGGTCGATCGCGGGAATACGGTGGTGGTGATCGAGCACAATCTGGACGTGATCAAGAACGTGGATCGGGTGATCGACCTGGGGCCGGAGGGCGGCGAAGCCGGCGGTGAGATCGTGGCGGAGGGCACGCCGGAGGAGGTTGCGGAGAGTGGGTCGTATACGGGGGAGTATTTGAAGCGGGCGCTGGAGGTGGAGGCGCGGAAGTAGCGGGACGGGCTTGTCGGGGGATCGAGTGTGCGGCCGGGGCTCTGAATGGCCCAATTACCGCCAGTGCGCTTAGAGTGGTCCAGCGAAGACGGCGGGAGACCGCCGGGATGAGGGCGTGACGATGGAATACGAGATCAAAGGGAGGGTGATGCCGCAAGCGGAGGTGCGCCTCACGGAAGGGGAGTCGGTATACACGGAAAGTGGCGGGATGGCGTGGATGGACGACGGGATCGAGATGGACGCGAACGCCCGCGGCGGCCTGGGCGGGGCGATGAAGCGGATGTTCTCGAGCAAATCGATCTTCGTGACCTCGTACCGCTGCACAACGGCGGCCGCGAATGTCTGGTTCACGTCGAGCATGCCGGGAGTGATCGTGCCGGTGGAACTGGGTGAGGGCGAAGAGATCGTGGCGCAGAAAGGCGCATTTCTGGCGGCGGCCGACTCGGTGGAGCTTCCGATTCACTTTCAGAAGCGAATGCGGGCGGCCTTTTTTGGCGGAGAAGGCCTGATAATGCAGAAGTTGACGGGACCGGGATTGGTGCTTTTCGAAATAGGCGGCGAGGTGGTTGAGTACACGCTGGAGGAAGGGCAGACGCTGAAAGTCGATCCCGGGCACACGGCTCTTTTCGAGCCTTCGGTTGATTTCAGCCTGGAGCGCATCAAGGGCATCAAAAACATTCTGACGAGTGGTGAAGGGCTGTTTCTGGCTACGTTGACCGGACCGGGTCGGATCTGGCTGCAGACGATGCCGCTATCAGCGATGGTTGGGGCTATAGCTCAATTGCTGCCCAAGCGGCGGTAGGGCCGGCGCGATTTCGGGCGACGGCCGATCCCGGTGGATGGTTTGGCAGGATAATTCGGGATCTAGATAGAGCGAATCAGCGCCCCGGCGGGCGGAACATGTCGTCGGAGGACTGGGGAGGGGATTCGGCGGCGGAGCCGCCTGTGTGCGCGGATTCGCTATCCGATTCGGTGGCGCCGGCTTCGCCGGCCTGCGCGGTTTCGCCGTCTTTGTCCCCGTGCAGGCCATGGTCGAATTCGATATGCTGCACCAGGTCGGGGAGGTCAAAGTCGAGGGGCCCTTCGGCATGGCTGAGGCGGCCGTCCTCCATGAGCATGGTGTCGTCGGTGAACTGGCTGAGGGCCGGGTCGTGGGTGGACATGACGATGGAGATGTGGTCCTCGTCGGTGATGCGCCGAAACAGCATCATGATTTCGAGTCCGGTGACGCTGTCGAGGGCGCCGGTGGGCTCGTCGGCGATCAGCAGGGAAGGCTGGTTGGCGAGGGCGCGGGCGATGGCGACGCGCTGCTGCTCGCCGCCGCTGAGCTCGAACGGGCGGTGGCTCATGCGTTCCTCCAGGCCGACCATCGCCAGCAGATCCCGCGCCCGGTCGCGGCGGGCGCGGACGCCGACGCTGGCGATGCGCATGCTGAGCTCGACGTTTTCGAAGGCGGAGAGTACGGGGAGGAGGGAGAAGGTCTGGAAGATGAAACCCATCTCGTGCCGGCGCAGCTCGGTTAGCTGGCGGTCGCCCATGGTGGTCATGTCGCGGCCCTGGAAGAAGAGACGGCCGTCGGTTGGCTGATCCAGCCCGCCGATGAGGTTCAGCAAAGTTGTCTTGCCGGAGCCAGAGCGGCCTCGGAACGCCACAAACCGGCCGCGGGGGACTGTCCAGGTGACGCGGTCGACGGCGCGAACTTCGTTGGGCTGGCCGGTGTAGTAGTAGCGGCTGGTGTTTTCGATGCGAACTAATTCGTCGCCGAGCTTGCCGTAGGAGGGGGAGGAGGGTTCGGTGGTGGTGGCCATCAGCCGGATTTTCGCCCGAAGAGGCCGTGACGCGCCGGAGAGTCCGACTTGGAGTTGGGCGCTGGATCGACTGATTTCACGGTGACTTTGCCGTCTTCGACATCGACGACGGCCCGGCCCTCGATGCCGAGCTGATGGAGATACTCGCGGGGAATCTGGAGGCGTCCGGCGGGATCGACGATGACAAATTCTTCGTGGGTTTGCTCGTCATCCTCGGCGCCCACTCGACGGACGGTCTCGGTGCTGGTGCGGCCGTCGCGGATGGCGACGACGCGATCGACCCGGCGGGCGATGTTGCGGTCGTGGGAGACGATGACGACGGTGAGATCGCGCTCGTCGCTGAGGGTGCGGAGGATCTCGTAAATATGGGAAGCGGTTTCGTTATCGACCTCACCGGTGGGCTCGTCGGCGAGGATGAGCTCGGGCTGGTTGGCGAGGGAGATGGCGATGGCGACCCGCTGCTGCTGGCCGCCGGAGAGTTCGCCGAGGTGATGGTGCATGCGGTTAGTGAGACCGACGGCTTCGAGGAGTTCCTCAGCGTAGTCTTTGCGATTACGAGCGGATACGTTGGCGAAGAGCATGGGGGCCTGCACGTTTTCGAAGGCGGTGAGGTAAGGGATGAGGTTGCGGCCGGCCTGCTGCCAGACGAAGCCGACTTTGTAGCGCTTGTAAAAGACGAGCTCACTTTCGGGGGCTTTGACCAGGTCGATGCCGCCCACGACACAGCCGCCGGCGCTGGGTCGATCGAGGCCGCCCAGGATGTTCAACAGGGTTGACTTGCCGGAGCCGCTGTTGCCGATGATGGCCATCAGCTCGCCCTTGCGAACTGTGAGGTCAAGACCCTGCAAGGCCACAACTTCGAGGTCGGCTACCTTGAAAATTTTGACCAGATTGTCGCAGACGATGTAGGGGGCGGCGACGTTGGCGGTCTGATCACTCAACCGGCTTCATCTCCAAACTTCATGGCTTCGTGAATTCTAATACGGCGCAGCATCCATACGGAGAACGGGAAGGCCACGGCGAGGACGATACCGAAAAGCACGAAGATTCGGGCGATGTCGCCCCAGGCGGTTTCGACGATGAAGGCCGGGGTGTTGGCGAGCTGGTCGGCGCTGAGCTGCAGGAATGGTATGAACATGGCGCCGGTGAGGATGCCGAGGAGGGTGCCGACCACGGTTCCAAGGAGGATGAGAAAGCCGTTCTCGAAGAGGAACAGGGTAATCATCTGGCGCATGGACAGCCCCATGGCCCGGAGGATGCCGAACTCCTGTAGGCGCCGACGGAATGAGATGAAGGAGTAGGTGAGGAAACCGAGGAGGGTGAGCACGGTGGAGACGAAAAACCCGATGGAAAGGATGCCGAAGGTCCCGGTCTGGGTGGCGTCGGTGCGGGTTTCAATAATCTCAGCGGTGGCGTCGGTGGCGTCGACGATGTTGATATCAAGATCGCGAAGCCGATTGCCGATTTCGCCGGCGGTCTGGCCTGGACTCAGAGTGGCGATGATGTCCCAGGGGCTTTCGCCGAAGTTGCGATGGATGAAGTCGATGTTAGTGATGACGAAGGGACCGTCGTCGGGATAGTGGGTGGGAAAGGTGTCGATCCAACCGGCGATGAAGAATTCCACTTCGTTCTGAGCGATGTTGAAGCGGACCGGGTCGCCGATGCGCAGGAGGAGATCCTCCTGGAAGAAGGCGCGATCGGCCAGGAGGGCCCTTTCGTCGAGCGCGAGGGAGTTCATGAGGGCGTTGAGGGTGAAGGTGGAGAAATCGTCGCGCCACCAGACGGTGTTGGCGAAGGGGATGGGATCGACACCGTAGACGGTTATCTTGTCGGAGCTGCCGCGACCGGGAATTTGGAAGGAGGCTTCGGATTGCCACAGGCGAGCTATCTGCTCGATGGCGGGCCCGTCTTCGGTGAGGAGCTCGTAATGGCGGTCGGCCGGGGATATCAGCCAGAGCTGGCCATCTTCATCCCAGATGCCGGATTCGTTGAAATAGGCGTCGCCTCCGACCCGGAAGAAAATACGGTCGTTGATGTTGCGATCGATGGTGGCGGCCATGGAGGCGCTGAAGGTTCCGAGGGCGAAGGTCAGGATGAGCAGTAGCACGAGGCGGATGAACTGGCCGGGACTGCGGCTGATCTGGCGGAGTCCGAGATGAATGCCCACTCCGTAAAAGCGAGAGCCGAGAAAGGCGATGCCCGAAACAATGAACGGAAAGAAACGGAGAAAGACCAGCGCGACGGCGAAGATGAATACGACCGGGGCCACGAGCAGGAGCGGATCGGAGAATAGCTGGCCTTCGGGACCCAGGGAGAGGAGAGAGTCGCGGCTGCGGAGGCTGATAAATCCGTATATGGCGACGGCGAGCAGCAGGAGATCTAGAAAAAAGCGCTGATAGACGGGGGGGCGCATTACCCGGGATACGTCCTGCTTGTAAGTGACGATGGACTGGCGAGCGGCGCTTATGGCAGGGCCGAGGGTGGCCCCGATGGAGAGAGCAACGGCGCCGGCGGCGAAGAGGTAATGCTGTCCATTCAGAGCTATGGGAAGGTCTTCGCGATTGGTGAACACGAGGAAGGTGTAGGTCTTGCCGATGATCTGGGCGACGTGGGTGGCCAGAATTGGACCGATGATCATGGCGACGGCGCCGATGAGAACGCCCTCCAGAATGTAGACGCCGACAATTTGCCAGGTGCCTACCCCCCGGGACTTCAGGATCGCGATTTCGTTGCGCTGGCGATCGACCACCATGCCGGCGGAGAGGCTGATGTAGTAGAGGACGATGGCGATGATGGGGGCGCTGAGGATGAATAGCAGCAGCTTTAGGAAGAAGAGTTTCTGGTCGAATTGGAAGAAGGTCTCTTCGGGTGAGACTTCGAGTTTGGTGCCGGGGAGAATTTGGTTGGTGCTGGCCCGGAGGGTGTAAAGGCCGCCGGTGATGCGCTCGTAATTGGTGGCCTTGATCTCGTTGGCATCGAAATTCGAATACCAGGTGGCCTCGTGGAAGATTCCCGGGTACTTGTCGACTAGGTCGCCGAGGTAGACGTCGCGATCGACGTACATGGCGCCGTTGTCGAAGACGGTCTCGGCGTTGTAAATCCAGTAGGGGGATCGGGGATCGACTGGCACCCAACGGCCGACGACTTTGGCACTGAGCAGATGCTCCTCGCTGGTGACGGGGTCCTCGAACACCACTTTCACCTGCTCGCCGATGAGGAGGCCGAAGTTGTCGAGGGCGTCGGTGATCATCATGGTTTCAAGCATTGGCATCTGGCCGCCGGCGCCGTCGGGGACCATGGTAACTTCGGGATTGGGAGCGCGGCCTTCGATGATTTCGATGTTGTCCATGATGCCGGTCATGTTGAAGAAGAAGCCGTAGCTGATATCGCGGCGACGCAGGCCGGTGCGGGTGCTGTCACCGTAGGCGAGAAGAGGCATGACGTCGGTTTGCAGGTAACTGACCTGCTGCAACTCGGGGAGGCCGATGAGATCGTCGAGGTAGGAGCCTAAAAATTCATCGGCTTCTTCGTAAAGCTGGCGAGAGGTGGGAAGCTCGCCGGCGGTGCTGCGATCGAAGTGTCGCAGGAGAACGCTGCTGCGGGGTTGGATGCGCCTAGGGTCGGGTTTGGCGAGCTCGACCTTGAGAAGGAACTCGCTAATGCCTTCGGAATACAGCGGGATGGCGGTGACGAGGGTGACGGTGACGAGGAGGCCGAAGGCGGTGCTCAGGACGAGGAGGCCGTTGTTCACGAGTCGCTTGGCCACGAACGCGAGGATGGAATAAATCATCGCAAGGATGCTAACAACCCCGGGGGCGGATATTCGGAGGCCGCGCCCGGGTGGCTAGGGCGATGAGAAGATCTGCTGTCCTGCTTCGAGACCATCAAGAATCTCTATCTCGGTGTCGCTCTGAATCCCGACGGTGACGGGGAGGCTTCGCCGCTGGCCGTCGATGATGGTTTCCACGAAGTCCCGGTTATTTACGGTGCGGACGGCCGTGAGCGGGACTTTGAGGGCGTCATCTTTGACCTGGACGACGATCTTCAAGCGGGTGAGCATTCCGATGCCCATGCCCTCGCGGCTGAATTCGCCGTCGATGATCGTCTCTGGAATTTTCACGGTCTGGCCGGTGGTGCTGATGATGTTGCGGGGGAGAATGGCGACGCGGCCTTCAAAGATTATCCCGGGAAAGGCGTCGATGGTGATCTCGGTGAGCTGGCCGATGGAGAGGCTTGGTTGGTCTACTTCGGGGATCACGGCTTCGATTATGAGGCGTTCGGGATCGGCGAGGCCGATGATCTCCTGGTAGGCGGCGACCTGGTCGCCGGGCCGCCCGCGCACGAAAGTGACTTCGCCGTCGAAAGGCGCCATGACCTGATTCTCGAACGTCTGCTCCTGCAAACGCTCCAGCTTGATGCGAGTCTGCTCCAGGTTGTTGCGCAGGATTACGAGATCGAAATCTTTGGAAGATTCGCCGGCATCGTATTGGACGAGCGTGGCCCGGGCGTCTTCGAGGTTGTTGCGCAGGATTACCAGATCAAAGTCCTGCGGCGATTCGCCGGCGTCGAATTCATCTAGGGTGGTCACTGCGTTGTGGTGCTTGATGGCGGCGGAATCCAGGGTGTTGCGGGCGGACTGGATGTCGGCATCGGAGGGGTTAAGGATGGCGTCTAGGGACGATTGCGCTTTCGCGAGGTTGGCGGCGGCCGCGGAAGTTGAAGCACGGGCGCGCTCCTGGTCGGTGGTGCCGAAACCGGCGTCCACGCGCTGCAATTCGTACTGGGCCTCGGCGAGGTTGGTCTGGGCCGTGGCGAGGGCGCTTTCGGCGGCGGCGAGCTCCCTAGAATAGCCGTTCACAAATTCAGCGGCCAGAGCGTCGATGGCCTGATCCCTGGTGCCGGAACCGATGAGCTGGGCGAGCTCCTGCTCCAGTGACGACAGGGATCCGCGAGCGTTGGTGACGTTGACCTGAGCGGTGACTATCTCGGCGTCGGTGGCGGGAAGGAGCGCGTCGTTATAGGCTCGGATGGCCTCCTGCCACACGATCCCGGCCTTTAGTTTGGCTTCATCGGTGCCGTTGCCGCTGACGGCATCGTCGTGGTCGAGCCGCGCCTTTTCAAAAGTGTTTTCGGCGTCCAAGCGCTCGGCGGCGGTGGGCTTGTTTAGGACGTCGTTGAGATCGGATTCGGACTGGTAGAAGGCTGAACGTGAGGCGGCCAGGTCGGCTTCGAGCTTGTCCAGGCGGCGCTCGCCGTCGGCCCGCGCCTGGGCGCTGGTGGGGGCCCCGCGTGTTTGCAGATTGGCCAGGTTCTGGGCGGCGATGTCGACGGCGGCCTGGCGCGTGGCGACTTCGGCCCGGACGACGGCCGGGGTTTGAGAACTGGATGATTCGAGCACCTGCAGGTTGGTGCTGGAACTCACGTAGGAAGAATTGGCGGAAGCGACGGCGGCCTGGGCGGACGCCACCTGCTCGGCGGTACCGCCGGCGATCAGGACATCGAGCGCTTTCTGCATGGCGGCGACATCATTCTCCGCGGCCAGGAGGTTCGAGCGGGCGTTGGCGTGGCTAACGGCGAGCGCTTGCTCCTTGGCGGCTACGTCGTTTTCGGCCTTGAGTACTGCGTTGCGGGCGCTGGCCTGCTCCCGGGCCAGGGTAGCCTCGGCGGAAAAAACACGCAGCTCGGCGGTTTCAAAATTCTTTTCGGCGTCCGCGACCTGAGACTCCAGGCCGCCGGTCTCTAGTTCGGCCAGAACCTGACCCTCGGTGACGCGATCTCCCTGGCGGACGGAGACGTTCTTGATGCGCCCCGGAGCCCGGAAAAACAGGTCCTGGCGCTCTTCGGCCTCAACCCGGCCGGTGACCTTGATGGCTTCTTCGAGGACGCCGAATTCGACCGCCACCATCGGGCGCTGCTGGCTGGAACCCGCCGTTATCAGGGTTGGGGTAGGGGCGACCGTCTGCACGAAGTATTCGCAACCGGACAGGATGGCGGCGAGGCCGAACCCGGACACCGTCAGAGCGAGTCTAGATTTCAGCTAGTGACTCCTGTATGAATAGTCAATGATTTGCCGCCGGCGCTTGCATATAGCGCACTGCCCACGCTAGTTCGGGCACTCATCTGGGATAGGCGGGGCCGGGAGAAGCCAGCATACGCAATGCCGCCAATCAAGCCCGACCTGGGAATTGTTGCACGCAGCTCAACTCGGGATGCTATCGGTCCGATCGCAGAGATGTCAATGAATTGTAAAATACGGTGTAAAGCGCTCTGGAGCCCGCCGTTGAATCGCAAAATTGTGTGAGAACGATTCCGGTTGAATCCGATAATGGATTGCTAGACTCGCCGCCGGACGGGACCATTTTCTAGTGTTGACCCGGCCGCGGCTCCGGCAAAACGAGCCTGAGACGGCGGGGATTTCCACTAGAATCGATCGAAATGATGAGATTTGACTCCGAACGGGAGCGCGATTAATTGACTTCGCTGGCTAGGGCCGGGCTGCGGGATCAGGTGATGCACGTGAACTCCGGCATTCCGGAGAGCGGGCTGTACGGGGCGGCAAAGCCGGTGGGGGATGGGTCCAAGGTGCCGTGGCGATTGTCGCCGGAACCGGTGAGCATATCCGAGGTGGACGCGCGGACGTTGCAGGAACTGGGTCAGCACCTTTACCGGTTTACCGAGGCCAGCAATCGCCTTTACCTGGACAGCGTGCGAGGGAATCAGCCGGGCTGGATCGCCGGCCTGCTGGATAAGGGCAAATCCGAGCAGGTGATTGAACTCGGCCGGCTGAACCGGCTGCGATCACGCCTGCCGGTGGTGATCCGGCCGGACCTGATGGCGGTGGGCGATGGGGAATTCGTGGCGACGGAACTGGACTCCGTCCCGGGCGGCATCGGGCTGCTGGACGCGCTGACGGTGCGATATCGCGACATCGGCCACGAGATTCTGGGTAATGAATGCGGGCTGGTGCTGGAGATGGCCAGGGCGCTGGTGGCGGAGAGCGGGCAGGATGATCCGTTTGTGGCGGTGGTGGTGTCGGACGAGTCGGAGATGTACCGGGCGGAGATGAACTGGGTGGGGGAAAGGCTGAATCAGTTTGGGGTGCGGGCGGTGACGGTGCATCCGCGACAGATCGACCTGGAGGGCGGCTCCATCGTGGCCAGGCTGGACGACCAGGTGGAAAAGGTGCACGTTATCTACCGGTTTTTCGAGCTGCACGATCTCAAAAATATCCCGAACGTGGACCTGATGCTGCACGCGATGAAACGCAAGCGGGTGGTGATGACGCCGCCGCCAAAACCGCAGCTGGAAGAGAAGATGATGATGGCGTTCTTTCATCACCCGGAGCTGGCGGAGTTCTGGGCCAGAGAGCTTGGGGAAGAGTCGCTGGCGGTGCTGCGCCGAACGTTGCCGCCGACCTGGATAGTGGACCCGACCCAAATGCCGGCGTTCGCGGCGATCTCGCCGGAATTTCAGACGGCCAATCGGACGATCAGACGCTGGGACGACCTGCTGGACATGACCCAGAAACAGCGGCGGCTGGTGCTGAAGCCGTCGGGCTTCTCGGAACTGGCATGGGGGGCGCGGGGGGTGACGATCGGTCACGACGTGAAGATTGAAGAATGGAACGAGGCCGTCCAGACGGCGCTGTCCGGATTCGACGCCGGACCGTACATCGTGCAGCATTATCACGCCAGCCAGGCGATGCCGGCGAGGTACTATGACTTTGATGATGAAGAGGTGAAAGAGTTCACGGCGCGGGCTCGATATTCGCCGTACTATTTTGTGCAGAACGGAGAGGCGCGCCTGGCGGGTGTGCTGGCCACGGCCTGTCCGGTCTCGAGCAAGGTACTGCACGGAATGCCGGACGCCGTGATGGCTCCGGTCCAGGTGGATAGAAGCTGAAGCGGGGACCAGCGGCGGAGACGGCTTGGCGCAGCGTCGCCGGAGACCGAGAATTGCGGGTGACGGTTCGCGATGTCCTTACTATTAGCGGTAGCGGTATGAAGCTGGAGGCAAGACGGGTTTGAGCGAGATGCCGGAGTGGAAAAAGTTGATGCGGGACAGCCTGCGTCGTGGGGTGGATGTGGCGGAGTTGAGCCCGGAGGAGCAGGCGGAGGTTGACGAGGTGCGGAAGCTGTACCCGTTTTTCTCCAACGCTTATTACACGGGTCTGATTGAGGAAAAAGACGACCCCATCTGGAAACAGGTGATCCCGTCGTCCCAGGAATTGGAAGACCCGGACCTGTACTCGAACGACGCGCTGGAAGAGGACGGCGAGGACTCGCCGGTGAAGCACCTCACCCACAGGTATCCGGATCGAGTGCTGTTTACGGTGACCTACACCTGCGCGATCTATTGCCGGTTCTGCACGCGCAAGCGAAAGGTGGGGCTGAACCCGGTGCCGCCGTGGCACGAGATGGAGGCGGTGTTCGACTACCTCCGAGAGCACACGGAGGTGCGGGATGTGCTGCTCTCGGGAGGCGATCCGTTGCTGCTTTCGGACACGCAACTGGACCGGATATTGACGGAGCTGCGGTCAATTCCGCATATCGAAATCCTGCGGATCGGCACGAAGCTTCCATGCGTGCTGCCGCAGCGGATAACGCCGGAACTGGTGGCGATGCTCAAGAAGCACCATCCACTTTACATAAATACCCATTTCAATCATCCGCGAGAGTTGACGCCGGAAGCTGAAAAGGCCTGCGCGCTGCTCGCGGACGCCGGTATCCCGCTGGGCTGCCAGACAGTGCTGATGAAGGGTGTCAACGACGACGTGGAGGTGATGAAGGAGCTGATGCTGGGCCTGCTGCGGATGCGGGTGAAGCCCTATTATCTTTACCAGGCTGATCTGGTGACCGGCACCAGCCACTTTCGCACGGACGTGCAGGTGGGGCTGGACATTATGGAAGGCCTGCAGGGGCACATCACCGGGTTCGCGGTGCCTACCTACATCATCGACGCGCCGGGCGGCGGGGGGAAGATGGCGGTCGGCCCGAATCGCCTAGTGGAGCTGAATGAGGAAGAGGCGGTGATGCGCAACTACGAGGGCAAGACGTTCCGCTACCCGGCCCGCGCCGGGGTCCCGGAAGGCACTCTGATTCAGGACTACGTCTAGACCCTGAGGGTCATTTTTTCTGCAGGCTTGGCTCGGGTTGCTTCGTCTCGC
>Ga0310121_10002996_pt1 | contig 15684 bp, 12 predicted proteins | sample CB27_Tmax_986_MG_FD_203504 | JGI IMG/M metagenome (GOLD analysis project Ga0310121, IMG submission 203504) | Marine microbial communities from Western Arctic Ocean, Canada - CB27_Tmax_986 | ecosystem: Environmental > Aquatic > Marine > Oceanic | place: Canada: Western Arctic Ocean | collected...
ACAACCATGGTTGAGATTCGTCCCAACAAAATAAAGCACAAACTCGAAAACGGGGAGCTCGCCACCGTCGTTCAGGGTGAGTTGACGCCTGACCTGATCGAGCATTTCGGCCCCTTCGGCTTCGATGGCGTCTGGATCGAGGCCGAGCATGGCCCCATCGATTTCGCCGACGTTCGCGACATGACCAGAGCGGCAGACCTCTGGGGCATGACGTCGGTCGCCCGCGTAAACCTCAATCTGCCCGGCGTGATCTATCGCACCTTCGACCAGGGAGCGCAGGCGGTAGTCGTCCCGCACGTCAACACGGCTGAAGAGGCCCGTGCCGTCGTCGACGCCTCCAAGTTCCACCCCATCGGTTCGCGCGGAGCCTACACGAGCCGCCATGGCATCGGCGTCGACAGGTACATGCAGAAGGCCAACGACGAGACGATGGCGATCATACTGATCGAGGACATCGTGGCGGTTAACAACCTGGCGGACATCCTCACCGTCGATTACATCGACGTCTTCTTCGTGGCGCCCGGCGACCTGGCGCAGTCCATGGGTTTCCCCGGCGAAGCGGCGCGTCCTGAAGTGCAGGCGACGGTCGACGACGCGATACGGCAGATCGTCGCCGCGGGACGGGTAGCTGGTGCCCTGGTCAACGAGACCAACCTCGAGCGTTACCTGGAACTCGACTCCCGATTCATATCGACCAACTTCCAGCCGTGGCTGGAGACCGGAGCGCGCGCCTACCTCGACACACTCGCCGCCCTCCAGCGGAAATAGTCCGCACTTCTACCCCTTAACCCCGCGCTCCTTCTCCGCCCTGTACCCCATACCCCGCACCCTGTACCCTTCCTACGTGGCCAACGTATCTCGCCAACTAGACCTCTATCTGCACCCGGCCCAGCTCAGGCTGCTGCGGCGAGCGTCGCGGGCCGCAACTGAGCTGAGCGTCGATCTGTACCTGGTCGGTGGCACCGTCCGCGACATCCTGATCGGGCGGACGCCCACCGACCTGGACGTCGTCATCGCGAGAGGAGACGAAAGTTCCTTCGCGGCCCTTGGCCGGAGCCTCGGAGGCGACGTCCTTTTGAAATCGCAGTTCGGCACGGCAAAACTCCGCGTCGGCGACGTCGATATAGACGTCGCGATGTCGCGGACCGAGGTATACGGACGACCAGGTGCGCTACCGAACGTCTCGCCGGCGACGATCGACGACGACCTGGCCCGTCGGGACTTCACCGTCAACGCCGTCGCCGTTTCCCTGGCGGAGCCGGCCTGGGGGAAAATCCTGGACCCTTACGGCGGACGGGAAGACATTGATCGCGGGCTCATTCGCATCCTCCACGACGATAGCTTCGTCGATGACGCGACTCGCATTTTGAGGGCCGTGCGGTACGCCGGGCGCCTCGAGTTCGAGCTCGCAGCGCAGACGCGGCTGCTGCTTGACCGCGACCTCCACAGGCTCGACACCATCAGCGGCGACCGGATTCGTAACGAGCTGCAGCGTATTCTCGCTGAACCCAGGGCCGTCGAAGTGCTGAGGCTCGCCGACGAGCTCGGAGCGCTGGCCGCAATACACCCGGCGCTGACGTTCGGACAGTCGCTGGCGGAGAAGATCGAAGCTGGTCCAGGTTCGCGGTCGAACGGGCTGCGATTTCTAGCGCTGACTGTGTTTGAAACGGCCTCCGAGGACTATCCCAGCCTCATCTCGCGACTCAACGTGGACGCGACCTGGGCGAAAGTCGTGCGAGACGTAGGCGCCGTCAAGATCGCGACCCGCCGTCTTGCGGAACCGAGCATCCGTCGCACCAAGATCTGGGACCTGCTCCACGGCCTATCCGTCGAGTCCATTCAGGCCTGCGTGGTCGCGTTTGAGAAACCGCTTGTCCGGCAGCGGCTTGAGCTTTACCTGACCGAGCTCAGATACGTGAAACCGGTCCTGAACGGCGACGATCTAATAGCACTCGGCGTGCCGGAGGGGCCGCAGATAGGAAGCCTGCTGGAGGCGCTGCTGAAGGCCCGCATTGAGGGGCTCAGGGCCACCCGCGAAGACGAAATAACAATGGTCCGCCGCAACCTCAAGCGCTGACGTCACTGCCGTTACCGTTGTAGAAACGCCCCGGTTGGGCGTTTCCCTTACCTCGCCAGTTCGACCTGTCCCTACGCGCTCTCGGCGGTAACCCCCCTCCGCCTACCCCAGCGAGACCTTGGGAGCCAGACGCGGGTCAGTCATCGACGCGGGGTCCAGGATGCGGTCGAGCTTTTCCTCGGAGAAGCTCGTCTTGTCCAGCGCCACCTCCTTGACCGTCTTGCCCGTTGCCTGCGCCTCCTTGGCGATGGCCGCCGACTCGTCGTAGCCGATGTGTGGCACCAGCGTCGTCACTATGGCCAGGCCCCGGTGCACCATCCGGGGACCGGCCTCGGTCGCTGTCAGGCCGCTGATACACTCGTCCGCAAGGTTGCGCGACGCCGACGCCAGTATGTCTATCGATTCCAGCAGGTTGTGGGTGGCCACGGGCATCATTACGTTGATCTCAAAATTGCCCGACTGTCCTGCAACGGTGATTGCGGTATCGTTGCCGATAACCTGCGCGGCCACCTGACATACCGACTCGGGGATCACCGGGTTCACCTTGCCCGGCATGATGGAGCTCCCCGGCTGCACCGCCGGCAGCTCGATCTCGCCGATGCCTGCCCGTGGCCCTGAGCCCAGCCACCGGATGTCGTTGGCGATCTTCATCAGGCTAACGGCCAGCGTCTTGAGGGCCCCGCTGCATTCGACCACGCCGTCAAGGGTGCTCTGCGCCTGGAAGTGGTTCTCCGTCTCGCGCACCGGCACACCCACGGCCTCGGACAGCTTCTCGCACACCCGCGCGGCGAACGCGGGGTGCGTGTTGACTCCCGTGCCGACGGCCGTGCCGCCCAACGCCACCTCGGAGAGCCCGTCGGCCCCTTTGCGGACCCGCTCGATACCGCGCTCGATCTGACCCGCGTACCCGAGGAACTCCTGGCCCAGCAGCACCGGCGTGGCGTCCTGCAGATGCGTCCTGCCCGTCTTGACCACCGGCATGAACTCCTCCGCCTTGGCCGCCAGCTCCAACCTCAGCTGCTCCAGCGCCGGAATGAGACCACGATGAATTCCGTCGACGGCGGCGACGTGAATCGCGGTCGGGATCACGTCGTTGGAGGATTGGCCAATGTTGACGTGGTCGTTGGGATGCACCGGGTCGCGGGACCCGATTCCACCGCCCAGAATCTCGATAGCGCGGTTCGCGATAACCTCGTTAGCGTTCATGTTCGTCGAGGTCCCCGAGCCGGTCTGAAAGATGTCCACGACGAACTGGTCGTCGTGTCTCCCCTCGACGACCTCTCGCGCCGCCTCGACGATGGCGTCCGACAGCCGACCGTCCAGCAGTCCGAAGTCCTGGTTGACCTCCGCCGCCGCCAGTTTGATGTGTCCAAGGGCGCGAATAAACGACCTCGGAAAGCGCAGCTTGCTGATCGGAAAATTTTTGACGGCCCGCATCGTCTGGGCACCGTAGTAAGCGTCCGCCGGCACAGGCAGCTCGCCCATCGAATCTCGCTCCGTCCGAAATTCACGCTGGTCCATTCTCGTCCTCCCTAGATGAAACTCTCTGTGTTCTCTGTGATCTCTGGGGTGATACTCCCGGGGGGGGGATGTTAGGAGACGGTGTAGCTTTTGACAAGCGCCGTTGCTAGAATTGGCTCGCCCAGAAACCGGACGGCCAGGAGCGGAGACGAATGCGCGAGATCGACCTGCGGAGCGACACCAAGACCCTGCCTTCGCCTGAGATGCGTCGTGCGATCGCGGAGGCCGAGATCGGCGACGACGTAGCCGGCGAGGACCCGACGGTCAACCGGCTCGAGGCGATGGCCGCCGACATGCTCGGCAAGGAGGCCGGCGTCCTGGTCACCAGCGGCACCATGGGCAATCTGGTCGCCGTTCTCCTGGCCTGCCAGCGCGGAGACGAGGTGATCGCCGGCGAGATGTCCCACCTATATCGCGCGGAGGCCGGAGGGGCTTCGGCGCTGGGCGGCGTCGCATACCACCCGATGCCCACCGACGAGCGGGGCATGCTCGCTCCCGACGACGTCGAGGCTGCCATACGACCTCACGACCATCACTACCCCGGCACCCGCCTCATCGCTCTGGAGAACACTCACAACGCCTCGGGCGGCACGCCGCTAACCCCTGACGACATGAAGTCCGTGGCCGACGTGGCCCACGCCCACGACATTCCGCTCCACGTCGACGGCGCGCGCATCTTCAACGCCGCCGTCTACCTGGAAACGCCGGTGGCCCAGCTGGTCAAGGACGCCGACACCGTCACATTCTGCCTCTCAAAGGGGCTGAGTTGCCCCGTAGGCTCTCTCCTGTGCGGGAGTCACGAGGCTATAGACCAGGCCCGACGGTGGCGCAAGATGCTCGGCGCCGGCATGAGACAGGCGGGAATCATCGCGGCCGCCGGCATCGTTGCCCTCGAATCGATGGTCACCCGCCTGGCCGAAGACCACGCCAACGCCCGCAAACTCGCCCTCGGCCTGCGGGAAATCCCTGGGATCGAGATCGACCCGGACAAGCTCCCGACCAACCTCGTCTTCCTCAAGATCACCCGCGGCGACTCGTCGGAGCTGGCGCGACGCCTCGGCGAACGCGGCGTCAAGCTCGGTGACCGCGGCGCGTCCACTTGGCGGCTCGTTACCCACTACGGCATAACCTCCGACGACATCGACCACGTCCTCGACGTCGTCGAGACCACCTTCCGCGAGCACGCCGCCTAGCCGCAGTCCGTTCGTCCTGAGCTCCGTCGAAGGGCCACTGTGAGCAAAGCCCTACGTGCCCGCCGGCTCCTCGAACATTCCGTCGTTCTGGACCCGCTCGTAGGCGCGCTCGAACTCCGGCGAGCCGTCGTCTTCCCAGATAACGGTGTGGAGCCCGCGCATCGCGCCTTCCTCGCGGCCGGTGAGCTGCTGGACCGAAAGACGGCGGTAGATCTTGTGTCCGTTCGGCAGGAGCAGCACTTCAATGTGCTTGGGGGGCTCGATGGGCGTCTGGGCGGCCAGTCGCTCAAGCGCCGCCTCGTTGACCTCGAAGCCAAGGCCGGGGCCCTCCGGCACGAACGAGAACCCTTCGGTGACGGGAATAGTCTTGGTGGTAATGTCCTCGGTGTACTGGTCGTCCAGGATGATCGCGTGACCCGTCGCTGTGGGCAGCACCGCCGCCATGTGGAGAGCTAACGCCTTGGTCAGCGTATTGCCCGTGTGCTGCATGATCGTCTGAACGTTCGCGAGGCCGCAGGCCGTCCCCCGGGTGAGAGTGTCGCCGATGGTGCCGCCGATCATGTAGACGTCGGCATAGCCCAGCATGATCTCCTGAAGCCCGCCTAGAGCCGGTGCGCCGCCGTGGACGATGGGGATCCGCGACTTCCGCCGCAGCGCTTGCCAGCCCGCCACGTCGGTCTTGGGAAGAGGGTCTTCGATCCACCCGACGATGGGATGTTCGCGGGCCAACCGCTCGATCAGCGGCGCCACCTCGCCGACCGTGCGGCCTCCGCCGTTGAAGTCGTAGTGGATGCGGAAATCTTTGGGCGCGACCTCCTCGGCGAGCTTAGTCTGTTCGATGACGTCGTATTGCGCCGATGTATGCATCTTGAAGATGTTGTAGCCCTCGGACACCGCCCGCGAGATCTCGTCGCGAAAGGCCTCCGGCGGCGCCGGCCGGGTCCACGCGGCCACTGTGACGGCGTCGCGCTTCTTCTGGCCCATGAGCTTGTAGGCGGGCACGTCGGCGTGTTTGCCCATAACGTCGTAAAGGGCGCCGCCCAGCTCGGCCTCGAAATCGTTGTTGATGAAGTCGAAGGGGTTACGGCCAATGAGCGGCTCGACCTGGGAGTCGGGTGGGGGAGTCCACCAACCACGTACCCGGTTCTCGCCGTACCCAACGATGCCGTTGTCGGTCTTGATCCTGACGACGGCAAGATTGTCGATGCCGTTCAGGGCGACCTTGCGGCTCTCGTATCGGTCGGGCATTCGGGGATGGATACTGAAATGCTCAATGTCCGTGATCTTCAATCGATGCTCCTTGTTTCTATTCGATAGTCACCGTGAGCGTGGATCGGCTCACCCCTTCTTGCGTGTCGCGAACGGCAGCCAGCCGACCCCGTGCTCGTCTGCGAGATGTACGCCTCGGGCGCGTGGGGCACTGTCGTGGGGCACGAAGACCTCCGGAAGCCTGTGATCCTAACCTACGCCCGCCAGAGCGGGCTGTCAAATGACGATCCTACTTCGCGTCGGCGTCCTGGATGGTCATGCGCGCCACCTGTCGGCCCATTCGCACGCTGTAGTTGGTCCCCCGGTCTTCCGGGTAGATCTGGGTCGTATTGGCCAGATACAGCCCCCTTATTGGGGTCCGGTGCTTCGGCAACCGCTGCGAGTAGTGGGTGCCGATTATCGGTTGGGCCGCGTTGACGCGGTGATGGTAGCTTTCCTGGACCCACGACGGATCGAAATCTCCATTGATCTTGCGGAGGTGCGGCAAATACTCCTTGAGCAGCTCCTTATGTTCGTATTTGTACAGCGGATGATCCCTGTGGAGGTAGTTCGACAGGTAGACGATGTGTTTCCCGCCGTAGTGTTCCGGGCCGACCATGTTCGTCTGCTCGATGACCCCGACGAAAGGAATGGACCGGTCCGCCACGTTGAGCCAGTAGATCTGCGATAGCGGCCTGTCGAGGACGAGTATGAGCAGCACCGCCGCCAGGTAGTCAACGCTTTCCAGCCTGCACCTGTAATTATCGGGCAACGAACGGGCCAGCTTCATGAACATGTAGGAGTGCGTGGTTGCAATGACCGCGTCGAACCCGCCCACCGACTCCGTACCGTCGACGCCCTCGACCTCCAACCCTACCGCTCGGCCATCTTCGACGACTATCCTACTCACAGTGCGGTTCAGGTACACCTCTCCACCTTGTTCCGAGACTTTCTCTGCCAGCACATCGAAGATTTCGCCGAAACTGCCCATTGGGTAGCCCAGCATCTCCTTGGCCAGGCCCTTGCCCCTGGACGCGAAACGGGTGTGTACCTTGCCCCAGACCCAGGCCATCCCTACCTGGTCGTAGTACTCCTCACCGAACTTGCCCCGAAGCATCGGGCCCCAGAACACGTCGTACGGTCCTTTGCCACTGTGCTCTCTCAGCCACTCGTCGGCTGTGACTCCTTCAAGCCTACGCCAGTCCTTAATTCGCCGCACGCGCAGCGTCATCAGCCCCAGGCGGACTCGGTCGATGAAGCTGAGCGGCTTGAAGCGGAGCAGGTCGAGGGGCGTGACGAAATTGTATATCTTGCCGTCGAAAAGGGTGCCGACCTTCGACTCGAAGAAGCGCATCCGGTTTCCGAGGCCGATCTCGCCTATCAGGTCGAGGATGTCGGTGTCACCGGTGAAGAGATGGTGGTACCCGCGCTCCAGCCTGGCGCCGTTGACGTCGAAGGTCGATGCCTGACCGCCGACGAACGGCGCTCTTTCGTACACGATGGCCTGGTGGCCCCGCTTGCCGAGCTCATAAGCCGCCGCGAGCCCTGCCGCACCGCCTCCGACGATCCCGACCTTCACGGTCCGTCGTCTCCACCGACCGGCGTGGTCGAGGGGACGGCGGCATCCTCGGCCGGGTCCATCTCGCCGCGCCCCTCACGCGACAGCGCTCCCAGAGAGACGTGTTGCGCCCACAGGATTACCTGTCCCAGGACGATCATAGGTAGCAGCAGGGTGGCGTGGACCACGGTCACGTAGGCTCCGGCAAGGGTGCGGTCGACCGCCGCCAGGGGAAGAAGCACGAGCGTCTCGCGGGCCACGAGTTCGAACAGCCCGAGACCTCCTGGAGCCGCTGGTATGGAGGCTCCGATGTTGGCGATGGCGGTTACCAGCACGACCGCAATGGCCAGCTCCCAAAGATTGTCGTAAACGCTATCTAGATGGAAGGAAAACGCAATTAGGTAGAAGAGACCAGCCTCGAAGAGCCAGATCGGTGCCGAGAGCGCGAACAGTAGCGCGATGGTCCGAGCGTCGCGCAGCGCCGCGAGGCCGTGTAGCCCCATGTCGATGAAAAGGCGCGCCCGCGTCTCCAGGCGGTCAGGTAGCGGTCTTACCAGCGCGTTGGAGATCACTTGAGCCCGGACGGGCGAGCGCGACAGAAAGAGGAGCAGGACAAATGTACCCATGAAGGGCAGTGTTAGCACCGCGATGAGGATCGGCCAGGGCACGCTCGACTGCTCGCCGAAACCCTCGGCCAGGGTCATCAGCGGAACGAAGAGCGCGATCGCCGCTATGAGCAGCAACAGGGTCAGGGCGTCGAACAGGCGCTCGATGAATATTGTCACCAGCGCGGCCGTCTTGCTGACGCCCTCGCGCTCGCCGACGTAGTAGCTCCTGACCAGCTCTCCGAGCCGCATCGGCAGCAGGTTGTTCGCCATGTACCCAACCACGACGACGGGATAGAGCCGGGCGACGGAGACGTGCCGCATATGCCGCAGAAGCATCTGCCATCTCAACGTCCTGAAAAGCAGCGACACCAGGTATAGGCAGACGGCCGGGACGATATACAGGTAGTTGGCGTCGGTCAGCGCTTCAAAGAGCCGGTCGACATCCAGGGTGAAAAAGAAAAGGGCCAACAGCAGGCCGCTGAGCCCGAGTCCGAACCAGTATTTGCGTTGTCCGTACACGTAATGTCGTCCAGGAGAACGATACCACAGCAAGCGGCGTACGGCTGTGGTACGAAAGCGAATCTCGTAGGGGCAGGACTCGAACCTTCCCGGTCGTTCTCCGGTGACGCAGTTCTACGGGTCGGCTGGGAGGCAATTGGCCGCGTTACGCGACGAGGACCTCGTCCATCACGCGCAGGAAGTTCTCGCCGAGAATCTTGCGGATGTCCTCGTCGGAGTAACCCCGGCGCACCAACTCCTCGGTTATTTTGGGCACCTTGGTGCAGTCCTCCATGCCCTCTGGGGTTGTGCAGCCGTCGAAATCCGAACCCAGGCCGACGTGATCAACTCCCGCGACCTCAACCATGTGGTCGATATGGTCGACGATCTCGGTGTAGTCGGGCAGTTTCAGTTCGCTGGACCGAAGCTGCTTGAACGTCTCTTCAATCTCCGCTTTGGCTTTCTCCAGCCTTTCGGGACCGTCTGGTTGCGGCTGCTCGGCCTCCTTTAGCTCGCCTTCCTTCCGCTCATTCAGCGCGTCCGACTCAAGGCGATAGCGTTCCGAAACGAAGGTCACCTCGTAGTTCACGCCGACCACGCCGCCGTTCTCCGCCACGGCCCTCAGCTGGTCGTCGTCCATGTTGCGCGGTGCCTGGCAGATCGCCTTGGCCGAGGAGTGGGACGCGATCACCGGCTTCGTCGTCGTCTCGAGGGCGTCCCAGAAGGTCTTCGGCGCCACGTGGGAGATGTCGACGAACATGCCCAGCCGGTTCATCTCGCGCACAACGTCGCGGCCGAAGTCGGTCAGCCCATCGTGCTTCGCCTCGTCCAGAACACCGTCGGCCCAGTTGTTCGTGTTGTTCCAGGTGAGGGTCATGTATCTGACGCCGAGCTTATAGTACATTCGGAGGACCGCGAGGTCGTCGTCGATGGCGTGGCCTCCCTCGATGGCCAGAATGCCAGCCAGCTTGCCGGCCGCTACGATTCGCCGGACGTCCGCGGCGGTCGTGGCCTGCTCGATCTCGTCGGAGTAGTTGGCGCAGAGGGAGTGAAAGGCGTCGATGTAGTCGAGGGTCAGCTGGATGCACTTTCGTTCCTCGACGAACTTGGGCGACGCGAAGCACGCGAAGAACTGGGCAGTCTGGTTGCCCTCGCGCATCCTGGGCAGGTCCATATGGCCGCTGTCGGTCCTCACCCCGATGTCCTCGCCGTGCCGGACGGGCCGTGCAAGGCTGTCCGAGTGCATGTCTACGATGATCGACGAGAAGTGCAGATTCGACGCCCGTTCACTGACCATTGAGTACTCCTGTGGTCGCTTGTCCTAGTTCCCAGACTCTAACACCTAAGTCCCGATTTACGGTAGAGCGGCCACTGCCGAGACCTCGAGAAGCAGGTCCTCGCGCACCAGCCCGTCGACGATAAGCAACGTTGCGGGCGGGAAGTCGCCGTCGGGGTAGGCCTCGTCGAATATAGCGGTTCTGGCGTCGAGAAACTGCTGCACCGAGCTCCTTCCCACGATGTAGTACGTGAACTCGACGACATCGTCGAACGACGCCCCTGCATTCTTGAGAACGGCCCCGAGGTTCTCGAATACCTGACGAGTCTGCGCTCCAGCGTCGCCGGCGCCGACAAGGTTGCCGTTGGTGTCAGTGGCGATCTGCCCGGCCACGAAGAGTAGCTTCCCCCCGTCGACCTGCGCAGCGTGGGAGTATTTACCCGCGGGTGGCGCAACGCTTGTAGGCTTGAGGATTGTGCGGTGTGATGGGGTCATGGCCTCCTCCTCTGTCCGTGTTTTTCGTTTTGAGTCAAGTGAGCGCCCAAAACACCGTCACAACTCCAGAAGCCGCTCGGCGTTGTGCCAGGTTATGTCCTGGAAATGCTCCTCGGATTCGCAGTAGTCCCGGAGCATCGGCAGGCTGAGCCCGGCCAGGCAATCGCGGTACCCACCGTTGGGTAGCGTTCCCTCGCCGTCGAGACACGGGCAGTCTGTTCCCCATAGGAGCTTGAGGCGATGCCGCCTAACGAAGTCCCGTCCGAACTCTGGGTCGCGGCTCAATGCGAAGTAGCCGGAACGCGCCGAAAGGTCGGCATACAGGTTTGGATACTCATCGAGCCAGCGGTCCGTCAGGCCTCCGGACGTCACGGGACCTGTCGGGTAGACCTCGTAATCCGGCGACTGTCGGTCGGTGTTCACCTCGCTGCTGACGTTCGACCACCACGAAATGGCATGGCCGACAAAGGTGGTCCCAGGGCATGCCTCAAGCACCTTGCCGAAGTCCTCGAAATTATGGGCGAACTCACCGTACTCAAAGTGGACGACTACCGGCCACCCAAGCTCGCCGCACAGCCGGTAGATCGCCATTGACGCCGGATGGTCGCAGTCGAGCCGCACCTTGTACTCGCCGAAGCCGTGGCACTTGCCGGTCGCGTGATAGCGGCGAATCTGGTCGAGGGCGTCCGGCGCCAGCGGGCCGACGTCGCAGAACGGAATGACCTCGGCGCCGTATTGGTCGAAGGCCTCAATGGCGACCTCGGTGCGCGTGCCCTGGTTGTCTCCCGCCGCGGTTGCCTCGCCGGGCGCCAGCGGCAACAGGACGGACCGTCCCCCGCCGTACCGCGCAATGTGGGCGCGCGCATCATCGATCGTGCGACTAGAACCGTCGCTGATATGCGTGTGAAAGTCGATCAGCACGAGATTCACCACAGAGGGCACAGAAACCACAGAGAAAGAACCTACGAAAAACTCTGTGTGCTCTGTGATCTCTGTGGTTATTCCTTTCCTTGGCGGTTGGCAAGCTTGTCCGCATGAGTCGTGATTTTATCGAAGGCTTGTTCGTACTGCACGATCATCTGGTCGGCGGGGCGCGTGAACGACGGAAGATTGATCGTGTCGTGGGGGTGTTCCGGGTCCTCCGTGACCGGCAGCGAGCCGGGACCCGGGAACTCGATTCGCTCCGCCGCGGGGCCCAAAGCCTCCCAGAGCAGGTCGCCGGTGCCTGCCTCGTTGCCCGCGAATACCGGGTGCAGGTGGAGAGCCCGCACCAAGTCCGTGTGGGGTATCCGTGTATCCTTCCGCGCCGACGACGATACCCGGGCGCCTTCCGCCGTAAGGGCCTGTACAAGGGTCTCGCGGTCGATTCCGGCCAGCTCCTCGGGGTTGAACTTCAGCGATCCGCACAGGTACGGTGACTCGACGTAGTCCGGGACATCGACCGGGGCGAAGCCGCGAATCTCGGTAAGGGCTTGGCCCAGTTTGCGGTCGTTCTCTTTCCGGACCTCCAGTCGTTCGCTCCAATGTCGCATCTGGACCACGCCGACGGCGGCGCACAGCGTCGCCATACGGTACTTCTCCCCGAAGGCAAAACCGGACACGGCGCGGTACTTGTCGTTCGGCAGGCCTTTCAGCCGCTCGTAGTGCCCTAGAGTCGCGGCTCGTTGGTAGTACTCATCGTCGTTTGTCAGGAGCATGCCGCCGTCGCCGGCGGACGTCAGCTTGCCGTCCTGGAAGCTGATAGCTGCCGTATCCCCGAGAGTCCCGCACATCTGGCCCCGGTACAGGGTACCCTGGGATACGCAGTTGTCTTCCACGACCTTAAGGACGTGGCGTCGAGCCACGTCTAGCAGCGCGTCCATGTCGGCGGGCATGCCCTTCCAGTGCACGACCATGATCGCCTTCGTTCGAGGCGTGATGCGCCGTTCCACGTCGGCAGGATCGAGGGTACGAGAGATCGGGTCGACGTCGGCGAAGACGGGCACCGCGCCGCATCCGACAATGGGCTGGCATGAGAAGGGATGCACCGCCGACTGCATGATGACCTCGTCGCGGTGTCCTACCCCGACGCCGAATAGCGCCGACCGCAAGGCCGACGTGCCGCTGTTGTGCGCCAGGGCATACTTCACGCCCCAGCGTTCGGCGACCGCCCGCTCGAGCTCCACGATGGGCCCGCCGCCCTGAGGACTGCCAAGGTGGCCACTACGGACCAGGTCGGTGACCGCCTGAACCTCCTCGTCGCCGTAGATCGGCCACTGGGCGTAGTAGTCGTGGTCGAGGGTAATGGCGGGGGCGCCGCCCAATAGCGCTGGTTCGTCGGGCATTCTGTGCCTCCGAGATGCTACACGTCGCCGAAACTTGCAATGCTTCTGGGCAGCCTACCATCCGGAAGGTAGAACGCGTCTTTCAGGTCGATTCGTCAGGCATCTGTCGTTCCCACGGTGATCAGGCGAAGTCTACCATAGCTTGGTAGGATCAACGTATATGGTCCAGTATTGGGTCCAAGGAATTGACGAGTGCACAACGAATTCACGGCGATCATCGAGAACGACGACGAATGGTATATCGCCTACTGTCCCGAGATTGCGGGAGCCAACGGCCAGGGCAGAACCGGGGAGGAAGCTCGCGAAAGCTTGGCGGGGGCGGTCGCGCTCATCCTTGAAGACCGTTCGGGAGGATGGCCTACGCGGGGTTCCGCCGGACGCCATTCGTGACACCGTCGTGATCGTGTGAAACGGAGCAGCTTGCTCCGGCATCTTCGCCGGATGGGTATGCAACCTCAATCGGAAGGGACGATCGCATGCTTTGTGGATGAATTCGAACACCGGCGCCGGGGAAGCCATTCCCAGGCATATCGAGATGCCCGACCGGTCGGCGCAGAAGATCTGCCGAAACCTCTCGGTACCGGAAGTCGGGGAACGGTAGTCACCCCGCCGAAGGATTGGCGTCGACTGCAGTTCCATTCACCTTGCACCGCGTGACGTCGCAGCTTGCGCGGCGCCTGCGCTTTGGCTATGCTTCAGGTGGTCGTGCGCCCGTAGCTCAGCGGATAGAGCATCGGTCTTCGGAACCGAGGGTCGCAGGTTCGAATCCTGCCGGGCGTACCACCCATCCACCGCATAATAAAGGCCGTTTTGGTCACAAAACGGTCACGAATTTACAGCAACTGCATCTCCCGGCACATCGTCAATGCTCCGAGCAGCTGCCTCTTCCAGCCCGGGCATCACATGAGAATACGTATCGATGGTGAGGGTTATGGAGGAATGTCCAAGCGCAGACTGGACGACCGCGGGGTGTACGTTGGCTGACAAGAGTGTGGTGGTATACGTGTGGCAGTAGGCGCTGCCTGAGCAGTAGCCTCAACCATAGCCTTCGCCATGCCCTCTACCTTGGCCTCTAGAGCAGCATCTTCTGACTGCTTCTCATCGATCCTGGCTTCTCGACAGTGGCTTCTATATCGGGAGTGGGACAGAAGTCGGTTGTGGTGTGCCGCCACATGCAGCTAGAGCCACCGCAACCAGCAGGCATCCCAGTACCAGTACTGCAGTATGTCTCATGCCTATGACCATAATCCTGCCTCTGGGGGCAGTATAACCTTAGCGGTCAAATGCAGAGGCTACGGGATAAATAGCTAGGATATTTCAAGGCTTATATGGCTATGTGAGGTATGGGTGGGATATAGCATGCCCCTATGGGACTCTTAGCGTTATGCTCTACTCCGCATAACCAGTGCCTCTACTGCCAGGGTTCGTAGCCCATTGTCATGCAATGGGCTTATGTTTCACAGGTGCTCAATGTACTCCAGCTCTTCCTCGAGTTCTTCGATCGAGTAGAAATGCTCAAGAAGAATCGTCGCGTCAAGCCCCTTGATTATGCGATGCATCTCCAAGGGCAACGAACCTTTTCCTACTAGAAGATGCGAGTCCTGGCGGCCCCGAGCGTCGAGCAGGTAATTGTCGTTCCAGTGAACATGGCGAATTAGGTGCGGCTTAGCTAGGAAGGCCAGGACTATTCCCCTCTGCTGCTCGAAGTCGTCGGCAGTTTGAGCATAGGTACACGAATGGCTGGAATCGAGGCAAAGACCGACATTCGGGCGAGCAACGTCCTCACAAATTTTAATCCATTCCTCAGGCGCTGAGGCGAAGTTCAAGTTCCTGGCCGACCAGTCTATGTGGCTCCCTAGCAAGTCGTCGGGTATTCCAGTGAACCGCCTGGTCTGGTTCTCCAACAAGAGTTCGAGGCCAAAAGTAGCCGCGTATTCGCCGATTTGCCTGATACTGTCTATCAGACGTTCATAGTCCCCTTGCTCAACCAATTCCTGGTTCTCATCAAATGTTTGCCTTCTAGGAGGGTGGAAAATCACCCTCTTGAGCTCGGGGAATTGTTTCACCCCGTCAATATAGAGTAGCAAGCGGTTGATGGACCATTCCCGAAACTTATCGTCCTTCGAAGCCATGTTCAGTCTTTGCCCATCTTCCCCGGACGGAGCGTGGCAACTGACGATCACGTTGGCAAACGGCCGTGATTCATCCGAAATCATGCTAGCCGGGCATTCAGTCTTCAATTCCAGGCGAACAAGGTCGTTAAGACCTACGGTGATCGGGGCGGCCAACGGATGTCTCGTCCCAAGTTTAACCATACGTCTTATGCACTCCTCTATACGACTGTCTGTTAAATTCAATGTGGAAACCAGTAATCACACCCTGATAATACTCCAAATCAAAACTCTTCGGGCTCAGTTCCGATCGAATGTGTCATTCCTTGGATTACAAGTACACGGACAGTCTTGTCGGACTAGCTGTTGGGGACACACTTGGGGCGACCCTCGAGTTCAGTTCACCCGGCTCATTTGAATCGATCGATCACATTACTGGCGGAGGGCCAATACGGCTTGAGCCCGGCGAATGGACCGATGACACCTCGAGGGCACTCCGCCTAGGTAGGAGCCTCATCGAGCGAGAAGGCTTGGCCTCCGCAAGACCAGATGGAGAGCTATGTCAGGGGTGGGCGCAGGAGTCGGCTGCGGAGTACCGCCGCACGCAACCATCACCAACATAAATACTGCGGGGAGAAGGAATGATATTGTGAGCTTGAGGTTAATCTCCCTATCCCCCCAGTTGTACCTAATCCCCCATGGGACTCCTAGCCGTTAGGTTACACCCCGCACCAGCCTGTCTCTGGGGCCAGTATAGCTGAGGGGGGGGGGGGCT
>Ga0310121_10002998_pt1 | contig 15675 bp, 14 predicted proteins | sample CB27_Tmax_986_MG_FD_203504 | JGI IMG/M metagenome (GOLD analysis project Ga0310121, IMG submission 203504) | Marine microbial communities from Western Arctic Ocean, Canada - CB27_Tmax_986 | ecosystem: Environmental > Aquatic > Marine > Oceanic | place: Canada: Western Arctic Ocean | collected...
CCGCGGCGCCGGCAGCGCACGACCCGGTGATGCGCCCCCTCGAGGAGGCGCTGCGCGAGCGGTTCGCCACGCGGGTCGCGGTGCGTGCAGGGAAGAGCTGGACCGGGGTGATCGAGGTCCCGTTCCACGGGCCGGAGGACTTCGAGCGGATCTTCGCGCTGCTCGCCGGGCGCGAGGCGTCGGACGTCGTGGGCTGACCGCCGAGCCCGAACCGAGCGCATGAACCACGGGTGGCCGCATGGCCGAGCTCCGACATCTCAATGTGATCCTGGTCCCGGACGGCGGTCGCGAGAGCCGCACGTACCGTGTCTCCTACCGGGCGCTGCGCGTGCTTGCGGCCGTCACGCTCACTGCCGGCGTGCTGCTGACCGCGATGGCTGGAAGCTGGTGGTATCTCGCGGCGCGCGCGGTGCGCGTCGACGAGCTCGAGCGGCGCCTGGCCGCGATGGAGGCCGACCGCCCGAGGGTCCAAGAGCTCGCCGCCGACCTCGAGGGTATCGAGCAGCAGTACGCACGCATCCGCGCGCTCTTCGGCTCCGAGACGAATCCGGTCACCTCGGATCTCTGGCTGCCCCCCTCCGCGTTGGCGCGCGGCGGGCGGGGCGGGCCTACACCGGTGGCCGAGGATCTCCGCCCCACCAGCTGGCCGCTCACCGAGCGTGGCTTCGTCACGCAGACGCTGATGGAGGGTGAGGGGGAGCACGCGGGCGTGGACATCGCGGTTCCGAGTGACGCGTACGTGCGCGCCGCTGGCCCAGGCACGGTGGTCGACGTCGGGGAGGACCGCGTGTACGGCCGCTTCGTGCTGCTCGATCACGGAGACGGCTTCCGCAGCCTGTACGCGCACGCCTCCACCACGTTCGTCGAGCGCGGGCAGCAGGTGCGACGCAACGAGGTGATCGCGCTCACTGGATCGACGGGACGCTCTACCGCACCCCACCTGCATTTCGAGATCTTGTTGAACGGCGAGCCGGTGGATCCTCTCACACTCATCCAACAGCCGTAGCACGGCTGTCAGGAGCTTGGCATGGCAAAGGAACGGATCGGAGGCGGAGCGCCGCCGGAGACCGTGATCTCGATCATCGGACCGGGGATGCGCGTGGTCGGTGAATGCGCCACCGACGGGACCCTCCGGATTGAGGGAAGCATCCAGGGGACGGTGCGGGCCGGAAAGGCCGTGGTCGTCGGCAAGGATGGGGAGGTGGATGGCGGCATCTTCACCCATGACGCGGTCATCTCGGGACGGGTGAGTGGGAGCCTGCTCGCCGAGTCCAGGCTCGAGCTCCAGGCCTCTTGCCGAGTCGAAGGAGAGGTGCGCGCGCGCCGGATGCAGCTCGAGGAGGGCGCGATGCTGACCGGCACGGTCCAGCTGGGGGAGAACTTCCGCGAGACCACCCCTCGCGAGGTCGCGCCTCCCGAGGCGGCCCCGGCCGCGCCTCCCGAGGCCGCCGAGGTCGCGTCGCGCGAGGCCGCGGAGCCAGACGCTGGTCCCGGGCCACCCTCTGAAACCATGCAGCGCCTCTGATCTGTGGATAACGGGTCCGCGGGTATAAAACTCTGTTTCGCTGCGGCCGCTGGCGACTCTTTTCCACCGCCGTGGAAAACGGCTGCCAGCACTGCTGTCTTGGGCGCTTTCGGCATCTCTTCGGGGGCACTTATCCCCACTCCGGTCACCATGTCGTGCCCCCTCCAGGAGGTTTCCCACCTCCGCCGGGTGAGCCCGCAAGCCGGGTTGTGAAGCTCGCCTCGCTGCTCGAGTACCTGGACGGCTATCTCCGGATTGCACGACACCCGGACTATCCGACAGCGGTGAACGGGCTCCAGGTCGAGGGGCCCGCCGAGGTGCGGCGCGTGTGCGCGGCGGTCGACGCCTCCGAGCCCGCGATCGATGGGGCAGTCGCGCGGGGCGCCGAACTCCTGATCGTGCATCACGGGATCTTCTGGGAGGGCCTCCGCCCCCTCATCGGGCGGCGGCACCGGAAGCTCGCCAAGCTGGTGCGCGGGGAGCTGGGCCTCTTCAGCATTCACCTCCCGCTCGACTCCCATCCGGAGATCGGCAACTGCATCCTGCTTGCACGCGCGCTCGGGATCGAGCCGCTCGGGCGCTTTGGCAGCTATCAGGGCACCGAGATCGGATGGTGGGGGGCCGTCGAGCTGGGGCGGGCGGAGCTCGCGGGCCGGGCGGAGGGAGTTCTCGGCCGACCCGTGCAGGTGATCGGCGGAGGGCCCGACTGCGTCGAGCGGGTCGGCGTCCTGACCGGGTCGGGCGCGTTCGTGGAGGAGGCCGCCCGGCTGGGCCTCGACACGGTGGTGACCGGCGAGGGTGCGCATCATGCCGCGATCGATGCCCGCGAGCTGGGGGTGAACCTGATCTACGGCGGCCACTACGCGACCGAGGTCTTCGGCGTGCGTGCGCTCGCCGCGCATCTGGGGGAGCGCTTCGGTCTCATCCACGAATTCATCGACCTTCCCACCGGGACCTAGCATGCGCGCGCGTTGCCCCTCCTCCGACCTCCCGCGAAATTCTCCGCGATGAACTCGGTCAGCTGCCCCCGTTGCGGCGCCGCCGCGTCGGGACATTTCTGCTCCAGCTGCGGTTCCTCACTCGCCGCGCTCACCTGCCCCTCGTGTGCGGCGACGCTCTCGCCCGGCGCGCGCTTCTGCCCCCGCTGCAGGACCTCCCTCACCGGGGACCCCGCGGGCGGATTGCGCGCGGCGCTGGGTGCGGCGGCCCCGCGGTGGGCGCGCGCAGAGCCGTCGGTGGCGTGGTGGATCACCGGGGCCAGCCTGGTCGCCCTGATCCTGGTGATCGCGTGGCCGATCCTCCGGCCGGAGGGCGGCCCGCTGGGGCCGAGCGCCGCGGGCACGCCGATGGCGGGGAGCCCCCCGGACCTCAGCTCGATGACCCCGATCGAGGCGGCGGACCGGCTCTTCGAGCGGGTGATGTCGGCGGTCGACGCAGGCGACGAGGCGACCGTGCAGCGTTTCCTACCGATGGCGCTGCAGGCCTACGAGATCGCGCGGCCGCTCAACGCGGACGGGCTCTATCACCTGGCCACCCTCGAGCGCGCCGCCGCGGGCTTCCGGGGAGCGCTCGAGACCGCGCAGGAGGGGCTCCAGGCCACGCCTGACCACCTGCTGCTGCTCGCGGCCGCCGGGGAGGCGGCGGAGGGGCTGGGGGACATGGGCACGGCGCGTGCGTACTGGCAGCGCTTCGTGGACGTCTACGAGACCGAGCGGGCGCGCCAGCTCGATGAATACCAGGCGCACGAGTTCACCCTGCAGGAATCCCTCACGCACGCGCGCGAGGTGCTGGGGGGCTGAGTCGGGACACACCACGTGCGGGTCTTCCTGACGGGCGGCACCGGGCTGATCGGCTCCCACGTCGCGGGCCGCGGGTGCGCTCGCCACGGCCGTACGACGTGGCGTTCGACCGTCCGCTTCACTCAGGAGGCCTTCCTGCTCGGCATGGCGCGTGCGCTGGGCGTGAGCCCGCGGCTCGTGCACGTGCCCCCGCCTGGTGCGCGCGGGAGCCATGTTGGGCGAGCGGCTGGACATCACCATGCCGGGAGCGGGCGACCTGTCGCTCTCCCGCTTCGCGCCTAACGCTTGAGGACAACCCCTATCCCTCGCTCCGTATCCGGCGGGAGACTGGATTGGGCCCCGGCCTTCGGGCACGGCGATGGGCTCGCCCAGACCGCCGCCTGGCTCGTGAGCGAGCGCAACGGACGCAGGCCATGAGAGACGAGAAACGCCCGCAACGGACACAACCATGAGAGACGACGAACGCGGACGCTCGCGGCCGGCGGCTTCGGACAATCCGGAGCGGGAGGGGCGCGAGGGGTGGCTCTCGAGGCGCGCTGCGTCCGGGAGGACGGTGCTCCATCCCCCCGAGCCCACCGGCGCCACCGAGGACGAGCGCTTCCTCGAGAGCACCAAGGATCTGCTCAGGGGGGATCCGTTCTTTGCCGTGGGCAGGGACGCCTGGCGCGTCTTCCGCATCATGGGCGAGTTCGTCGAGGGATTCGACACGCTCACCGGGATGGGACCGTGTGTCTCCGTGTTCGGTTCGGCACGCGTCACGCGCGAGGATCCGCTCTACCAAGACTGCGTGAGCACGGCCCGCCTGCTCGGCGAGGCCGGCTTCGGCATCATCACCGGGGGGGGACCGGGGATGATGGAGGCGGCGAACCGCGGGGCCTGCGAGGCGGGCGTGGCCTCCATCGGGTGCAACATCGAGCTGCCCTTTGAGCAGGGCACCAATCGATACGTGGAGACGGCTCTCGACTTCCGCTACTTCTTCGTGCGCAAGACGATGTTCGTGAAGTACGCGCAGGCGTTCGTGATCTTCCCGGGCGGCTTCGGGACGATGGACGAGCTCTTCGAGGCGCTCACGCTCATCCAGACCGGCAAGGTTCGGGACTTTCCGGTGGTGCTGTTCGGCTCGGCCTACTGGGGCGGTCTGCTGGACTGGATCCGGGGCACCCCGCTGCAGGAGGGGAAGGTCTCCCCGGAGGATCTGGAGCTTCTGGTTCTGACCGATTCGCCCGAGCGGGTCCGCGACCACGTGGTGGAGCGCCACCGGCTGCATCGGGCCGCGGTGGATGCGCGCCGCGCCGGCCGCGCCGAGGAGGCGGAGCAGGTCGAGCGCCCGGCGCCGGCCGAGCGTCCGGGACACCCGGCCTCCCCCGACTGATGGGGAACCCCGGCTCGCCCGCGGGCTAGAACTTCTTCCCCACCGAGCTACGAAGGCGAGTTATGAAGGAAGGTGAGCGAACCGTGATCGACGCATCGGGCGGCTACGCCCCGGGGGGCAAGGACACGGGCACGGTCAAGCCCAAGGGAACCGCGCGGATCCGCGCCCACGAGGGCATGGAGGTGATCCCCCTGCGCGCGCGCAAGCCCGGGTGGCTCCGGGTGCGCTCGCCGGGCGGTCCGAACTACCTGCGCCTGCAAGCGCTCATGCGCGGCGGCTCCCTCCACACCGTGTGCGAGGAAGCGGCCTGCCCGAACATCGGCGAGTGCTGGGAAGCGGGAACCGCCACGTTCATGATCCTGGGCGACGTGTGCACGAGGGCGTGCAAGTATTGCGGCGTCGCGCACGGCATGCCGAGTGGGCTCGACCGGGACGAGCCCAGGCGGGTCGCCGACACGGTGACGGCCATGGCGCTCGAGCACGTCGTGATCACGAGCGTAAATCGGGACGATCTCCCCGACGGTGGGGCGGCGATCTACGCGGAGACCATCCGGCGGATCGAAGATGCGGTGCCCGGCTGCTCCGTCGAGGTGCTGATCCCCGATTTCAAGGGCGACGAGCGCGCGCTCGCGACAGTCCTCGATGCGAACCCCGCGATTCTCGGGCACAACCTCGAGACGGTGACCCGGCTCCACCCCGACGTCCGACCCGGCGGCCGCTACTGGCGGTCGATCTCGTACCTGGGCGCCTCGAAGCGCATGCGCGCCGACGTGCTGACCAAGACCGCGCTCATCCTCGGGATGGGGGAGGAGCCGGAGGAGATTCGCCAGGCAATGGCGGACCTGCGCGAGGCGGCCGTCGACATCCTGACGCTGGGTCAATACCTGCGGCCCTCTTTGCAGCACATCCCGGTGGTGCGCTGGGTCACGCCCGCCGAGTTCGCTGAGTGGAAGCGGATCGGAGAGCAGGAGCTGGGTTTCCGCCACGTGGAGTCCGGACCGCTGGTCCGCTCGAGCTATCACGCGAAGGATCAGGCGCGGGAGGTGGAGGCGGGTGGGCCGAGGCGCATCCGCGAGGTGATGGAGGCGGACCTGCGGGCGCCCGCCCAGGTCGCGGCGGCCTGGCCGCCGCCCTCGCTCGTACAGATCGGGCCGGCGCGCCACGCCGCGGGAGCCTGATATGGCCGAGACGCGATCGGACACCAAGGGGGGCTGGAGGGGGGGCGGCGCGCGCGAGGAGCGCGGGGGCGACTCGCTCGACGGGGTTGCGCCGGAGGTCGTCCTCAAGCTGATGCGCGACATGCTTCTCTTCCGGCGCTTCGAGGAGAGGGCGGAGGAGGCGTACGCGATCGGCAAGATCGGCGGCTTCTGCCATCTGCACATCGGCCAGGAGGCCACGGCGGCGGGCACGATCGGCGCGCTGCGTAAGGACGACTACGTGATCGGCAGCTACCGCGAGCACACGCAGGCGCTCGCAAAGGGGCTCTCCCCCAACGCCGTGATGGCCGAGCTCTACGGCCGCGAGGACGGCTGCTCGCGCGGGCGCGGCGGCTCGATGCACCTCTTCGATGCGGAGAAGTGCTTCATGGGCGGCGCCGCCATCGTCGGCGCCCAGGTGCCCACCGCGACCGGCTTCGGATTCGCCATCCGCTACCGGGGGGAGAAGCGGATCGCGCTCTGTTTCATGGGAGAGGCTGCGCTCAACCAGGGTGCGTTCCACGAGTCGCTCAACCTCGCAGCCGTATGGAAGCTACCCGTGATCTACGCCGTCGAGAACAACGTCTATGGGATGGGCACGGCCTTCTACCGCGTGTCCAAGACCGACGTCGACCATCGCGCCGCCGTGTACGGGATCCCCTGCCACGTGGTGAACGGGCAGGACGTGCTCGCGACCTACACGCTCTTCATGCGCCTCGCCGACGAGGTGCGCAACGGCAGCGGCCCGCAGTACGTCGAGATCCGCACGTATCGCTTCAAGGGGCACTCCATGTCGGACCCGGTCTCGGGTACGTACCGCTCCAAGGAGGAGGTGGAGCGGCGCACCGAGGAGGAGGATCCGATCCGGATCGTGAAGGAGCGCCTGTTCGCGGCCGAGCTCCTGGATCAGGCCGAGCTCGAGGAGATGGACGCGGAGGCGCGCCGGATCGTCGACGAGGCGGCCAAGTTCGCGGATGCGTCCCCGCTTCCCGATCCCGCGGACCTGTACGACAGCGTGTACGCGCAGACGAACGAAGACGGCCGACTCTTCCTAGACGGTCGGGACGAGACGCCGCGAGCCAGCGGGTAGGAGCTCTGAGGGTGGCAGAGCTCACCTACCGCGAGGCGCTCAATCAGGCGCTCACCGAGGAGATGGAGCGCGACGGCGCGGTCTTCCTGATGGGCGAGGAGGTGGCGCAGTACCAGGGCGCCTACAAGGTCTCCAAGGGGCTGCTCGAGAAGTTCGGCTACCGGCGGGTGCTGGACACGCCGATCTCCGAGCTGGGGTTCGCCGGGCTGGGCGTCGGCGCCGCTCTGGTAGGGCTCCGGCCGGTGATCGAGTTCATGACCTTCAACTTCGCCTTCCTCGCGCTCGATCAGCTCACCAATACGGCGGCCAAGTGGCGCTACATGAGCGGCGGCCAGTTCAAAGTGCCGATCGTGTTCCGCGGCCCCAACGGCCCGGCCCTGCAGGTCGCCGCGCAGCACTCGCACGCCTGCGAGACCTATTACTCCCACGCGCCGGGGCTCAAGGTGGTGGCGCCCGCCACGCCGGCGGACGCCAAGGGGCTGCTCAAGTCCGCGATCCGCGACGAGGACCCGGTCATCGTGCTCGAGGGCGAGCTGCTCTACAACATGAAGGGCGAGGTGCCGGAGAATGGCGAGCACGTGGTGCCTATCGGGAAGGCCGACGTGAAGCGGGAGGGGACGGACCTCTCGATCGTGACGCACGGCCCCGCGCTGCACCTCGCGCTCCAGGCGGCGGCCGAGCTCGAGAAGGACGGGGTGAGCGTCGAGGTGGTGGATCTGCGCTCGCTGCGTCCCCTCGATGCCGAGACCATCCTCGCCTCGGTGAAGAAGACGAACCGCGCGATCTACCTCGAGCAGGGATGGCCCTTTGGCGGGATCGGCGCGCAGGTCGCCTCGATCATCCAGGAGGAGGCGTTCGACTGGCTGGACGCGCCCGTGCTGCGCGTGACCCAGGCGGATGTGCCGATGCCGTACGCGAAGAACCTGGAGCTGACTGCGAAGCCGTCGCTCGAGCGCACCCTGCGTGCATGCGAGCGCGTGCTTTACCGGAACGGCCGAGCAGGGAGGTAGCCCCGCCATGGCGACCAAGGTTCACATGGAGGCGCTGTCGCCGACGATGGAGGAGGGGCAGGTCGTCAAGTGGCACAAGGCCGAGGGCGACTCCGTCTCACATGGAGAGGTGCTGGCCGACATCGAGACCGACAAGGCCACGATGGAGCTTGTGGCGCGCGGGAAGGGAATCCTGCGGAGGATCCTCACCGCGGAGGGTCAGAGTGCCCCCGTGGGCGAGGTGATCGCGGTGATCGGCCAGGAGGGCGAGGACATCGGCGCGCTGGTCGGGGCGGGCGCCGCTCCAAAGCAGGCCGCGCCAGAGCAGGCCGGGGAGGAGCCGCGCGAAGAGGAGGCCGAGGAGGCCCGCCCGCCCGCCACGGCGAACGGCGGGCGGGTCAAGGCTTCCCCTCTGGCGCGCCGGCTCGCCGCTGAGGCGGGACTCGAGCTGTCCCGCCTGCAGGGCTCCGGGCCTGGCGGCCGGATCGTCAAGCGGGACGTCGAGGAAGCCGCCGAGCGCGCCCCGGCGCCCGCACGCGTGGGGGTCCCTGCCCCGGGGGCGCCTACCGAAAAGGACTACGAGGAGATTCCGCTCTCCCAGATGCGGAAGACGATCGCCCGGCGGCTCGCCGAGTCGATCGGACCGGTCCCCCACTACTTTCTCACGATCGACCTGGACATGGACCGCGCCAGGCAGGCGCGCGCGCGGATCAACGCCCTGCTGGATGAGCGGGGCGAGAAGATCAGCATGAACGATCTCATTATCCGGGCGGTCGCGGGGGCGCTGCGCCAGCATCCAGCGGTCAACTCCGCCTGGCACGGCGACCGCATCCGGCGCTGGCGACGCGTACACGTGGGGGTCGCGGTTGCGGTGGAGGAAGGTCTCATCACCCCGGTGATCCGCGACGCGGACCGTAAGGGCGTGGCGGAGATCGCGAGCGAGGTGCGCGAGCTGGCCGGCCGCGCGCGCGCGAAAAAGCTCAAGCCGGAAGAGTACACGGGTGCGACCTTCTCGGTCTCGAACCTGGGAATGTTCGGGATCCACGAGTTCACCGCAGTCATCAACCCCCCGGAGGCAGGGAGCCTGGCGGTGGGGCAGGTCGAAGAGCACCCGGTCGTGATGAACGGCCAGGTGGTGGTCCGCCCCCGCATGTGGGCCACGATGAGCTGCGACCACCGGGTGATCGACGGTGCTACCGGAGCGCGCTTCCTCCAGACCCTCAAGGCGATGCTGGAGGAGCCCGCGGCGATCCTGCTGTAGGCTGCTGCGAGCTGTACGCATTTCCGACCTGTAGACAGCCCCGAGCTGTAGAGCGCTTGTGGGAATCCTGCGCCTCTGGATATTAGAACCACAATTTTTGTTCGGTTTACACGGGACGCCGGCCACGCCGTGGCTTCACGTATCCGTGTGCGGTCATCCAGGCCCAGGCGTCGGCCGCCGCCTCCTGCGCCGGGCGGGATCCATAGCCCAGCTCCTCCCGTGCCTTACGGTCGTCGAAGTGGTGGGCAAGGCAACCGAGCACTGCACTCCCCGCGTTCAGCGCCGGCTCCGAGCCGGTGACGACGCCGAAGGCGGTCCCCGCCCAGCCAAGAGCCCACACCAGGGGCGCGGGAGCGAGCGCGACGGGAGCCGGTCCCCCGGTCACCTCCGCGAAGCGCGCGAACGCCTCCCGGTAGCTGAGCGCCTCTCCTCCCAGGATATAGCGCTCTCCGCGCCGGCCTCGCTCCGCCGCTGCCACGAGCCCCGCGGCCACGTCGGCGGCGTGACAGAAATCGTTCCCGCCGCCGGGCGCGAGGCGCGCGGCGCCGCGCGCGACCGCGAGTAGCAGCCGACCCGAGCTGGGCTTCCAGTCCCACGGCCCCAGCACGAAGACGGGGTTCACGATCACGGCGTCGAGCCCGCGCGCGACCTCTTCCCGCACCACGCCCTCGGCCTCGCGCTTGGTAATCACGTACGGCACGACGATCCGGCCGTCCGGGGGAGCGTGCTCGTCCGCGGGCCTAGCACGCGTGCCGAAGCCGAGGGCGTCCACGCTCGAGACGTGCACCAGGCGAGCGCCGCCCGCGCGCGCAGCCCGCGCCACCACCTCTGTGCCGCCGACGTTCACCTCGCGCAGCGCGTCTAGGCCGCGCCATCCGATCGCGACCTTCCCGGCGACGTGATAGACGATGTCGACGCCCTGCGCGGCGCCGCCGACCGCGGCGGCGTCGCGGACGTCGCCGTGCCTTCGTTCCACCGCGAGCCCGCCCAACGCCCGCGGGTCGGCACCCTCCCGCACGAGCACGCGCACAGCGTCCCCGCGCGCGAGCAACTCGCGGACGAGATTGTTACCGATGAGCCCCGTCGCGCCCGTGACCAGGACGCGCGACACTAAAGATCCTTCTTGTAGATGCGCCAGCGTCTGTACGGCGCCGCACCCATCGCCGCGAGCGGTCCGATCAACCCCTCGTTGTCCTCGAGCACCCAGGAAGCCTCCGCGCCGATCCCGGCAACGGAAGGGTGACGCGCGCGGCGGAGCAGCTCCTGCACGAAGAGCGGAAAGATGTGCTGGCCGCGATATCGCTCGCGGATTCCGAGCAGAACGATTCGCCCGTGACGGATCCGGCGCACACCCATGAGCAGCTTGAGGAGGCCGGTCGGGAAGAGCCGCCCCGAAGGGACGCGCGCGAGGATCCGGTTCAGATCGCGGATCACCACCAGGAAGCCGGCCGGCTCGCCGTTCACCTCGGCGAGAAAGCTCAACTGCGCGGCCAACAGGGGCCTGAGCTCGCGCGCGAGGTAGGCGAACTCCTCCTCGCGGATCGGCACGAACGCCCAGTTCTCGCGCCACGCATCGTTGAAGATCTGGCGGCAGAGCTCGGCGTTCCGCAGGAGCCCCGGTGCATCCAGGCTCTGGAAGGTGAGCCGGCCGAGACGCGTCCGGGCCCGCTCGGCCGCCCGCACGATCGTGGGGGTGAGCTCGAAGTGCGCTGGATCGGTCGGGATCCAGAAGCCGAGGAGATCGCGCTCCTTCACCAGGCCGCGCTCCTCGAGCAGGCGCGCGTAGTACGGCGGGCTCCAGGGCGTCATGAACACCGGGTGGGCGTCGAAGCCCTCGACCAGCAGCCCGCACTCGTGATTGATGGACGGGTTCATCGGCCCGCGCATCGCGGTCAGGCCGCGCTCCGCCAGCCAGGACTCCGCCTCCGCGAGGAGCGCACTCGCGATGTCGGGATCCTCGACCGACTCGAAGAACCCGAAAAACCCGACTCGGTCCCCGTGGTGGGCGTTGTGGCTGCGGTTCTCGATGGCCGCGATGCGTCCCACGGGGCGGCCGTCGCGGAGCGCAATGAATAGGGCACGCTCGGCGCTTCCCCAGAAGGGATCGCGCCCGCGGTCGAGCGTCTTCCGCACCAGCACACGAAGCGGCGGCACCCAGCGCCTACCCGCGCCTTGGTGGACGTGCCAGGGAACGTCGATGAAGCGCGCGAGTGCGACGCTATCGTCGGCGCGCATCACTTGGAGCGACATCGGTGATGTCCGGGACGTATGGGCTGGCCCCGGGCAGAGGGCCCGGCGTAGATCTCGGCCGCAATGGAATCGATCATAGAGGGCCGGGCCGCGCCCGCGAAAGCGGCTCCTCCCGCGAGCGCCACCGCCGCGGCGCGGGTGACGGCTGGCTACCTGCTGCTCGGCATCCCACTCCTCGTGCTCGGTCGCGGAGGGCCCGCGGGGCTCGCGATGAGCGCGGTGCACGGCGCGCTCGCGGTCGTCCTGCTCGCGCTCGCTCGCCGGCGCCCGCACGGCTCGTGCCTCGCCGGTGTCCTAGCCGATTGGCTTCCGCTCCTGCTCGTGCCGATCCTCTACTGGGAGCTGCCGATGCTGATGGAGGCGCTCCCCGGCCCGGTCCGCTACCACGATCCGTTGATCACCGCCTGGGAGGAGGCGCTCTTCCGGGGTCAGCCGGCGCTCGAGTGGGCGGGCGCGTGGCCGTTCCCGCTGCTGAGCGAGCTGCTGCACGCGTGCTACGTTTCGTACTATGCGCTGATCTATATCCCGCCGCTGCTCCTTTACCTCGGGGTCGGAGGCGTTCCCGGAATCGGAGGCACCGCGCCGGCCGCTAGGCGTGCGGAGGCGTTCCACGACACGGTGCTCGCGCTCGCACTCTGCTTCGTTCTCTGCTTCGCGATCTTCGTGGCCTTCCCCGTGGAGGGGCCCCGCTACCTGGGCGTCCCGGAGGGGGTGCCCGAGGGGCCGGTGCGCGGCCTGGTGCTCGCGATCTTAGAGCGCGGCTCGAGCCGGGGGGCGGCCTTTCCCTCCTCGCACGTCGCCGTGATCGTCGCGCAGGCGCTGCTCGCGCTACGCCACCAGCCGCGGGTGGGCCGATGGGTGCTCGTGCTCGCGATCGGCCTCGGAGCGGGGGCGGTGTACGGCGGGTTCCACTACGCGGTGGACGTGCTCGCCGGCGCCGCCCTGGGCGTCCTGATCGTTCTGGTCGCGCCCATGCTCGAGAGGAGGCTGGGCAGCAGGGTATCGCGGGCCTAGCTTCGCCCCTTCCGGTTCTCCGCCGACGCCTAGAGTGATCCCCAGCCAGGAGCGACACGGTGTCCGCCAAGCAGGAAGAGAACAGCAGCTTCGACGTCCTCGTCATCGGCTCGGGACCCGGCGGGTACGTGGCTGCGATCCGCGCCGCCCAGCTGGGCCTCAAGGCCGCCTGTGTGGAGGCCGGCAAGCTCGGAGGCGTCTGCCTCAACATCGGCTGCATCCCGACCAAGGCGCTCCTATCGAGCGCCTTCCTGGTGAACGAGATCAAGGAGGGCGAGAGGCACGGGATCCGTGCCGAGGGCCTGAGCTTCGATCTGGGGCCGGCGCAGGAGCGGAGCCGCAAGGTGGCAGAACAGATGAGTCGCGGGATCGCGAGCCTGTTCAAGAAGAACAAGGTCACCCACGTGCAGGGGTACGGGCGGCTCACCGGCAAGGGGACGGTCGAGGTGGAGGCGGACGGGAAGAAGACCACGCTGCGCGCGGAGCACGTGATCCTCGCGACCGGCTCGCGTCCCAAGGATCTCCCCTTCCTCCAGATCGATGAGGATCGGGTCATCAGCTCGACCGGGGCTCTCGACCTGAAGGAGGCGCCCGCCTCGCTCGCCATCGTCGGGGCGGGCGCCGTCGGCGTGGAGTTCGCGGACGTGTTCAACGCCTACGGCAGCAAGGTCACGATGATCGAGGCGCTCGATCGCATCCTACCGGTCGAGGACGTGGACTGTTCGGCCGTCGTAGAGAAGGCGTTCAAGAAGCGCGGCATCGACGTGTTCACGGGCGCGCGCCTGGAGAAGGCGGAGATCCACGAGCGGGGAGTCAAGGTCACCTTCAAGGACCCCAAGGGCGAGGCACGCGAGCTCGAGGTCGATCGTGTCCTGTCCGCGGTGGGACGCACACCGAACGCCGAGGATCTCGGCCTCGGCGCGGCCGGAGTGAAGACCGAGCGCGGCTTCATCGTTATCGACGAGCGGATGCGCACCAACGTTCCCGGCATCTATGCGATCGGCGACTGCGCCGGCAACCAGTTGCTCGCGCACAAGGCCAGCCACGAAGGCATCGTGTGCGTCGAGCACATCGCCGAGCAGGGGCACGGCGCATTGAACTACGAGAACGTGCCGTCGTGCACGTACTGTCACCCCGAGGTCGCGTCAGTCGGCCTGACCGAGGCGCAGGCCAAGGAGCGGGGGCTCGACATCCAGGTCGGCAAGTTCCCCTGGGTCGGCAACGGCCGCGCGGTCGCCGGGGGCCACGCGGCCGGCTTCATCAAGGTGATCCGCGACAAGCAGTACTCGGAGATCCTGGGCGCGCACATCGTCGGCCCGTACGCGACCGAGTTGATCGCCGAGTTCGTCGTGGGGCGCCACCTGGAGTCGACGGTCGAGGAGATGGAGAAGGCGATGCACCCGCACCCGACGCTCTCGGAGGGGATCGCCGAGGGAGCGCTCGCCGCGCTAGGTCGCCCGATCCACATCTGAGCGCCAGCTAGCCTCATCGGCGGCGCGGGCGCCCGCCGGTCAGACCTGGACGGTCTCGAAGGGCTCCACGTGGACTCCCCGGATCCCCACCACCCGGAGCAGCGTTTCGCCGATCTTGTTGTTCGGTGTCGACGCGCCCGCGGTAATCCCGAGCGCGAATGGACCCTCCGGCAGCCAGTCGACGTCTACCCGCTCGGAGGCGTCGGCCGCGAGCTCGGGCTTGTGCCGGATCGCGCCCGACTCGACGTCGATGCACGACGCGTCCTCCACGTGATAGGTGGTGGTATGCTGGCGGCACATGTGAGCCAGGTGGTTCGTGTTGGAGGAGTTGTAGCCGCCGATCACGATCATCAGGTCCGGCGGGTCCTCCATCATCTTGACCACGGCGTCCTGCCGCTCTTGCGTGGCCGAGCAGATCGTTCCGAAGGAGCGGTAGTGCGCTGCCGCGTACTCCTCGCCCGAGCGCTCGACCATCGACCTCCGCAGCTGCACGCCGATCGCGAGCGACTCGTTCGCGAGCATCGTGGTCTGGTTGGCGACGCCGACCCACTCCAGGTCGCGGTCGGGATCGAATCCCTCGGACGCCTTGGCGCGAAAGTGGTCGATCAGCGCCTCCCGGCTCATGTGCCCGGGGCGCCGCGCGACGTAGTCGCACACCAGCATCGCCTCGCCCATGTCCCGCACGATCACATACTTCCCGTTCGGGTGCTTGGTCACCTGCGAGGCCGTCGCGCGCGACTCCTCATGGTAGTACTTACCGTGGATGAATGCGGTGAAGCCGTCACGCGAGTACCCGTCCACGCGCTTCCAGACGTGCAGCACAGATCCGCAGGTGGTATCCACCAGGATGCAGCCGAGCGCGCGCAGCCGGTGGAAGTCCTGGAGGGTGACACCGAACGCGGGCAGGATCACGACGTCGTCCACCGTCAAGTGGGAGAAATCGAAGGTTCCGTCCCCGTCCGGGTAGATGAAGCGGATCCCCATCTCGGTCATGCGCCGGTTCACGTGGGGATTGTGGATGATCTCCCCGACCAAGTAGATCCGCCGATCCGGGAACTTGTGCACGGTTTCGTATGCGTAGTCGACTGCGCGATCCACTCCGTAGCAGAAGCCGAACTCCTCGGCCAGGCGGACCGTCACGTCCCCGAAGGTGTCCTGGTAGCCGCGCGAGCGGATGCGCTCGACCAGCGCCGAGTGGTACTCGGCCTCGATGACGCCCTTCACCTCGGCCTTGAGGCCGAACCCCTTGCGAAAATAGGTCTGCTCCATAATCGGGAAGAGAACAGCACCGGGGGCCTGGGGAAAGGTGCGGCGGACAGATCGCCCAGCCGCGCTCCGCGAGCGCCCCCGGACCGGGGCGAGCGGGGAAGGGTAGCAGGCACCCATGCTCGTTGTCCTCGCGCTTCTCTTCGTCGTCCTCCCACTGACAGAGCTGTTCATCCTGCTCCGGCTCGGACAGTCGATCGGCCTGCTCCCCACGGTGGTGCTCGTGCTCGGGACGGGGGTCACCGGGGCGGCGCTGGCGCGGGCCGAGGGACTCCGCACGCTCCGCGCGATGCAGCGGGAGATGGCGCAGGGGCGCGTGCCCGGGCGGGAGATCCTGGATGGGATCTCGGTGCTGGTGGGGGGCGCGCTGCTGCTCACCCCCGGTCTGATCACCGACGGGGTGGGGCTGGCCCTCCTGTTCCCTCCCACGCGCCGTGCCGC
>Ga0310121_10002999_pt1 | contig 15674 bp, 16 predicted proteins | sample CB27_Tmax_986_MG_FD_203504 | JGI IMG/M metagenome (GOLD analysis project Ga0310121, IMG submission 203504) | Marine microbial communities from Western Arctic Ocean, Canada - CB27_Tmax_986 | ecosystem: Environmental > Aquatic > Marine > Oceanic | place: Canada: Western Arctic Ocean | collected...
AATTTCAAATATTGTTGGAATTTTTTTTTTTCTTAGATAAAGAAATTTTTTACCTTTTTTTTTAAAAAAAATTTTTTTTTGTTTTAATTTTTCTTTTTTAATAGTTTCTTTTCTCATTAATAATGCATAAGGCAGTGAAGTTTTGTTTATTGAATTATTAATTTTAAATAATACTTTTCTTAAGTTATTTTTATTTGTTGGAAAAATTTCATTTTTTATTTTTGATAATGTAAGAATATTTTTTGTTATTTTTCCCATTAATTCATGCTGAGGTTCATCTTTTACTTTTGGATCACCTCTCCAGGTCGTAATTAATAAAATTGGAATTTTAAAAGGATAGTTTAATGATGTTAGAGGATTTATTGTATTGCCAAGACCCGAATTTTGTATCATGACAACACCTTTTTTTCCTGCTAGCCAGGCGCCAGAAGCAATTCCAACAGCTTCCCCCTCACTTGTTGCTCCAATGTATTTTATTTTTTTTGAATTAATAACTCCATTAATTACAGAAGTTAAATAAGAGCAGGGCACTCCTGAAAAAAAATTAAAACCATGTTTTGCTAATTGATTTATTAAAAAATTTGCTGATATCATAAATTTCTATTATTAATTTAATTTAAATTTTATAAAGAATATAATAAATATCTTATGGAAGAAGATGAAGATATAAAAAAAGAAAAAAAAGAGAAAAATTATGAGGAATTTAGCATCGAAAATCTTTTCGATGAAATTAAAAGGGTAAAAGAAGAATTAAAATATTTAGAAGATTTACTCAAAGAGAAGAAACCTGGTCATAATCAGGCAGATAAATTATTCAAAAAATAAAGGTTTTCTTAATACTATCAAATAGTATAATACTTAAAACCTTTTTATAAAGAGGGAGGGTAATATGAATAAATTAACTGCTACGTCTGTAAGTATTGGATTAGTTGGCGGCCTGATGTCTTGGATTTATCTAGGGATATTGGTTCGTTTTGGTGGTGAAGGAGTTGCCTTAGCTATTCCTGTGTCTTTTATTGCTTGGGGAGCTTTTGCTGCTGCAGGTGGTAATAACAAAGCTGTTGCTGGAACTGTTACTCCATTAATATACGGTGCTATTGTTGCATGGGTTACTGCACTAATTATTATGCCACAACTAGGTAACGTTATAACCAACGTTCCTATTGCTAATGCATTGAGTGTTGGTGTAAGTGTTGTAGCGCTTATTTATGGTACTGGAAAAATTAAAGCTGTTGCCGCTACACCAGTTGCTGTATATGGTTACGCAGCATTTTTCGCACTAGCTTTATCAGGAACTGCATCTGGGCTAACTGACGCTAGCCTATTTAGTAATCCACTTCTTTTTGTTGCTGGATTCGGAGTTGCAGGCACTGTTTTTGGTTTAATTGCCAATAATTTAGCCGCATCTTTAGGCAAATAATACTTATAATTTATAAGTCTTAATTAAAAAAATCGGTTATTTTGATTTAAAATAACCGGTTTTTTCTTATATTATTGATAATTAACTTCAATATGGCGGGAGTAGCTCAGTTGGTTTAGAGCGTCGGCTTGTGGAGCCGAATGTCGTGGGTTCGAATCCCATCTCTCGCCCCAAAAATATCAATACAATTAATACATTGTATAAAATTATTAATGTAAAATATTAACTAATTACTTAATTGTGTTAAGGGAAGACCGACACTTTTTAATAAATTTATATCTGAGGTTGTATCATTATTTCCAGTTGTTAATAGTTTATCACCATAAAATATAGAATTTGCACCTGCCATGAAACACAATATTTGAGCTTCATTTGACAGATCTTTTCTACCTGCACTTAATCTTACTCTTGCTTTAGGCATAATAATTCTTGCAGTAGCGCACATTCTAACAAGTTCAACTGCATTTATCTTATTTCTATTGCCTAAAGGCGTTCCTTTTGAAGGAACTAAAGCATTAATTGGAACACTTTCAGGATGAGGTTTAAAGTTTGATAAAATTTGGAGCATTTTTGCTCTATCTTTAATATTTTCACCCATTCCTATAATCCCACCACAGCAAACAGTAATACCTGCTTTTCTTACTCTATTAATTGTATCAATCCTATCTTGAAATTTTCTAGTGGTTATAATTTTTTTGTAAAAATCAGGACTAGTGTCAATATTATGGTTATAAGCTTTTAAACCAGCTTTTGCTAGTTTGTTAGCTTGATTTTGATTTAACATTCCCAGTGTAACACAAGACTCCATTCCAATTTTTTTTATTCCTTTTACCATTTTAATAACTTTATCAAATTCCGGCCCATCCTTAACTTCTCTCCAAGCTGCACCCATACAAAACCTTGACGCACCAGAATTTTTTGCTTTTTTTGCTTTTTTTAAAACTTTATTAACACTTAGAAGAGGTTCATTTTTTAATCCGGTTTTGTAATGAGCTGACTGAGGACAATATTTGCAATTTTCTGGACATGCTCCCGTTTTAATACTTAATAAACTAGCCAGCTGAACATCTTTTTTAGGAAAATATTTTTTATGTACTTTTTGCGCTTTAAAAATAAGATCTAATAAAGGTAAATTTAAATTTTTTAATATTTCGTTTTGAGTCCAATTTGATCTAATCATAACTATATATTAATTGATATATTGAAGATATATAGAATAAATTTTTATTATCTTAATAAAAAAGAAAATGATAAAAAAAAATATTTTAAATCATGCAGTTCTTAGCTGTAAAAATCATAGAGACTTAGATAAAAAAACAATAAAAAAATTTATACCTGGATATAAATTAATGGAAAATGCGGGTGAAGTAATTTATAAAATAATAAAACAAAAATTTAAAAAACAAAAAAAAATAAAAATTTTATGTGGTCCAGGGAACAACGGAGGAGATGGTTTTGTAGTAGCAAAATTATTAAAAGAAAATGGTTATAAAAATGTTGATTTGTTCTGTTTAGTTACAAAAAGAGAATTAAAAGGAGACGCAAGAGCAGCTGCAGATAATTTTAATGAAAATTTTAAAAGTTTTACTGATTTTCAAACATCAAGTAATGATGTAATTATTGATGGACTTTTTGGTTCAGGGTTAAAAAAAAATATTTCTGGGAATTTAAAAAAAATTATAGAAAAAATAAATCTAAAAAAAACATATTGTATATCAATAGATATTCCCTCAGGGATTAACGGAGATACAGGGGAAATCCAAGGCGTTGCATTAAAGTCTAATGATACAATTACATTTACTAGAAAAAAACCAGGCCATTTATTATCTCCAGGAAGCGAATATTGTGGAAATGTAATAGTTGAAGATATTGGAATCAATTTAGAAAAATTATTATTTAAACCACAGATATTTGAAAATCATCCTGATAATTGGAAAAGTAAATTTCCATGGCCAAATCAAAAATCTCATAAATATACAAGAGGCTTTTCGTTAATTATTTGTGGAGAAAAAATGACAGGAGCCTCTAGATTAGCTGCCAGGGGCGCAGCAAGAATAGGATGTGGTTTACTGTGCCTTGGTGTACCAAAAAAAAGTTTAGACATATATTCAACAGAAAATCCAATTGCTTTAATTGAAATTGTTGACGATGAAAAAGATTTGAAAAACTTGTTAAAAGATAAAAGGATAAATACAATTTTAATCGGCCCCGGATTAGGAATAAGTGATAAAAAGTTAAAATTAATTTTAAAAGTAATAAAGGAAAAAAAAAAATTAGTTGTTTTAGATGCTGATGCTTTAAAAAATAATTTTAAGAAAATAATATCAGAAAAGAGAACAGAAATTATTATAACACCTCATGAAGGAGAGTTTTTGCAAGTTTTAAAAGATTTAAAGATAAAAAATAAGGAAAAAAATAAGCTATCAACGACTAGAGAATTTATTAAAAAAACAAAAATTAATTTAATACTAAAAGGAAGCAAAACATTAATTTGTTCTCAACATGGCCAAATTTCAATAAACACAAATACATCGCCATTTTTAGCAACAGGAGGATCTGGCGATGTTTTAGCTGGAATGATTACTGGTCTGCTCTCTCAGGGAATGGATATTTTTGATGCATGTTGCGCATCTGTATGGATCCATGGTGAAATTGCTAGAATAAAAGGACCAGGGTTAATAGCAGAAGATTTGCCTGAAATGATACCTAATGTATTAAAAAAAATAAAAAATTACAGAGTTAATTGACACTTTATAAAAATTAATTAAAAAAGTAACTATATGTAAATAAAGCGGGTGTGGCGGAATTGGTAGACGCGCTGGTCTTAGGAACCAGTGGATTTTATCCTTGGGGGTTCAACTCCCTCCACCCGCACCAAAAAAACAAATATGAATAAAAAAAATAATAAATATTATAATTGATATGCAGGTAACGGAGTTAAAAAAAAAAGGATTAGAAAGAGAATTTAAGATTATTATTTCATCAAAAGATGTTGCTGATAAATTAAATGGTAGTTTACTGCAAATATCTAAAGATGTTGAAATAAAAGGTTTTAGAAAAGGCAAAGCACCACTTAATATTGTTAAACAACGTTTTGGTCAAGACGCATTAAGACAAACTTTAGATGAACTTATTAAATCTACAACTAATGAAGTAATAAGAAAAAATAATTTAAAACTAGCTATTAAACCAAAAGTGGATGTTAAAAATTTTGGTGAAGAAAAAGGACTTGAATATGTTATGACTTTAGAATTAATACCTAATTTTAAAGTTGAGGATATAAAGAAAATAAAGTTATCAAAATTTATTTCTAAAGTTGATGAAGAAGAATATAAAAAAACCTTAGATACATTTTTACAAACCCAACAAAATTTTGAAAAAAAAGATGGAAAAAAAGTTGAAAATGGTGATGGTGTTCTACTTAATCTGAGACCAACATACAATAACGAAATTGTTAAAGAAGCATTAATCGAAAATAAAATGACAATTGTTGGTAATAAAATGATTATACCTGAGATTGAAAACAAAATATTAAGTACTAAAGCAGGTGACAAATTAGATTTTGTTTGTAAGTTTCCAAATAATTTTCCAGATAAAAATATTGCGGAAAAAGATGTTAGAGTTAAAATAGATATTCTAGAAGTAAGAGTCCCACAAAAAAAAGTTTTAGATGATAATTTTGCAAAAACTATGGGTGCAAAAGATATAAATGATTTTAAGAAAAATGTAAAAAAACAAATGCAAGGTGAATTAGACAATGTTTCAAAAATTGTACTCAAAAAAGATTTAATTGGGGAGTTAGATAAAATCCATAAAATTAATCTTCCACAAGGAATGGTTAATTATGAGTTTGATAATATATGGAAAAAATTTAACGAAGATAAATCAAAAGGAATAATGGATGAAACTGATAAAAATAAAAAAGAAGAAGAATTAAAAAAAGAATATAGGTCAATAGCAGAGCGAAGAGTAAAAGTTGGTTTAATTTTAGCTAAAATTGGCGAAGATAATAAAATTTCAGTTAATGATGATGATTTAAAAAAAGTAATTGAAGAAGAAATATTAAGACAACCAGACGCAAAAGATCAAATTATAAAATTTTATTCAGAAAATTCCCAGGCCCTTGCTTCTTTAAAAGCGCCAATATTTGAACAAAAGATCGTTAATTATATATTGGAAAATATAAAATTTGAAGAAAAAGAAATCTCGAGAAAAGAATTATTAAAAAAATAAAAAAAACATTTAAAAAAAAGATTTAATAAACATCTTTAAATTTGTAATGACAAAATCTAAAGTAAATAATTTAAGCACTTTAATACCAATGGTTGTAGAACAGACATCCAGAGGTGAGAGAGCCTATGATATATATTCAAGATTATTGAAAGAAAGAATAATTTTTCTTACAGGGGTTGTAGAAGATGATACTGCAACATTAATTTGCGCTCAATTACTATTTTTAGAATCTGAAAACCCAAATAAAGATATTTCACTTTATATTAATTCTTCTGGAGGTGGTGTTACATCAGGTTTGGCAATTTATGATACAATGCAATATATAAAACCAGACATTACAACAGTATGTATCGGTCAGGCTGCATCTATGGGATCTTTACTATTAGGGGCAGGTACAAAAAAAAAAAGATACGCACTTCCCCATGCAAGAATAATGGTGCACCAACCATCAGGCGGTGTCCAGGGACAGGCATCAGATATACAAATACATGCAAATGAAATTTTGACTATTAGAAAGAAGTTAAATGAAATTTATGTACATCATACAGGCCAAAGTTTAAAAAAAATCGAGGAATACCTAGATAGAGATAGTTTTATGGGGCCAGAAGAAGCTAAAACTTTTGGTCTAATAGATAGAATCGTAAATAAAAGAGAAGATATAAAAAAAATAGAGAATAAAGATTAAATTTTTTATTGCAATTAATTGATTTAGGTTCATATAATTTTAATAGGGATCATAAATTATGATTAAATCTACTAACGAAAACTCAAAAAATACATTGTATTGCTCATTTTGTGGTAAAAGTCAGCATGAAGTAAAAAAATTAATTGCAGGTCCAACAGTCTTTATTTGTGATGAATGTGTTGAGTTGTGCATGGATATTATAAAAGAAGAAAGTAAATCTCATGTATTAACGAGAAACAGCGGTGTTCCATCACCAAGTGATATAGAAAAAACTTTAAATGATTATGTTATAGGCCAAGATAAGGCAAAAAGAATATTATCTGTAGCAGTGCACAATCATTATAAAAGATTGCATCATATTTCAAAATCTAATGATGTTGAATTGTCTAAATCAAATATACTTTTAATTGGACCAACAGGTTGTGGAAAAACTTTACTTGCTCAAACACTAGCTAGAATACTAGATGTGCCATTTACTATGGCCGATGCAACTACATTAACTGAAGCAGGATATGTTGGAGAAGATGTTGAAAATATTATTTTAAAATTATTACAATCAGCAGATTATAATGTTGAAAAAGCACAAAGAGGCATAGTTTACATCGATGAAGTTGATAAAATATCAAGAAAATCTGAAAACCCTTCTATAACAAGAGATGTTTCTGGTGAAGGTGTTCAACAAGCTTTGTTAAAATTAATGGAAGGAACTACGGCATCTGTCCCCCCACAAGGTGGAAGAAAACATCCACAGCAGGAATTTTTACAAGTTGATACTACTAATATTTTATTTATTTGCGGAGGTGCTTTTTCAGGTTTAGAGAAACTTATTGATTCGAGAGAAAAAGATACATCTATTGGTTTTGAATCAAAACTAAGAATTCATGATAGTAATGACAAAATAGACTTACTTAATAAAGTTGAATCAGAAGATCTTTTAAAATTTGGTCTGATCCCAGAATTTATTGGAAGATTACCGGTAGTAGCTGTTTTACAAAATCTAAGTAAAAATTCTCTAGTAGAAATACTTACTATTCCAAAAAATTCACTTATTAAACAATATCAAAAACTTTTTGAAATGGAAAATGTTAAACTTAGTTTTACTAAGGAAGCCTTACTAAGCATTGCAGATTATTCAGTAATAAAAAAAACTGGAGCTAGAGGATTAAGATCAATTTTAGAAAATATTCTACTTAACACGATGTACAAATTGCCAATATTAGATGATTTGGAAGAAATTGTTGTAAATGCAGAAGTTGTTAAAAAGAATAGGGAGCCTCTCCAAATTTTTAGTGATAAAAAAAATAAAGTTGACACTTCTCTATAATTGTACTTTATAATTGTTTTATATTTTCATTAAATTAATTTATTATTAGATTATAAAGTTGGAAAAATTAAAAAATAATCAAACTATAATTCCATTATTACCACTCAGAGATATAGTGGTATTCCCAGGAATGATCACACCATTGTTTGTTGGAAGATCTAAATCTATCTCTGCATTAGAAGAAGTAATGACTAAAGATAAAAAAATTTTTTTAGTTACGCAAAAAAATGCTGAAACAGATGACCCGTTACCTGATGAAATATACACTGTTGGTTGTATAGGAAAAGTTATCCAGATGTTAAAACTTCCAGATGGAACTATAAAAACTCTAATAGAAGCTAAAGATAAAGCAAAAATTCTAAAATATATTAAAAAAGATGATAATTATTATTCAGTTAATGTTGAACTTATAGGAAAAGAAAAATTTAAAAAATCAACAAAAATTGAAGCATTAGTTAGACGACTGCTCGCTAAATTTGGAACTTATGCAAGATTAAACCGAACTGTTCCATCAGAAGCTCTAAGTTCTCTATCTAAATTATCTGATACAGAACAATATGCAAATACACTTGCATCATATTTAGTTTTAAAAATAGATTTGAAACAAAAATTATTAGAAATAACAACAACTCAAACACTTTTAGATAAAATTTTGGTTTATGTTGAAAATGAAATAGGAGTGCTTGAAGTTGAAAAAAAAATAAAATCACGTGTTAGAAGACAAATGGAAAAAACACAAAAAGAATATTATTTAAACGAACAGTTAAAAGCAGTACAAAAAGAACTTGGTGATCTTGAACATGGGAAAAATGAATTTTCTGAATTAGAAGAAAAAATTAAAACACTAAAATTAACAAATGAAGCAAAAGAAAAAGCTGAGTCAGAATTAAAAAAATTAACAACCATGAGCGTTATGTCTGCAGAGGCTTCTGTTGTAAGAAATTATATAGATTGGTTATTAAGTGTTCCTTGGAATGAAAAATCAAAAGTGAATACAGATATTAAAAAGGCTGCAAATATATTAAATAATGATCACTATGGATTAGACAAAGTTAAAGAAAGAATCCTGGAATTTCTTGCTGTACAAAAAAGAGTAGAAAAGATACAAGGTCCTATACTTTGTTTGGTTGGACCTCCAGGAGTTGGTAAAACTTCTCTTGGCAAATCAATAGCTAAAGCTACAGGTAGAAAATTTGTTAGAATTTCACTTGGAGGAATTCGAGATGAATCTGAAATAAGAGGCCATAGAAGAACATATATAGGTTCAATGCCAGGGAAAATTATTCAAGGAATGAAAAAAATTAAAAAAAGCAATCCTTTGTTTTTGTTAGATGAAATTGATAAAATGGGATACGACTATAGAGGCGACCCAGCATCAGCACTACTTGAAGCACTAGATCCAGAACAAAATAATAAATTTAATGATCATTATCTAGAAGTTGATTATGATTTATCGAACGTCATGTTTATTACTACTGCAAACACTTTAAATATTCACCCTTCTTTATTAGATCGAATGGAAATAATTAGACTACCTGGTTATGTAGAAGATGAAAAAATTGAAATTGCAAAAAAATATTTAATACCAAAAACTATTTCTAGTCATGGTTTAAAAAAATCAGAATGGAAAATAAATAATAAAGCGCTAAAAGAAATAATTAAATATTACACTAGAGAAGCCGGTGTAAGAAATTTAGAAAGAGAAATAAGTAATTTAATTAGAAAAGCAATTAGAGAATTATCTACTTCTAAGAAAAACAGTATTAGTGTAATACCAAAGAATCTTGAAAAATATGCAGGAGTAAGAAAGTTTAGAGAGAATGAATTAGAAGACAAAGATTTAATTGGTATTACAACTGGATTAGCATGGACAGAAGTAGGAGGGGAACTTTTGTTAGTTGAAGCAGTATCTGTTAATGGAAAGGGTAGAATAATCAGTACAGGTAAATTAGGAGAAGTTATGAAAGAATCTATTAGAGCAGCTGAGAGTTATGTAAAATCAAGATCAGATGATTTTGGAATAAATTCAAGTTTTTTTAGTTCAAAGGATATACATGTCCATATTCCAGAAGGAGCAACACCGAAAGACGGACCTTCAGCAGGTATTGCAATGTGTACATCTATTGTATCTGTTATGACCGGTATACCAGTTAAAAGAGATGTAGCCATGACTGGTGAAATAACACTTAGAGGAAGAGTTTTACCAATTGGCGGTTTAAAAGAAAAACTTGTTGCAGCTAATAGATCAAATATTAAAACTGTTTTAATACCAAAAGAAAACAAAAAGGATTTAACTGAAATTTCAAAAAAGTTGGTTAGAGGAATAAAAATAGTTACTGTCTCAAACGTAGATGATGTACTTAAGTATTCGTTAACAAAGAAAATAACACCAATTGATTGGTCAAAAATACCAGTTACTGAAAAGAAAACAACTGATAAACAATTAATTATTTAGACAATTTCTTTTTTTATCCACAAGAATCTTTTCTATCACTATTGACTTTTAATATATTTATCAAATAATAATTCTTGTTATCAAAGAGAGATTGTTTTTTGTTCGATTTTTATTGAATATTAATATGGGGGATTTATGAATAAAGAAGATCTTATAGGCCAAGTTGCAAGTAGTGTAGGGCTATCAAAAGCTGATGCCGCAAAATCTGTTGATGCTGTCTTTTCTAATATAACAAGTTCTCTAAAAAGTGGAAATGAAGTAAGAATAGTTGGCTTTGGAACTTTTCTAGTTGCAAATAGAGCTGCAACTACTGGACGAAATCCTAGAACTGGCGAATCAATTCAAATTCCTGCAAAAAAAGTACCTAAATTTAGAGCAGGGAAAGCATTAAAAAGCACACTTAATTGATTTAAATTTAATAAATTTTTTAGAAATAAAAAATTTAGAAAAAAAAACCGTAGAAATAATTAAGGTTTTTTTTTTTTTTCAAATTTTTATTTTTTTTAACATATTAAATTAGAATTGGCATAATTCTTGCTGTTTTATTATTGAGACAAGTAATTATACATACGAATTCTTGTATTTAAGAAATATATAAATTACTTTACTGTCTCACTCTTTATAACAAAGGGTGTACAAGAGTTTGTATTTTTATTTTTAATTAAAAATATAGGAGTAAAAATCTATGTTAAAAAACTTAAAAGGTTCATCACTAATTCTTCCTTTGCTGATGTTAGTATTAACACCACTTGGAGTTTTAGCTGATGAAGGACTCACGCCTGGGCAAATTGCAGGTAATAACGCGTGGATGATGACATCTACAGCTTTAGTTTTGTTGATGACAATTCCAGGGGTAGCATTGTTTTATGGCGGTCTAAGTAGAAAACAGAATGTGCTATCAACTTTAATGCACGTATTTGCAGGCACTTGTGTTGTAACAATCACATGGTGTGTTATTGGCTACAGCATAGCTTATTCTGAAGGTACACCTTATTATGGTGGCCTTGCCAATTTCTTGTTTAAAGGAATGACATTTAATGAAAGTCCTGAAGGGCTTCCTATGGGTGTTGATGTTACCTTCCAAGCAACATTTGCCATTATAACAACTGCACTTATTGCTGGATCTTTTGCTGAAAGAATTAAGTTTTCTGCAACGCTTATATTCATGGCAGTTTGGTCTGTTGTTGTTTACGCTCCAATAGCTCATATGGTTTGGGGTGGAGGTGCTCTAGCAGAAAAAGGAATATTGGACTTTGCTGGTGGAACAGTCGTGCATATTAATTGTGGGATTGCAGGTCTTGTAGCGGCAATAGTTGTTGGTAAAAGAACTGGTGATTCTTACACCTACGCACCACACAATCTTATTTACACATTGGTTGGCGCAGCTTTACTATGGGTTGGATGGTTTGGTTTTAATGCCGGATCTGCCCTAGCTGCAAACGAAACTGCAGGAAACGCAATGTTAGTGACGCAAATCGCTACTGCTGCAGCTGCTCTTTCATGGATGTTTGTTGAATGGATTGTTAAAGGCAAACCTACTGTTTTAGGAATAACCTGCGGTGCGATTGCTGGCCTTGTTGCAATTACTCCCGCATCTGGATTTGTATATCCAATGGGTGCATTGATAATTGGAATAGTAGCTGGTGTTGCATGTTACTTTTTTTCATCAGTTGTTAAAAATGCAATGGGTTACGATGACTCATTTGATGTTTTTGGAATTCACGGAATAGGCGGAATAGTTGGTGCATTATTAACTGGACTTTTCTGTGTTCCGCTTTTAGCTGGAGTTGAACCTGGTATGAAACAACTAGGTATTCAGTTTTATGGAATACTTTTGACTATCGCTTGGTGTGGAATTGGAACTTTTGTAATTTTAAAAGTACTCGATATGACAATAGGCTTGAGAGTAAGTAACAAAGTCGAGAAAGAAGGTTTAGATGTTAACCTTCACGGTGAAATCGTAGATTAAATACAATTTCATTATTTAAAAAAAGCTAGAGATTAATTTCTCTAGCTTTTTTTTTTAATTAATTTAATTGTCTTTAAATCCAATTTTTGAAATAGTAGTAGTGCACATGTGGGCAATTTTGCATCTAAATCACGAATCATGGTGCTATAATTTCTTAATGGAAAATAGAATAGCAAGACTTTTAACCAAAATTTTTTCTATAAATTTTTTACAATTCTTATTACTTAATATTTTAAAAAAATATGAAAAAAAAGTTTTTAAGAGAATTACAGTTAATAATAATAAAATTCTTTATGGTCCATTTAAAAATTTAATAATTCCAAAGAATATTCCTTTTTTAAACCTACACTATTTGCTAGGTAAACATCAATTACAAAATAGTTAGGATTAATTTAAAAGATTTATTTAATAATTTTTAATATTTGATTAATTTTTTTAATTGAAAAATCTGGCTTATTTTTTTTATTGAATAAGTAATTTTTACTAATAACACCGATTGTTTTTATTCCCGCTCTTTTTCCACAATCTATATCTGTCTGGCGATCACCAATTACCCAAGAATTTATTAAATTTAATTATAATCATTATTAAGAATCTTTTTCAAGAATGTTGAAACCAGCGCTAGTAGCATCTTTAAAGAAATCATTAACTGTATCTAATGAAAATTTATTTAAATTTTTATTAAGAAACTTTATTTTTTCTAATATATCCGGGGCTATAGTTATTATATTTGAGTTAGATTCTTCTGCCTGAAAAATATTTAATATTTCTCGAGAACTAGCCCATAATAATTCTACATTTTTTTTTGATGATATAACTTCAGAACATTTAATCATAGTTTCCATAGGATCTACACCACTATCTGCAATTCTACCTGCAAATACAGAAATAATCGCATTAGTCGAATTGTCAAAACAATTCATAATTTCTAGGACTTGTTCTACTGTAAATATTGCAGTTACATTAAGTTTAATTCCATCTTTATTTAAATTATTAATGACTTCTTTAGTTGATATACCTTTTGTATTTGTTATAGGAATTTTTACATAAGAGTTTCCACCCCAACTATTAATTATTCTTGCCTCATCTTCCATTTTTTTTATATCATCTGAGAAAACTTCAAAAGAAATTGGTAGGTTGGATGAGATTCTGAGAGCTTCTTTACAATATTGTTCATAATTTTTTACACCTTCTTTATGCATTAAACTTGGGTTTGTAGTAAATCCTTTGATAAATGGATATTTTTGTAAAGAAGTTTTTATTGTTTGAAGATTTGCTGTATCAAGAAATATTTTTACTTTTAGCTTGTTTAGATCAATCATAATTTAATTTATTTGTTCAGCAAATCTATGTCCGGCACTATTAATAAGTCTTTTTTTAAGATGTTTTTTAGTATTAATCTCTTCATTTGCGCGATCTCTTATTTTTATTAATTTTTCAGGATTAACTGTTGTATTTTTCATAACAGGATTCTTCCAATTCATTTTATCAGTGTCAAAATCCTTTTCTAAATAATTGCCATTAATTGCAATGTTATATAGCACGCTGTCAGGAAATGGTATAGGAATAAAAAAAGTAATATAAGGTGCCCCGCAATCCATTAATCTTTTTGCAAAATCTATCGACATATTGATTTCTTTCTCAGTTTCGTCGGGAAAACCAATCATCATATTAACTGGAGCCTGGATTCCAATTTTTGTCATTATTTTCATAAGTTCTGGTAAATCCATTCTATCTAATTGTTAATCTAATTTCAAATTTTCTTGTGATATTTTCTTGAAAATATACTATATTTCTATATTAAACCGATGGGGCGATTAGCTCAGCTGGTAGAGCATCTCGTTTACACCGAGGAGGTCGGCGGTTCGATCCCGTCATCGCCCACCATTGTGGGGGTGTAGCTCAGTTGGTTTAGAGCGCCTGCCTGTCACGCAGGAAGTCGAGGGTTCGAGTCCCTTCACTCCCGCCATAAAAATATAGACTAGATTGTTTTCAAAATTACTTTAAATTAATATCAGTAGTTTTTTTTTTTAATATAAAAAAATGTTAGTTGAATATTTACCTATTTTATTATTTCTAATAATTTCAATTATATTTTCTATTGCTGCTTTATCCTTATCATTTATTTTATCTCCAAAAAAACCAAGTGATGAAAAATTATCTCCTTACGAATGTGGTTTTGAACCTTTTGATGATGCTAGGACAAAATTTGATATACGTTTTTATCTTGTAGCTTTGTTATTTATAATTTTTGATTTAGAAGTAACTTTTTTATTTCCTTGGGCTATTTCCTTGAAAGATATAGGAATATTTGGATACGCATCAATGATGATTTTTTTAATTATTTTAACAATTGGATTTATTTATGAGTGGAAGAATGGAGCGCTTGAATGGGAATAATTAATTTAAATAAAAATAAGAGAAATTATTTATTTAACGATTTGTTTAAAGAACAATATAAAACAAAAGGATTTATAACCACAAAGTTTAATAATCTAATAAATTGGGCAAGATCTAATTCTATGTGGCCAATGACATTTGGTTTAGCATGTTGCGCAGTAGAAATGATGCATACTTATATGAGTAGATATGATTTAGATAGATTCGGTATTGTTACTAGAGGTAGTCCTCGACAATCAGATGTTATGATAGTTGCTGGTACTTTATGTAATAAAATGGCTCCAGCTCTTAGGAAAGTGTACGATCAAATGCCTGATCCAAAATGGGTAATTTCAATGGGTTCATGTGCTAATGGCGGCGGTTATTACCATTATTCTTATTCTGTAGTTAGAGGCTGTGATAGAATAGTACCAGTTGACATTTATGTTCCTGGTTGCCCGCCTACTGCAGAAGCTTTACTTTATGGGATCATGCAACTTCAAAAAAAAATTAAAAGAGAGAATGTTTTTTATAGATAGAATTTATGAAAAAAAAATTAAATAATCTTGCTACTTTTATTTTAAACTCATGTAAATATGTAACTAATCATGAAATTATGAATAACGAATTAATAATATGTACTAAAATATCTAATATTTATAATTTACTTGATGATTTAAAAAAAATAGATGATTTAAAGTTTGAGATGTTATTGGATATTACTGCTGTCGATTATCCACAAAGATCAAAAAGATTTGAATTAGTTTATATTTTATTAAGTTTAAAAAATCATTTAAGAATAAAAGTTAAAATTTTTTTGAATGATAATGAAATTGTTCCATCTATTTCAAATCTTTATAAATCTGCATGTTGGTACGAGCGAGAAGTTTGGGATATGTACGGTATATCATTTAACGGTAATAATGATTTAAGAAGAATTTTAACTGATTATGGTTTTGAAGGTTATCCGTTAAGAAAAGACTTTCCGTTAACAGGATTTGTAGAATTAAGATATGATGAAGCGAAGAAAAAAGTTAATTATTCAAAAGTAAAATTAACACAAGATTATAGAAATTTTGATTTTTTAAGTCCTTGGGAAGGTGGCGCTTTACCAGGAGATGAAAAAGCAGATAATTAATTTTAATTTCCAATGAAAGAAGTTAAAATCAAACCCCTGACTATTAATTTTGGCCCACAACATCCTGCTGC
>Ga0310121_10003000_pt1 | contig 15671 bp, 14 predicted proteins | sample CB27_Tmax_986_MG_FD_203504 | JGI IMG/M metagenome (GOLD analysis project Ga0310121, IMG submission 203504) | Marine microbial communities from Western Arctic Ocean, Canada - CB27_Tmax_986 | ecosystem: Environmental > Aquatic > Marine > Oceanic | place: Canada: Western Arctic Ocean | collected...
CAAAGTTTCGCGTCGGCCAGCACCTCTCGACGTGCTGCTCCTAGTCGAGACGCCAGGCTGGGTAGATCGTTGGCCGACAGGCCGTGCTCTGGAAGCAGCACGTTGGTTGGATCGTACGAGATAAATTCAGCAGACATCGAAGCAGCAACTCCCTGCTGGGATTTAGCGAAAACGCGATACGGCTTGCCATTCTATCGCCCCTCGTCCATCGGTGGCAGGCCCTTGCCATCTCGCCCAAGATCGAGAGGATAACAGTCCCACGTCCCACAGTCCCACAGTCCACCACCACCTACCACAGACCCACAGTCCACCGTCCCACAGACCCACAGACCCACCGTCCCACAGACCCACAGACCCACAGACCCACCAGTCCCCATCCCCCACGGTCCCCTACGCCATGCACAAACTCACCCGCCAGCTCCAAGTCAAGAACGACTCAAAAATCGTGATGCTCGTCGCCGACGGCCTCGGCGGCCTGCCCCAACAGCCGGGCGGTCTGACCGAGCTGGAAACGGCCCAGACGCCGCACCTTGACGCTTTGGCCAAAACGGGGGTCTGCGGTGGCAGCATCCCCGTTAAGCCAGGCATCAGTCCGGGCAGCGGCCCTGGCCACCTAGGCCTGTTTGGCTACGATCCGCTTGAATACCTCATTGGCCGTGGCGCTCTCGAAGCTACCGGCATTGGCTTCAAGCTGCAGGAGGGCGACGTCGCCGTCAGGTGTAACTTCTGCACCATCGACGCCGATGGCAACATCGCTGACCGGCGCGCTGGCCGGATTCCGACCGAAGCAAGTGCCCCGCTTGCGATCATGCTCCGCGAAGTGTCGATTCCCGCTGTTGAGATCTTTGTCGAGCCGGTAAAAGAACACCGCTTTGTAGTCGTATTCCGCGGCCAGGGCTTAGGTGGCAACGTGGCGGACACCGATCCGCAAGCGACCGGCGTGCCACCCTTGGCTCCACGAGCTACTCAGCCCGACAGCGAAAAGACGGTCGAGGTCGCTACCGAGTTCATCAAGCAAGCGCGTGAGTTGTTGGCCGACCAGCCGAAGGCCAACTGCTGTACACTCCGCGGTGTGTCGCCCAAACCTAACCCGCCCAGCTACGAAGACGTCTATGGCTTACGGGCTGCTGCAATTGCCGTTTATCCGATGTACAAAGGTTTGGCCCAACTTGTTGGCATGGATGTCATTGGCGAGGCGCAAACGCTGGAAGAGCAAATGACGGTCCTCGAGACAAACTGGGACAAGTACGACTTCTTCTTTATCCACTTCAAATACACCGATAGCACTGGCGAAGATGGCAATTTTGCCGCGAAAGTAGAAAAGACGGCCCAGGTCGACACCTGCGTGCCCCGCATCATGGCACTCAATCCCGATGTCTTCATCTGTACCGGCGACCACAGCACCCCTGCAATGCTCGCCAACCACAGTTGGCATCCTGTGCCGACGTTGCTGTGGGCCAAAAACTGCCGCACCGATCCTTGTGAAAAATTCGGCGAAACCGAATGCCTGAAAGGGGGCCTCGGGCAATTCGAAGCGAAGTATCTGATGCCGTTGGCGCTAGCCAATGCTGGCCGGTTGGCGAAGTTCGGGGCGTAGGGTAGGCAAACGAATGACGTTGACTCGGTAACGTGAGCTCGGCAGACTCCGTGGCTTTTCCCGGCTCGGCTTCCCCAGCCCGTTGCGTTAGCAAGCGATATCTGTTGGCGCAAAAAAACCCAGCCTTTCGCCTGGGGTCGTTGCGCTGCTTGCCGCCGTCAGCCAGCTGCTAAGCTTTTTTTCCGGCTTGGCAGCCCCGCCTTTCGCTACACTGTCGCCCGGCTATTTGTCGTCTGGTTTCTTTTCGTCTGGTTTCTTTTCATCTGGTTTCTTTTCATCGGGCTTTTTGTCGTCGGATTTTTTGTCATCGGGCTGCTTTTCGTCCGGCTCTTTGTCGTCCGGTTTCGGTTCTTCCTTTTTCTCTTTTTTCGGCTTACCGTCGAGCTCGTCCATCTTTTCCTGGAGTTCGTCCAAACGCTTCTTCACCGCCTCATGATCCTTCTTGGCTCGATCAAATGTCTCTTCGGCTTGCTTGAATTCGGCATCCGATTCCTTCGATTGCTCTTTCGCTTGCTCCAGTTGTTTGGTGACCCGTTTGCGGGCGACCACTGGGTGATCAAAGCCGAGATCGACCATCAGCCCGGCGGCAGCCTGCTCCATCGCCTTCGCCGCATCGTACGAGACCTTGGTCTTCCACACATACAGCTTCTGCAATTGCTTCAAGCCTCCCAAAGGTTTGAGTCCCGCGTCGGAGATCCCCGTGCCATAAAGATTGAGATACCGTAAGCTCGCCAATCCGCTCAAGTGCGACAAGCCGCTATCGGCGACCGACGAGTTTTCCAGATGCAATTTCGCCAGGTTCTTCAATTGTGATAACACGGCTAAACCTTGGTCCGACACTTGTGCTTTCGCCAGGTTCAGCGAATAGACTTGCTCGGCAACTTCGGCCAGCAGCGCCACGTCGGCATCTGTTGCCGCTTCGTCACGCAGCGCATACGAGACTTGCAGCAACTGACTACCCGCATAAAGCGCAGTGACTTGGGCACCAGCAGCGGTTAGCTTTTCTACGGCCGCTGCGTCGGCGGCGCCTACTTCCGGCAGCGGAATTTCCTTCGGTTTGGCCGGCGGTTGATCATCGGCTCCCTCCTCTACTGCGGGCTTAGCAGTTGCCGTCACGGTGTACACGGCGCCTTGCTGGATCCATTGCTGGATCAGGGCGATTTTTTTTTCCGGCAACGGGTCCGCCTTCTTCGGCATCCGCTTCTTGTGGTCGGCGGGCAATACGAGCCGCTTGTAAAGATCGCTTTCCTCCGGCTTGCCCTTGACGATGAGATGTTCGTCTTTGGCAACCTTTACCTCGATGGCATCGGGCGAATGCAACCGCAATCCGCCCTGGCCTTTCTTCTCACCGTGGCAGCCGGCACAATGCTCCATAAAAATTGGCTGGATCTGCTTGGTGAAGTCAATATTGGTGGCTGCCGGAGATTCGCCGGCCGCTGGCGTCTTGTCCGCAGCAAATAATTTTGGGGCGAAAAGTAAAACCAAGGCGGCAATCGCCAAGATCGCAGGTCGTAACATGGTAGGCTCTCTGAAACTACATGGTGAGTAGGATTACGTCGGGTTGGATTACTGCAGGTTGGACTACTGGGAGTATGGCTCGGGATGGAACGAATCTGTTCAACGGCCAACCGGAACCGATTGCAGGGCCAGCCGGAATACTGCCCAATTGTAATTCAAGCCGAAGTGAAATAACAGAGAGGCCAGCCATGTTCGTGGCATTCTCACGCTGGCGAACTGCAGAGTCGCAACGGCTCGGGAATGAAGCTCGGAGCCTCCCCAGCAAGGGTAGAGCAGCCCAGACAGTGGAGCCGAGACAGAGCGGCACCGTGGGAAATTGCGGAAAAAACCGCTGTGGTCCTCGGCGTCGTCTGCGGCAAACCTTGATTCACGCTGAGATTAAGCGACTCTGTTGCTCTCTCGGCAGCTATCTCTTCGAGCGTGCAATCCCCTCACTTTTTGATTATATTCGGATGAATATCGATCACATGGCAGCACTCGTATCGACTCGACGGATGCCACCAAGGAATCCCGGTCCGTTGAGATCAGGTCACTCAGATATATTCCGATCAACTTTGGGCACCGATCAACTTTGGGCACCCCCCAACGGCTCAGGGCAGGCTGAGCCACTTGTGAGAAGGATTTCGCACGGCACAAGTTCAGGAGCACCCTGGTAATGGCAGAGTTATTTGCTATCGGCAAAGACGCAAAGCAGCAATGGTGGCAATCGATTCCCGAGGGCGAAGAAATCTTGCTCGGTCGCGCGCCCCGTACCGGCTGGAGTGTACCTTGGGATCGGCTGATCTCACGCGAGCATGCCTACATTCGCTTGGTGGACGACCAACTCGAAGTCCGTGAACTCGATACGGCTCGCAACCCCATCTTTTTTCAAGGGGAGCAGACCAAGGAATTCCTGGTCGAGCCGAACTGCGAATTTCGCATTGGTGAAACCACTTTTCGCTTCGAGTTGCGAAAGCCGGCCCCGGCAGGCAATCCCACCGTTGTCGAGCACACACTGGCTCGAGAGCAAATAACGGCCCCGCTTTTCAAGAATGCTTCAGAATGCTTGGAAGCCCTTTGCAAAATGCCGTCTCTGATCCAGCGAGCACGGACCGACGTCGAATTCGCTTCGCAGATTGTCGACTTGCTGTTGGAATCTTTGGGCGGTGCGATGGCGGTGGCCGTCATGCAATACGAAGTAGCTGAGGGCGGTGACGATGAGGAGACTGAGCCGCTATTGATGCGCTGGAATAGTCGCGAGGGGTCTGTCAACCGCTTTCGCCCGAGTCGTCGTCTGGTCAATCGAGCCTTTGAAAAAAAGCAGAGCGTGATTCATCTGTGGACAGAGGCCGAGGCTGCCGGCAATCAGTTCACCATGAACGAAGATCTCGATTGGGCCTTCTGCACACCGATTCCCACCTCGCCCAATGAGCGTTGGTGCCTCTACGTATCGGGCAAGAGGAGGTTTTCGGGCATTCAAGAAGTCGAGTCACCCGAAGATCTCATGGGCGAGTTGCGTTTGGCTGAATTGATGGCCCACTTTCTCGGAGCGATTCGCAACGTGCGCATCTTGGAGCATCAGCACAACTCAATGAAGCAATTCTTTTCACCGGCGGTGGTCGAAACGTTGGTGAGTAAAGACGCGGACGTCGCGCTCGAGCCGCGCGAAGGTCCGCTGAGCGTGATGTTTTGCGATATCCGCGGGTTTTCTCGTAAAGTCGAACAGGCTCGTGACGAGCTGCCGTTGTTGTTGGGGCGGGTCAGCGAAGCGCTGAGCGTGATGACCCGGAGCATCCTGAAGTTCGAAGGGGTAATCGCCGACTTTCAGGGCGATGCGGCATTGGGGTTCTGGGGTTGGCCGACGCAACTGGAGGATTCAGCCGCCCACGCTTGTCGAGCAGCCTTGGCGATTCACGAAGCTTTTTGTCAGGCGAATCAAGATCCGCAACATCTACTGTACGGTTTCAAGATCGGCATTGGCATTGGTCATGGTAACGCAGTAGCGGGGCGGATCGGTGCGCAAGAACAAATCAAGGTGGATGTCTTTGGTCCAGTCGTCAATCTTGCCTCACGGCTGCAAAACCTGACGAAAGCTATCGGGGTGCCGATTCTTGTTGACGAAGCGACAGCGATCACGGCCGGCCAAACGCTCTCGGCCGAAGAAGGCTATTGTCGGGGAGTCGGTCGCATTCGCCCGGCGGGAGTCCAAGTGCCTGTCAACGCCTACGCGCTGATTCCCTGTCAAGATTCCGACCTGTCGTTGACGGGCGAGCAATTGCGTGCCCACGAAGCGGCAGTTGAGGCGATCATTGGCAACTCCTGGGACGAGGCGAGACGAAACTTGGAGCAACTACCCTTGACCGATGGCCCTGCCAATTTCTTACGCAGCGCAATTGCCAACCTTGGCGATGCACAGCCCGGTTGGGATGGCGCAATCAACATGGAAGATAAGACGGGACAGAGGCTGATGGCCCAAACGAGGGGAAAAGAAGGGGCGAATGAAGGAATGAAGGAATGAAGGAATGAAGGAATGAAGGAATGAAGGAATGAAGTTTGACAAGTTTGCAAAGTCTGTTGAGTTGCCGCATACAGCACGACGATCTGTTCGTCAGTGAGCCGACTCGTCAGTTGCACAGGTGAGAGGCCCCGCCGCATGCAGAATCTCATCGCTGTACGCGTTGCCGATCCCGCTGAATAGCCGAGGGGCCGATAAGCTGCGCTTCAGCGTATGGTTTTCGCTCCGTAGTCGTTTTCGAAACGCCTCGATATCACATTGCAACGGCTCCAGCCCGCCGGGGTCGTCCGCTGCCAACGCTGCTTCGCCTTGGACCACATGGAGTGAAGCCCGTTTTTTCGGGCTGGCCTCGGTGAGTAACAGCGTCTCGGCTTCGCGACTCCCGTCAGCAGCAAAGTACCAGGCGAGCAGATCGTTCTTGCCGTTGGGCTTCGTAGCTGCACGCTTGCGATGAAACCGTCCGGCGACCATCAGGTGTGTTTATACGTGAGCAACCCAAATTGCCGTTTAACGCGGCAGACGCAGTGCTTTTTTTGGACTCGGAGCAGAGATTGATGAAATATTCGTGCTAGCACTCCTACTCCCGGATGCCAGCAAGAGGCCGGTCAGGCTAGAGTCGAAGTGCTTATTTCCTGGCTGCTTTCCTAGTTGCTGAAGTGTCATTTTCACTGTTTGCGGAGCCTGCTACAGTTAGTCGCTCAGAATTTACGTCTGACTTTCTCAAAACAACTTTGTCATCTGCTTTGCGTATTCTAACCCGCTACATCGTGTTCGACCTCCTGAAGGTCTTTTTGCTAACTCTGACCTGCATGACGGCGTTTCTGTTCGTCCTATTGGCTGGAAAACTGGCGGTCGAGAACGGGTTGGGGCTGGTGCCGATCGTGCGGGCGCTGCCCTATATATTGCCCCAGGCGATGCAGTTTGCTGTGCCTGGCACGATGCTGCTTGCGACGGTCATCGTCTATGGCCGTATCGCAGCCTCTAATGAAATTGTCGCGGTGAAATCGATGGGAATCATGCCGCTGACGTTGGTTTGGCCAACGCTCATTTTGGCGACACTGGTCAGTTTTGGAGCCGTTGTGCTTAACGACGTCGCTGTCTCATGGGGGCGTGGGGGACAGCAACGCGTATTGTTAGAGTCGCTCGAGGAGATCGTCTACGGACGGCTCCGGACGGCGAGGTCGTACAGTGACAAACGGTTTAAAGTGTCGGTCCGACGAGTTGAAGGACGTAGATTGATTCAGCCGACGGTTTCGATTTACGAGGCAGGAGACGAGCAGCCTACCACAATTACTGCCGATGAGGCAGAGTTTCGCACCGATCTTGCAAACGAAACCGTCTGGTTTCAGTGCACGAATGCCGAGTACGAAGGCAAGGGAAATAGTAAACTTCATATTCCCGGCGACTACGAGTATACGATGCCGCTAGACGAGATTAGTGGGGGCAAAGCAGGTAAACGTAAACCCTCGCAGTTTTCGCTCCGAGAAATTGGTCCATCAAAACGCGAGCAAGTCGCGCTGATCGATCGACTGGAACAAGAAATGACGGCCGAAGCGGGCCACCTGTTGATGACCGGACGCATGTTCGAACTCTCGCAGGAGAATTGGCAAGCGAAGCAGGTCGCCCTGAAAAGTGCCTCAGGCAAGTTGCATCGTTTGAATACCGAGCCTCACCGCCGGTGGGCGAATGGATTCAGTTGTTTGTGCTTTGTGCTCATTGGCGCACCGATGGCGATCCGGCTGCGTCACGGTGAGATCTGGGGCAGTTTCTTCGCCTGTTTCCTGCCAATCTTATTGGTCTACTATCCGATGCTGGCTGGCAGTCTTAAATCGGCCAAAGATGGTGTTCTCCCTCCCCAAGCTGTCTGGCTTGGCAACATCGTGCTAGCACTATGGGGCATCTGGCTGCTGCGGCGCGTGATTCGATTTTAGAGAGAGCTCATTCGCTGTGGGGGGGGCAGGAGCGCACTTTATCAAACGAAGTGCGACACATGACCAAATAATTAATCCTAACCCTAGCCCGTCTCTTCTGACCGAGACCAGGATTAGGACCTCGAAAATACGCTGCCGCCCCGCACCCCCCTCCCGCCGGCCCAAAACTGTTCTTGTCAGATTTACAATTATTCGAGTAGACTTCCCCTCGTCGTGTTTAGAATGAACTAGGGACAGGAGCGCACTTCGCAGGTCTTAGTCTTAAACCCAATCAGATTAAGATTAAGTTTATTAATGGTGCAGGGCCGAGTTGCTTTGCTTTTTTAATAAGCCCGTTCCCGCACTAGCACGAACCCGTCGGGCTTCAGGACGAAGTCTGTTGATAGATCTCGAAGCGATTACCAACGACAAGGAGGTCGTAGGTGCTCTCTCATTGGCCCATACGCACGAAACTCAAACTCGGTCTCGGACTGTTGTTGGCGACCGTGCTCGCGTTGTTTGGCAGCGCTTACTACGGGCTCTACGCGTATCGTGGCTTGGTCAAGAGTTTGAGTGCGCGCTCGGCCGAGTTGCCGCTGGCGGGGCAAGTGAGCCAGGAACTCGTCGATCTGCGCGACATTCTTAGCCAAGCAAACGAGCGAGCCGCGTTGGCGGACCAAGTCCGGGAGCGCGAAGAATCGAGCAGCGAGATCTACTTTTCGTACACTTTTGATGCCGCGTTATTGAGTAAAGAGTACCAGATGCATCTGGATGAGTTTGTCGATGCGTTGAACCGTTATCGGCGTCAATTGGATATGAGTGGTGAAGCGGCAGCACGGCGATTGGGCGATGACTCGCACGAACGACAGACTTTGGTCCAGATCGATGAAGTCTTGCAGGGAGTTCTTGCTACAGACATGGAAGAGGATTGGCTGCTCGATTCGTCGCGGATCCGTTCTTTGAGTCGAGAAGTTGAACAACTGCGGACTTTGGTCATCGAGCTACCGAGCAATTTGCACAAACAATTCAAAGAATTGGCCGTCGATGTGCGTGCCCAATATCGCACGGCAATCGTCTCAGCGTGGGGCAACACTATAATTGCATTGATTTTGCTGGTGACGTCGATCCGACTGTTTTATAAATGGTTTGCCAATCCATTGGAAATTCTCGTGCAAGGTTCGCGCGAAGTCGCCACTGGGAATTATAGTCATCGAATTCAGCTGGAGACACACGACGAAATCGGCGAGTTGGCCGACGCCATGAATGACATGACGGCTCAGTTTCAGCAGACGCGTGATGACCTCGACCGGCAGGTTCGCGAACGGACCAATCAGGTGGTCCGGAGCGAGCAACTCGCTAGTGTTGGTTTTCTGGCGGCGGGGGTTTCGCATGAGATTAATAATCCGCTCGCGTCGATCGCGTTGTGCAGCGAATCGCTGGAAAGTCGACTGACGGAACTACTGGAGTCTACCTCCGCATCGCAAGCGGAAGACGTGCAAGTTGTGCATGAATACCTGCAGATGATTCAACGCGAAGCGTTTCGGTGCAAACAAATCACCGAGAAGCTGCTCGACTTCGCCCGCATGGGCGATTCGCAGCGGCACAGTACCGATTTGCGCGAGCTGGTCGAAGGGGTAATCGAGATGGTCCAGCACCTGGGCAAATACCAGGACAAGAATCTGGAACTTACCGTGGGCGACCCGGCGATCGTGCAAGTCAATGCCCAGGAAATTAAGCAAGTGGTCCTCAATCTGATTACCAACGGCCTAGAGAGCCTCGACGCAGGCGGCAGTGTTCGTGTGTCGGTCGACCGGCAGGGAACTCAGGCCAGGATCGTCGTTGAGGACGATGGTTGCGGGATGACGGAGGAGGTGCGCAGGCATCTGTTCGAGCCGTTTTTCACTCGGCGCTATAACGGCCAAGGAACTGGCCTCGGTTTGTCGATTACTTATCGCATTGTGCAAGAACATAACGGTGAAATTGAAGTCACTAGTGACGGCGTCGGTCGCGGATCACGTTTCGTGGTAGCACTACCGGCCTACCCATTGAGCAAGGAGAAGCATCATCGCTACCAAGCAGCCTAACGGCCAAGGATTGGCCTTATTGTTTGCCGACGACGAGCGCTCGCTGCAAGAGCTGATGAAGCTCGAGCTGCCGCGTCTCGGACATACAGTCACCGTCTGTCCCGATGGCCTGACAGCTATCGCCGCACTGGAGAAAAACACGTACGACTGCATCTTAGTCGACCTCGACATGCCGGGCAAAGACGGAATCGGCGTTATCGCGCACTGCAAAGAGATGTCGCCAGAGACCGAAGCGGTTGTCCTGACTGGCAAGTCGTCGATGGAAACGGCGATCGCGGCACTGCGCCACGGGGCTTTCGACTATCTGACGAAGCCATGCAAGTTGATCGAAATTCAAGCTTTGTTGAATCGAGTTGCCGAGAAGCGACAACTCACGCAGAAGTACCGCGCGCTGCAACACCAGGTGCTTCGTCTGGAAGGCGCACCACAACTGATCGGCAAGACGCCTTTGATGCAAAAGGTGAAATTGCTGATTGAAAAGGTAGCACCGACCAACTCGACTGTGATCATCCTGGGCGAGACGGGTACCGGCAAAGAATTGGTGGCCCGTGCTTTGCATGACAATAGCACACGTGCCGAGAATCCGTTCGTTGCTATCAACTGTGGCGCACTGCCGGAAACCTTGATCGAGAGCGAACTTTTTGGCCATCGCAAAGGCGCGTTTACCGGCGCCGATGATCATCGTGTCGGCCTGTTCGAGGTTGCGCACAGCGGAACCATTTTCCTGGATGAAATTGGTGAACTGCCAAAGTCGATGCAAGCGAAACTGTTGCGCGTACTCGAAAGTGGCGAAATTCGCCGCGTCGGCGAGAATAAGCCGGTCACCGTCGATGTGCGGGTGGTCTGTGCGACGCATCGCGATTTGCCGGCGATGGTTGCAGAGGAGGAGTTTCGCGAAGACTTGATGTATCGAATTAACACCTTTGAGATTAGCTTGCCTCCGTTGCGAGAGCGAATCGACGACGTGCCAGATTTGGCGAGGCATCTACTTGCGCGACATCGCCGCGGGGCAGAAGCCGAGCTCGCGGAAGACGCGGTCGAGGCGTTACGCCGCCATGTTTGGCCCGGCAACGTGCGTGAACTTGCTAATGTGATCGAACATGCGACGATTCTCTGTGATGCCGGACCGATCCACCGCGAGCATTTGCCGCAACACTTCGATAGCCGACAGTTGCAAGGCGCTGCCAAGCAGCGTCGCGGCGCTATGACGCTCCGTGAAATGGAAATGGAAGCGATCATCGAAGCGCTTGAGCGCAATGATGGCAGCAAGCCCAAAGCGGCTGAACAACTGGGCGTTAGCCTTAAGACGCTCTACAACAAGCTAAACTCAGTCAGCGAGTTGGAGAAATCGGCATAAAAAAAGCGTTGGCACCCTTTGCGAAAGACTCTTTTCGAAAGACCCTTTGCGATAGGCCCTTCAATTCCAAGACCCTTCAATTCCAAGACCCTTCAATTCAAAGACCCTTCAATTCAAAGAAAGAGTAGGCCACAGCTTACATCCTACGAACGACGCCGGTCACCACGCCAAGAACTTTCACGTTGCGGCAGTAAATCGGTTTCATCGACGAGTTCGCCGGTTGCAATCGCACCCGGTTCGCTTCGGGATACCAGTATTTGAGAGTCGCTTCGCCTTCGTCGGTCAGTGCTACGACGATGTCGCCCTTGTCAGCCGTACGGGCCTTGCGGCAGATCACCAAGTCTCCATCGGCGATCGCCGCTTCGATCATCGAATCGCCTTTGACTTTCAAAGCAAACAGGTTCTTTTGTCCGAACCAATCGTCGAACTCAAAACGCTCGGCTTGCTCGATCGCTTCGGTCAGGCTGCCAGCAGCAATCTGACCGACCAGTGGCATGCCGCGGTCTTCCTTGGCCGCTTCGGTGAGTTGGATTGCCCGCGACATGTTGGGTTCGCGGGTAATGAGGCCTTTTTTCTCCAGAGCCTTGAGGTGGCACATGACCCCGTTGGGAGAATTGATACTGAAATTTTCGCCAATTTCCCGCACGGTCGGGCCATAGCCGCGGCCGACTATCTTGTTCCGAATAAATTCGAAAACTTCGCGTTGTCGCTTGGTGAGTTGGTCGAGACCCATGAGAATTCTTTCCGAATAGTATTGAACGTCGTCAATTTTCCTGCGGTTTGCCGCCATTATCGTCGTCGCGTCAGCTGTCATCTTAATATACGGACGTACAGATAGCAAGAGCATGTGTACAGTAGTCGAGATTTCTGCTCGAATCGGTTAGTTGCCTGCCTGAGGGTAGCCCGCAAGAATAGTACCACGAGACGAATACGAGGTGATCGCGCTGAGGGGCACTGGCGTGGCGATCGATATTCACTGCGCGGCCTTCGGCCGCAACCGAAAGATGGAACAGGAGGAAACAGAGGCGGCAGAGAGTGAACCATGAGTTGTTCGGAGGATGTATCATACCAGGCTACTACTTATTCGATTTTTTTCTCACAGAGGCACGGAGACACAGAGACCGGATCAGGTTTCTCGATGAATGGTTCGAGTGATGTTGTCCTTCATCTCCGTGTCTCCGTGGCTCCGTGAGAAACCGCTTCTTCGATCCAACATGTCCATATAACGCCCTCTACGTACAATCCCCGTTTCCTCTGCGCTGTGATCTCCTGTTTTAAAATTTGCTCAGGACGCGAAGATTTGAATCGTTTGTAACACGGACTTAACAGTGTGAGCTAAGATCCTGAGCTAAGATCCTAAACAGGGGATAGACGGATACCAAGCATGAATCGTAGTCGAATAACAGTGCTTCTGACTTGCCTGCTTGGCTCCTCAGCATTCGCCGCCGAGCCGATCGAAATTCCGGCCGACGTGAAAAGAGTCACGGCTCTGCGGTATCCGCGCAATGCCGACCAGCTACGGTTGATTCAGCAGCAGGTACAACGCGTTGCCGCGCAATCGATGCCGGCCACCGTTGGTGTGGTGGTTGGGGCAGGTGCAGGCAGCGGGGTAATTATCGGCTCCGATGGTCTCGTGCTGACAGCGGGGCATGTGGTTGGCAAAGCGGATCGCCGCGCCAAGGTGCTGCTACCTGATGGCCGCGAGTTGATCGGTAAGACACTGGGGGCCAATCACCGGATCGACGCTGGTCTGCTTCTGCTCGATAATCCGCCGGCCGACTTGCCCTATTTGCCCGTTGCTAAAGCGCGACCGAAGATTGGCGAGTGGGTCATCACCCTCGGACAGCCGGGCGGGACCCTTGACGATCGAGCGCCGCCGCTGCGATTAGGTCGAGTGTTGGGAGGTGGCGAAGATTGGGTTTGTACCGATTGCACCCTGGTAGGCGGCGATTCGGGGGGGCCACTCATCAACCTACAGGGTGAGGTCTTGGCGGTACACTCAAGCATCGGTCCGGATATCGTTCATAACTTTCATATTCCGGTCGCCCAAATTCGAAAGAGTTGGGAGCGATTGCTCGCCGGCGAAGTGTGGGGCAACAGCCTAGAAGAGGTCGTGAGCTCGAATCTACGGCCCTTGATGGGTATCGCAGGTCATACACAAGAGGGGCAATGCCAGATCACCGAAGTCTTTCGTGGTTTACCCGCGTATGAGGCGGGCGTGCGTCCCGGCGACGTGGTGCGGGCTGTTGACGGCGAAGATATTTCGACTTTTGACGAGGTGTCTCAAAAAGTCCTTCAAAAGCGGCCTGGTCAAAAGATGCGGCTCAAGATCGAACGTGACGGCGAGACGTTTCGTGTCGAAGTCGTGTTGGCTGGCATTGGCCATTCCTCGCCTCGCGGAGAATGGGACGAGTCGCAGCCGCAGGAGGGGCCATGATGCCAACCGATAGGATGCCGAAAGAAATGACCGCGAAAAATTGGCAACATCGTTGCTGCGTGAGAGTGGGGCTGATGCTGCTCTGGGCGCCCCTGATCATCGTTGCCCCCGGATTCGCGCAAGAAACAGCTCCGCTACACGATTGGGAAGAATATGCCGATTCACGGCCTTTTCCAACCTCACGGATCGAGATTCCCCAGTGGCGTCTGACCGATGGTCTTCATGTACGTTCGGCGTTTCGTGACGTGATCGCCGATGTGCGGCCATCGACGGTGCGCGTCCGCAGCGACGGGCGCGACACGGCGCTGGGGGGAATTGTCGGCGCCGACGGCTGGATAGTGACCAAAGCGAGTCGACTCACAGGCGAGATCACCTGTGTGCTGGCCGATCGGCGGGAAATCGAGGCGCAAACGGTTGGCGTCAATCGTGACTACGATATTGCGCTACTAAGAATCGACGCCCAGCGTCTGAATGCGCTAAAACTGGCAGCGTCGCCCGCTCCAAAAATCGGTGCTTGGCTAGCGACCGTCGGCATGAAGCGTGGCCCCCTGGCGGTGGGCGTGCTGAGCGTCGAGGCCCGTAAAATTCGGCATCGCGCCGGAGTTCTCGGGGTACTTTTCGACATAGACACACAGCGACCGGTCATCATGGAAGTCTTTCCGGGCACGGCAGCTTGGGACGCAGGGCTGAAGGCTGACGACGAATTGTTCAGCCTCAACGGCGAACGCATCCCGTTTCGGCGACCATTTATCGGTCGCATTCGAGAGTTTAACCCGGGCGACCAGATAGCCCTGCGAGTGCTTCGTGGCGACGAGGTCGTCGATGTTGAGGCCCTTCTCACCGGCCCGCCTCCTGGGCCAATGTCATCGCGGGAAGACTTCCAGAACCGATTGGGCAGCCTGCTCAGCCAACGACGCGGCGGTTTTCCCAAGGCGTTTCAGCACGACACTGTTGTCAAGCCGAGTGACTGTGGCGGCCCCGTGGTAAACCTCGATGGCGAGGTCGTCGGATTTAACATCGCCCGTGCGGGGCGGACCGAGACGTATGCGATTCCCATCGATGTCGTCGTCGGATTGATCGAAGATCTAAAAGCGGCCAGTCCATCCCCCTGAGCGCGATTATTGAGGGCTCAAGATGGCGACGAAACCGCCACCTGGCGCCATGGCTATCGGCAGCTTCTTCGCGTCGTTCACGCTTCGCCGTATTAGACGCACTTCGTTGGGATGGGACTCATCGAGTGAGCCGTCAACGTACGCCTCAGCTTCAAATTCGCCAGTGGCGAGAAAATCCAACGGCACCTCAAGCTCGCGCGGGGTCCAGTCGGTAATTCCACCCAAATACCAAGTGTTGCCGTGACGCCGCGCGACGACGATAGACTCGAGCATTTCTTGGTCGTCGCGGTCCAGAAAGTCAACCATCAACCCCCGCACGCCCCACGACTGGTAATTGTTTGCTCAATGGCTTCCAATGGACCCACAGCCTGATACCGACGCCTTGCTTACGAGCGTAGGCGAGGATGTCTGGCAAACCTAGCTCGGGACGCGCCGTGCAAACATCGGCGTCGGCCGCCGGTGTGCCATAGTCCGTCTGGTACATCCCGGCAAAATCCCGCACGCGCGCCTCGGTGATCGCAGCAGCAGGACCATCGGGCCAGAGCAGCAGCAGCGGGCAATCCAGAAGCTGACCGGTAGGTACCGCTGTAAGCGGCGTCCGCTCATACAATGACTCGTGGGATGCCACTGCCACCGTAACGAGGAGAGGGGATTTCTCAGAAGGCAACCTACCAAACTTTCTTTTCGAGCAGTTCATGAATTCTACCTGAGTTCTCAAAGGTCATTTTCTATGCCATGAATTTGGCTAATCAGGACGGGCGCAGACCAATCAAGACCAATCGAGTCCCTCGTGGAGTCGATTGAGATTCTGCGGACCGTTTTCGGTAACGACCAGCATGTCTTCGACGCGAACGCCCCCGTCGTTGCGGCCATAGAGACCGGGCTCAATCGTAAAGACTTCTCCCGCAAGCAGCGGTCCGCCCCCTTCGTCGAGGAGAATCGGCTCATGCAGTTCCAAGCCGACGCCGTGTCCAGTGCCATGTTGGATAGTCGGTTCATCGCTGACTTTTCCGCGCGACGGTTTGAATCCGTGTCGCTCCAGCACATCGATGGCTGCCCGATGGACCGCCGCCGCAGTGGTTCGAGGCAGCAAGTATTCTGTCGCGGCCGCCTTTGCAGCAACCACGGCTTGGTGCATTGAAATCACCGAATCGCTTGCCGT
>Ga0310121_10003001_pt1 | contig 15667 bp, 10 predicted proteins | sample CB27_Tmax_986_MG_FD_203504 | JGI IMG/M metagenome (GOLD analysis project Ga0310121, IMG submission 203504) | Marine microbial communities from Western Arctic Ocean, Canada - CB27_Tmax_986 | ecosystem: Environmental > Aquatic > Marine > Oceanic | place: Canada: Western Arctic Ocean | collected...
TGTCTGCACCAGCGTTGTGAAGATGTCCATCGCACGGACGCCTCGCTCGCTACGGCTGTGTAGACTCACGTCGCGACGGCGCGCACTGACACGCGCACCTAACTCCGAGTCGTTGTTGTGCAACGGACGGTGAAGGCGGACCTCGCACCACCCGTCATACTCCGCGCCACCGAGCTCGACGTCACTCAGCTCGCGCGACGGAGTCGAGGCCGGCGATCGGAGCGGCAGCGACGAATCGTCGCGATCGGGGACGCCATCGGGGCCTACGTCCAGAGTGTGGACATATATACATGCAACGTGGGACAAGGCGCTGCTGCACCGTTCCTCGACAGCTTGGCAGAGACTTGGAGGGTGTCGGTCCGGGGGCTAGTGGGGTTACTCCGCTCCCGCGGCCAGAGCGGCGGACCTGTTCAGATGGAGCTCTCGACGCGCGATAGGAGCCTTGTTGGCCCCTGGGAAAATGAGATACCTCCCTCCCGGTGTTGGCGTCGGTCTCAGCTACTCGAACGGCAGATTGAGCTCCCCGGAGGGCTTCGCAAGGCCCCGGTGGGCGCCGCGACGGTGGTAGCGACCGACAAGGGCACGGCCCGAAGGGCGCGTATCGTGCAGCGCGACCGCTCGGCGTTGAGGATACCGGCGTTGACCGTTAGCATCGTGTCCAGTGAGAAGGAGGGGACCTGCGTCTCCCCGTAGCGGGGCAATCTTAAAGACCAAATGCACGAGGTGGTCAAGCGACTCGATACGGACAACGTCATCGTTCGTTGCCAGCGTCGGCACGTCGAGACGTATTCCGCACGGGCTTTCTGGTGCGCATTCCGCTGCGTGATTGAAGTGGTCGTCGGTCACCTGGAGGTAAAAGAGGCACCGTTCCGTTCCCTTGCCACGGCCGTCATGCCGTCCGTCAACCCTGGTGGTAAATTGGTTTCGGTGGATGAACCCGCAGAAACTGGTCCGGCAGTCCAGTCGGTCGTTGTTAAGGTGACGGCGTAGATCGAGGTCATGTTAAAGGACAAATTGGTCAGGTCGCCGAAGGCAGTTCCCAGTACGTCTGGGTCGCTGGTAGACTGAAAAACGTGCATCAAAGGGCCACCGCTTCCGATCGTAAGCGGGCACATTGATGCCCGATAGAAATCAGGCGCGCTAATCATCAGCGAAGATTAGGCAAACTAGCGAACAAACCGCCCCTTCCTATCTTTCGTAGAACGCGCGGAAGAGTAGCACGTCTGAATTTTCCCATGAATTTTCCCATTGTACGGCTGGACTGCCAACGGCGACCTCTATTCTATTGATAATGTGACATCAACTTATATCAGATCGTTCGAGATTTCTGGTCCAGGTTTTACTATTATCCCAGAACCCGCCACGCTAACCCTTTTTACTCTGGGCTGTCTGTTCCTGCCTAGGCGATCATCCGCCCAGGCATGTTCACTTGCTTGATCAAACGAACTACAAGAAATCCATAGATCAACTTACGGCTCTGCTTCATACTCTTGACTGTGAGGTTGACCTCGTGATCACTAAGAAGCAATTACAGAAGGCCGTTTAACATGCCCGAGAAGAAATAGGATCAAGCTTGGTTGGTTTGGCTCATCGCGGGCAAATTGCGTCCGTCCACGGTGGCGTCCACCGAGGGCGGCAGCTGTTTTCGTTTAAGGTTTATCGCAAGCACGTAAAGCTTTCCACATTTGAGCGGATCAACGCAGAAGGGGAGAACAGATGACTGCCTCGCTGAGCAAAGTGCAAATCAATCGTTATCACTCGATGGGATACCTGTGCCCGCTACGTGTCATGTCTCGCGACGACGCAGCTCACTTCTTGAATTGCTACCAAGAGTACACGCAATCGGTCGCGGAGCAAGCAAAGCATCTGCCCGCGCGGGATCAGTATCTGTACTTTGCGGAAACGCATGCCTATTTACCATGGGTGTACCAGTTGGCCACGTACGAGGCAATTTTGGATGCCGTGGAATCGATCTTGGGAAGCAACCTCTTGCTTTGGGATTCCCGCTGGTTCACCAAACCGGTCGGATCGCACAGTTACGTTTCGTGGCATCAGGATGGAACGTATTGGTCGCTCGATCCGCCGCGGGCGTGTACGGCATGGCTTGCCTTGACCAACAGCTGTCAGAAGAACGGGGCGATGCGTTTGATCCCAGAAAGTCACTTGGGTGATGCGCTCCCTCACCGCGATACGTTTGCTGAAGACAATGCACTCGCTCGGGGACAGGAGATTGCGGTGGAGGTCGACGAGTCGCGGGCGGTCGATATGGAACTCGAACCGGGCGAAATCTCGGTGCATCACACCGCTGTCGTTCATGGCTCGGGCGTGAACCGCTCGCACGACGCGAGAATAGGCATCGCGCTACGGTTCGTACCGACGGAAGTGCGACAACAGGCCGCGAAGCCACTGGCCATGCTCGTGCGTGGACAAGATTCCTACGGTCACTTTGAACTGCTTGAGCCACCGACAGATCCCCATCCGGCAATCGTCGCCCAACGGCGCAAGCGTGTCGTCGAGCGTGTGTACGGTAACCTGCTGCCCCTGACGGAATGAAAGGGTGTATGGTTTTTGGTCTGTGGAGGTCGATCGGTCACAGTGGCGCCGGTGGCCTTAAATAGTGAGAGCGTTTGGGGAAGCGAAGCGATTCATTTTGGAGCGGGTCGATGATCAGGTGGACTGGTTCGAACGGCAAGTCAGTGTTTACAATACCGAAGTGGTGGCGCTACTCTGCAAAATGGTGCCTGCCGGTGCAGTTAGCGCTCGACCAAGGCACCAGGGCAACAGCAACTCGCTCGCTAAGTGGCAATTCAGATTGGGTTTGGGTGGACGCGCTCCGACTGAGGGCGTGCCGCGCCAGCCACCCGCGGAGACATTGATGCCTTAGCTTGAAGCAAACGGGGAAAGGCAATGCGGAACCCGACTATGCACATTTCGGCAATGACCAGTTCGTTGGCCGCCACGCCGGCCCGTGCGATCGATGTGGTGGCAGACCTTGGATTTCAGTGGGTAGACGTGCCCCCGTTCCTGACCGACGAGGCGCGCGAGCGGTTGAGTGCACATCGCCTGCGGGTAAGCTGCGTTGCCTTGGAACAGTGCCAACCCAACGGGCTCGATCTGGCCGACGTCGACGCCGGGTCACGTCGCCGAGCCGTCGAGTACTATCGCAGCTCGCTGGGCGCGGCCCGCAGCCTCGGCTCCCCGGCCGGATATGTCACTCCACCCAAGGCCGCGGACGACGAAACGCGCAAGCGCTGGTCCGAGTCGCTGTTGGAGCTGGCCGATCACGCACAATCGGAGGATTTACGTATCGGCGTCGAGCACTTTCCCGGCCGGCTCTTGCCAACCGCGGACGCGACGCTCGATATGATCCGCGACCTTGGGCATGAACAGCTCGGTCTGCTGCTCGACGTGGGCCATCTGCTGATTAGTGGTGAGGAGCCGGGCGAAGTGATCCGCGCGGCTGGTCCACGGCTCGTCTATGTCCACTTCGACGACAACGACGGCGACCGCGATTTGCACTGGGCGCTGCTGACGGGAAAGCTAACGGAAACCTTGATCAAGAGCACATTCGACGCGCTGGGCGAGGTCGGCTACGGGGGCGGAGTTTGCTTGGAATTGCAGCCGAAGCTCGACGATCCGGCCGGCAATCTGGCGCGCGGGAAAGAAATCCTGGAACGATTTGCCCATTGACGGCGACAACGGGGCGCCACAAACCAGTCTAGAGGGAGAGCCTGATGCGTTACGTTGAAACCCCTCAAAGCATCTGTCGTTTCGGCATTGCCCGCACTGACATCACACCCCCGGTGGGAATCTATCATCGCATGTGGGGAGCCGCTTCGCACGAAGTCGCGTCGGGCGTCCATCGTCCTCTTTTGGCCACGGCGATGTTCTTCCAACAAGAGGATACGGCAGCGAGTCAGGCCGGGTATCACGTGGTGATCGCGATTGACCACTGCCTGTTGTGGCCTCGTGAAATGGCGGTACTCCTCAATTCGGTAAGCACGGCAACGGAGCTACCGGAAGAGCGACTATCGGTAATTTTCTCGCATACGCATGGGGCGGGACTCATGGGACGGGAACGCCAAGCGATGCCAGGAGGTGACCTGATCCCCGACTATTTGCAGCTTTTAAACGAGCGCGTCTCGGCGCTGGTCCAAGAGGCCCGAAACCACGCACGGACCGCCGCGATCGTCTACGGTAGCGGCCACTGTGGGCTGGCGGCACAGCGCGACTACTGGGACGAAGACCGCCGCGAGTTCGTTTGCGGATACAACCCGGCAGGGCCCGTTGACGACACCGTGCTCGTTGCCCGGATCACGGATGACAACGCGGCGGTATTGGCAACCGTCGTCAATTATGCGTGTCATCCCACGACACTCGCCTGGGACAATACTCTCATCAGCCCCGATTTTCCGGGCGCTATGCGCGAGGTCGTCGAAGCGGAAACCGATGCACCTTGTGTCTTTGTGCAAGGGGCATTGGGCGATGTTGGCCCCGTGGAAGGATTTGTCGGAGATGTACGAGTCGCCGACCGAAATGGGCGGCAACTTGGTTTCGCCGCACTATCGGCGTTGACCGCGTTGCCACCCGCCGGAACACGCTTCCAATACGATGGAGCGGTGGAATCGGGCGCGATCATAGGGACGTGGTCCCACGTCCCCTTAACCGAAAACCGTCGTGCACGCCAACGAAATTGGCAGTGCCGGCAGTCGGAGCTCCAGCTCCAATTGCGCAACGATCTGCGCAGCCGTGACGAAGTCCAATCGCAACTCGCCCACTGGCAGGCGCGGGAGAAGGCGGCTCGTGACGCGGGCGACGAGCGATCGGCCCAGGTGGCGCGAGCCAAGGTCGAACGACAGGTTCGTGCCGTGAACCGACTGGATGCGGCACCCACTGGCACAACTTTGAACTATCCGATGACGATCTGGCGGATGGGGGATGCTATTTGGCTGGCCATCGATGGAGAACCCTATAACTTACTGCAGCGACGGCTCCGCCAGCGCTTTGCCGACGTGCCAATCGTCGTGGCTACGCTGGCCGGAGCGAGCGGTGTGGGCTACTTGCCGCCGGCAGAGGAGTATGGCAAGGGGATCTATCAGGAGTCCATCGCCACGACAGCGCCCGGGTCTTTGGAACAGGTGATTGACGCGATAGCAACGCAAATAGAAGGCATGATCGCTGGCGACGATGGATGAAGCCGTCTTCGCCAGGCCGGGATGATAAAACGGTAAAGGGCTCCTCTCCGGAGGTTCGAGACAAGGTGAGTTGAATTCGGTACCAGCGCTTTTCATCGGGAATTGGAAGCTGGCCAGTGAGGCCGGCCCTTGTGCTTGGCGCACGAACATGTAGCGTAGATGGCGTCGTCGTCCGCGGGTATAAACCGAAACGCCGCTGCACGGTCTTCGTAAGTGCTCTAGTGCGAGTCGCACGGACGTGTAGCGCGTGGGGTCGTTTGCTGCGGGGATAAACGACGAAACATCGCTACACGTTCTCCGAAAACGCTTTACACACACGATCGGACAAGTACTCGCAGAACATGACATCCCACGGTTCATCAATCCGCATAGGCGCCGACATCGGTGGCACGTTTACGGACGTCCTGGTTGTCAGCGACCAGGGGCAGGTGTGGTCCCGCAAGGTTCCTTCCACTCCACCCAACTACGAAGAGGCGGTGCTGTGCACGGTTGAGCAGTTGTTGGGCGAGATAGGAAGGGGCGGCGATGCAGTCAGTGAGGTGGCACACGGGACGACCGTCGCGACGAATGCGGTACTCGAACGCCGTGGCGCTCGGACGGCGCTGGTCACCACCAAGGGATTTCGCGATGTCTTGGAGCTCCGCCGCATCCGAGCGCCTCAACTTTACGATCTATTTTTTGACAAGTCGAGTTCGCTGATCGATCGGCATCTGCGGTTCGAGCTGGATGAAAGGATCTCGGCGACTGGCGAGGTCTTGGTTGCGCCTTCCGATGAGCAGCTGCAGCGGACCGCGGACCAGCTGATTGAGCACGAAGTCGAGTCCGTGGCTGTCTGCCTGCTGCATTCGTATGCCTATCCAGAACATGAACGTCGGCTGGGGGCTTTTCTCCGCGCGGCTATCCCGAATCTGCCCGTCTCCCTTTCTTGCGAAGTGTTGCGAGAACGACGCGAATACGAACGAACGGCGACGACGGCCGTCAATGCGTACGTCCGCCCGGTTATGGATCAATACCTAAGATCCCTGCGGTCTGGACTGGCCGAGCTGGAAATATCGGGGCCGCTGTTGATCATGCAATCGGCCGGCGGATTAACTCCCGAGGAGGATGCCGCGCGGCGTCCAGTTTACGCGCTCGAATCGGGCCCAGCTGCAGGAGTGCTGGGCGCGCTTTACATGGCGCGTGACCTGGGAGTGGACAATATCGTGACCTTCGACATGGGTGGCACCACGGCCAAGGCGTCATTGATCGAGGGTGGTGAGATTGCCTATAGCCAGGAATATGAAGTTGGTTCGACGCTCTCAGCCGTGAATCGTCTGGTTGGCGGTGCCGGTGAGTTGATTCGCGCGGCCACGATCGACATCGCCGAAGTCAGTGCGGGGGGAGGGAGTATCGCCTATTTGGATCGAGCCCGAGGACTTCGAGTGGGTCCCCGCAGTGCCGGATCCATACCGGGCCCAGTCTGCTATCAGCGTGGTGGTACTGAGCCGACGTTGACCGATGCCAATGTTGTTCTGGGTTACATTCGCTCGGGACAGTTGGCGGATGGCCAAGTCTCCATTGACGAAGAGGCTGCGCGGAAGTCCATTCACGATGCGATTGCCAAGCCCCTGGGGATCGACCTCTTGGAGGCGGCCGAGGGGATTCATCGCATTGCCAACGCTCGCACGATGCGAGCGCTGCGCGAGGTGTCCACGCAACGCGGCCGCGATCCACGGCAGTTCAGCCTCTTGGCATTTGGAGGATCGGGTCCCATTCATGCGGCAAATCTGTCCATCGAACTGCGGACTCAGCAGGTCATTATTCCGGCCATGCCGGGGCTATTCAGTGCGGTAGGGCTGCTTTGCTCGGGTGTGGAACATCATGCAGTGAGGAGCTGTCGACTTTCAGGCCAAGCCATGTGCGCTGCCCCGATCAGCGAACTCCAAGACGAAATGCGGACCGAGATGTTCGCACAGTTTGGGCGAGAAGGTTATTCCTCGGATCAAATTACCTGGATCACGTCCGCGGACATGCGTTTCCGAGGTCAAACGTCGGAGATTCGCATACGGGTCGAGGACGAACCCATTTCCCCTGCGACCGTCGAAAGGCTGTGCACTGCGTTTGGCGATGAACACGAGCGAACCTACGGACATCGCTCTGACCCGCACAATCCGCTGGAAGTGGTTGCCGTGCGACTCATTGGCCGGGCCGGTGCATTCGAGGGCACACTGCGGATCGAACCGTCACCGCCGAGCATCCGCGGCTCGTCCAGCCGTGACGCTTATTTCGGCTCCCAGTGGGGGCAGGTCAATACTCCTGTGATCGACCGTCGCGACCTGAACGAGGCGACGCGTGGACCCTTGCTGATCGACGAATACGACACGACCATTGTGATTCCACCGATGATGACGGCGAATGTCGATATGAAGGGGAACGTAATCATGTCAAATGATTGATGATGGGCGAATGAGTCAACAGGCATTCCACATTCCGCACCACGTACTACGCATAACGCACTCGTCATGACCGATCCAATCACGCGGGAACTGATCCAGAACGCCTTGGCATGCGCGGCCAATGAGATGGCGATGGGGCTCTACCGCACTGCCTATTCAACGATCGTCCGCGATGCACTTGACTTTTCCACCTCCCTCTGCAACGCCGAAGGCGAAATGATCGGACAGGGCGTCACGATACCACTTCACCTTGGCGCGATCCCCTACGCCATGGAGACGCTTTTCAACAAGTTTGGCGACTCGATGGAGCCAGGCGACATCTTCATTTTGAATGACCCTTTCGACGGGGGGATGCACTTGCCGGATATTTTTATCGTGCGCCCCATCTTTTGCGGTGAGCGCCGTGTCGCCTTTGCGGTTTCCACAGCCCACCATTTGGACGTGGGAGGGCGATTGCCCGGAAGTTCGGCATGCGATAACACCGAGATCTTTCAAGATGGAATTCGGATCCCTTGGTTGAAACTCTATCACCGAGGCGAACCGGACCAGGCGATCTTTACTTTGCTGGAAGCCAATATCCGCGTGCCTAAACTGACGATGGGGGACCTCCGCGCGCAACTAGCGGCGTGCCACATGGGCGATCGAGCCATTCATGAGATCATTGATCGCTACGGTGAGGAGACCTTCATCACCTGTTGCGACGACTTGATCGAATACACGGAAAGGCTTGTGCGCGCGGAGATCGCCGCTTGGCCGGACGGCACCAGCACGTTTACGGACTACATGGATAGCGACGGGTGTGACGGACCGCCGGTAAAGATTCAGGTGACGATAACGGTTCAAGGCGATACGCTCACGGCCGACTTTACGGGAACCGACCCGCAGGTTCGCGGGGCGATCAATAGCACTCTCTCCTATACCGCATCCGTCGTGGCATTTTGTGTTCGTTGCGTACTTCATGAGGATGTTCCCAGCACCGCCGGAATCTTTCGCCCGTTGCGCGTGATCGCACCCGCCGGCACGGTCGTCAATGGACAAATGCCAGCCGCTTCATCGATGCGAGGAGTGACCGGTTTTCGCAAAGTCGATGCCGTATTTGGCGCCTTGGCCGCGTTGATGCCTGACCGAGTCCTGGCGGCGGGAGAAGGTGGAAACTCGCTCGTCATCTTTGGAGGAACGGACGAGAATAGGGAGAGCTACGTCTACTATGAGCTGCTCTCTGGCACCTGGGGCGCTCGGCCGGATCGCGATGGGAATGACGGCCTTTGCAATCCCGCCAATGTGGCGTCCAACATTCCGATCGAAGAGGGTGAATGCAATTATCCCATTCGTATCCTGCGCTATGGGCTGCGGTGCGACACGGGCGGTCCCGGACAATTTCGAGGCGGAATGGCCATCGAAAGGGAATGGCAATTGCTCAAAGGGTCGGCAACGCTAACGATCCGTTCCGATCGTCGAGATCACCTACCCTACGGGCTATCAGGTGGAAAACCTGGATCACCATCGATCAACATTCTCCGCCATCACAGCGGTGAGAGAATTCTTCCCGTGATGGTCTCGACGACCATTAACGAAGGGGAACGGATCTACCATAGCCAAGCTGGTGGCGGCGGGTGGGGGGATCCCCTCGCACGATCCGCCGCCGAGGTTGCTGATGACGTCAGGAATGATCGCGTGTCGTGTGAGGCAGCCAGTCAAGAGCACGGCGTGGTTCTCGACGAGTCCACATTTGAAGTTGACGCGTCCGCAACCAGTGACCTGCGTCAGCGAATGCAAGCCAAAAGAAATGAATAGACTCTAAATGAGTATCGATCTGGTCATTACCAACGGCACCATCCTCGACGGCACCGGCGGTGATCCCTTTGTCGGCGACGTCGCCATTGAAAACGGACGGATTGCGGACATCGGCACTATCGAGTTAGCGGCGGGCATTCCGACGCTGGAGGCTTCCGGTTTGGTTGTCGCACCTGGATTTGTTGACATCCACAGCCATTCCGATTTCACGTTGGTGGTCGACCCGCGCGCGGTCAGTTCGATCACGCAGGGAGTGACGTTGGAAGTCGTCGGCAATTGCGGACATGGCTGCGCGCCGATTGGAGATCCAGAGTTGGCGCGGTCGAACATTTACGGTTGCCCTGCTGAGCACACGATTCCGTGGCGCAGCGTAGCGGAATACCTCGATCGGCTCGAAGCGGGCCGGCCGGCCGTCAATGTGGCCACGCTTGTTCCCAATGGAAATCTGCGTTTGGTGGTCGCCGGTCTGGTGGATCGTGCTTCGACGCGGGACGAGCTTTCCCAAATGAAGCGATTACTCGCGCAGGGACTCGAGGAAGGCGCCATCGGATTTTCGACGGGACTCGAATACGGACCTGAACGCGGCTGCCCGCCAGAGGAGATTGTCGAGCTTTGCCGCGTGGCGGCCGACGCTGGCGGGTTTTACGCCACTCACACCCGTAATCGGTCCGGGGAGGCGAAAGAAACCATTCGCGAGGCGATAGACACGGCGGCTGCGGCACACATTCCGCTGCAGATCTCTCATATTTCCGTTGTGGCACGGTTGATCGAAGACGGCCACTTTGCCGTGGAACAAGCGCTCCGTCAGGTTGACGAGGCGAATCGAATCGGTCTCGACGTCGGTTTCGACATGCACACGCGGCTGTTCGGTACCACGCATCTGAGCGCCATCCTGCCGCCTTGGGCACTCGAGGGAAGTAAGGCCGAAGTCGCGGCACGGCTTCGCAGCCTATCCTCGCGCAGGGAAATGCGCGAGCACGCCAGCATCATTACCGCATTGGCTCGCGATGACTGGACGAAAATTGTCCTGTTTGAGAGCCAGGCGCTGCCCGCATACTCCCGCCGGAGCATCGCCGATATCGCGACCGAGCTCGGCAATGATGCGTTCGACGCGATGTATGACATCTTGGCTGCCGAGATCGATGATCTGCACAGCCTGATGGTGATCGCACTCTCCTATCGCGAAGAAGATCTACGAGTCGCCTTTGAGCATCCTCAATGCATGATTGGTTCCGACGCGACGGCTCTGGCACCCGACGGTCCGCTTGCCGGGAGTTCCTTTCACGGTGCCTATACTTGGGCCGCCTGGTTTTTCCGGCATTTCGTGCGGGAGAAAAAAATGATCACGCCGCAAGAAGCCGTGCGGCGGCTGACCTCACTGCCGGCCAGCCGCGTCGGCTTGACCGACCGAGGCATTGTGCGCCCGGGTGCGTGCGCCGACCTGGCGATTTTCGATCCGGAATCGTTCGGTGAATGCGGGACCATGTTCGAGCCGAATCAAGTTGCCCGCGGAATGGTTCATGTAGTGGTCAACGGAGTCGTCAGCCTGCAGGACGGCCAGATCTCCACTGCCCGAGGCGGTCAGGTCTTGCGGGGACCATACAGCTAAGAGTGTTGATGAACCTGGTTGCGCGCCTGGCATGGACCGATGACGGCCACGCTCCACCGTCTACCCCCGGGCTGATGAAATGGCCGGAATATGGACTACTTAGCGCAAATGGTGTGCTTCGTGTTTGTTGCGCTGCAGGGGAATTGGAAAATGCAAAATGAGAATTGCAAAATGCAAATTTGCAGGAATGATTTTGCATTTTGCAGTTCTCATTTATCATTTTTCAAGGCCTTCGCGCTACAATAAGACTCTACGAGGTATGAGGTTTTCATCAGCCCAGTCTACCCCGGGTCTCCCTTTGTCGGGCGGTTTTTTGCGAGAAATGTGGCCGGGAATGCTTGACAAGGAGAGTTTCTTGGCTTATTATGTGCGCCTACCTAGTCAAACACGTTCTACGTTTCAGAGCCGATGGAGACTATGACGGGATCGTCATACTAGCCACTGTAGAGCTAAAGCAATTAAATTCGCCCTTTGTTGGACCAACCTTTGCGATTGAACACGTGGAGGTGGCCAAACGATGGGCGTTTTTTGTTTGGGCCGAGTGAAACACGCCCACTTCGATCGTTGAGTCTTGATCATAAAATCCCAAAGTGAACACCAAACCAACATAATCCTATTTTGTGCTACTAAGCAAACTTCTCGCGCCTCCAAGGCAATTAAAGGAGCCAACCCATGAGTTCGCGTAACCTAATCGCATCGGTGATGGCTGTCGCATCGTTCGTGCTGCTCGCACAAACGACGCTTTCACAAGACATCCCCATGAACGACCTGGCTCTCTGGTTGGACGCCTCGAATCCCGCGTCTCTGTCAGCCGACGCAGGTGGCGATGTGACGACATGGTTGGACCTTTCTGGAAACGACTTCAACGCGGTGGCGGGAGACGCGGCACCGACCGTCGGAGTATGGCCCAACAATGGCGCGAAGACCGTGAATTTTTCAGGCGGCGGACAAGTGCTAGAGACCCCGGACTACGCCATGCCAGGGAGCTTACCCTATCACATTTTTGTTGTTGAAGAATACTTGGAGGCTGGAAGTGATGGGACGTGGTTGTCGTCGGCCAATCCGAGCAGCGGTTGCTGCGGCTCGCTCCTTCGGCCACTGAGCGGAGACCAGCCAGGAATGCGGGTTTTTTCGGGTCCGACGGGATTCCCAGACGACGCGTACGATGCTACCAGCGGTCTGCACCCAGAAGGTTCGGGGTTTATCGAGGCCATTAATCGGGCCGTCTTTCTCGGGCCGGGATTGTTCTCCGCATTCTCCGCTCACCGTGAAGGGGAGAACATGGTCCGCAACCAGCTGCCTTTTGGACCGAACTTTAGTGGGACCAGCGATATCAGCCAGATGCAGAGGGTTGAGTTTCCTGAACATGCACTCACAATCGGAAGGGCTGCGCTGAACGGCGGAACGAGTCTCACCGGTTCGATCGCCGAGGTGATCGTCTACGAGCGAGAGCTTTCGGCAGCCGAAAGCACTCAGGTGCAAAACTACCTATTCGACAAGTGGTTGGGCCCGCTCCCAGACTTTAACGAGTGGGGCCAAACTGACGTGGGTGCCTGGTCGGACCGCGGGAATTGGAGCACAGGTACCCAGGGTCCAGGCCCGCCCAACGACGATACACGCGTTGCCTTATTCGGCGATAGGATCATGTCTCCCCAAACCGTGTCGGTCAACACCGACGTGACCGTGAAGGATGTCCGGTTTGATAGCGCAAATTCTTATGCCGTGGCCGGTCCAGGTAGTGTCACACTGCAGGCCGATGCGGGCAATGCTACGGTCCATGCCATCGAAGGCGCGCATGAACTGCAAGTCCGCGTGAACTTAGGCAGTGATACAGACATAACTGCCGATAGCGGCACGCAGATCGATTTCTACAACGGGTTGACGCTGGGTGGCAACGACCTGAATATCCTTGGGGACGGCCAGGTCAATATCCATAACATTGTCAATTCGGGCGGTGGCGCGATCAATAACTCGGGCAACTTGGCAGCCGGTGGCTCCAGTACGATCTCGGGCGATCTGGTGAGCACCGGTACAATCTCCATCGACTTGGCCGGGACGGGATCGGGTGAGTTCGATTCGTTCCATGTTGGTGGAGTGGCGACGCTGTCGGGTCTCATCGATGTCCAGCTAAGCGATGGATTTACACCCTCCGCGGGCGACACGTTTAACGTCCTCTCGGCAGGCAGTATTCTTGACAACGGCCTCGCGCTTACACCGGCAGCTGCCGGACTATTCAAACTGAGCGTTGGATCGAGCAGCGTCATTCTCAGTGCTGCCATTCCCGAGCCGACAAGCCTGTTGCTGGTGTGCATCGCGCTGGTCGGCATCGCAGTGCGTCGCCAACTCACACGCAACCTGCCAACAACGATCATGGCCGTGTCGACGGTCCTGCTGTTGGCCACCCACAACGCCGTGGCCCAAATGCCAATCCCGACCGGCGATCTGGCACTTTGGTTGGACGCGGCGACTCTGACCGGCAACGAAGGGGAGCCGGTGGAAATCTGGTCGGATCTTTCGGGAAATGGCTTCGACGCGGTCATGGCATCGTTCGACGGAGCCGAGGCGCCAACCGTTGGAGCGTGGCCCAACGGTGGTTTGAAGACGGTGACTTTTACTGGCGGAACATTACAGGGCCTGGTGACGGACGTGGAAGGTTTTGAGTATGCCATGCCCACAGACAAACCCTCCCACATTTTTATTGTCGAGGAGTACATCAACACAGGTAATCCGGTAACCGACGGGTCGTGGTATTCAACGGCCAATCCGGGCAGCGGTTGCTGCGGCGACCTGCTGCGACCGCTGAGCACGCCGGAGGGAGGAATGCGGTTATTTACGGGTGACGCTGGCTGGCCAGACGGCGCCTACGACGCGGTCACCGGTATGCACCCAGAGGGTCCGGGCATCATTGAGACCATTACTCGTGCCGTTTTTGGCACGCCAGGCGAGTTCCTCGCGTTCTCCACGCACCGTGAAGGCGCGGTCATGGAGCGCAACCGGGTGCCTTTTGAAAATAGCATTACCCAGGCATCGAGGGCCGAGGTTCCCCTGCATGAGCTATTCATCGGCAAACCCGGCACCTATGGGCAGACTCTCAACGGCTCGATCGCCGAGTTTATCGTCTACGAGCGAGAGCTTTCGACCAGCGAAAGTGAACAGGTGCAGAACTACCTATTCGACAAGTGGTTCCCGCCACTAACCCCCGACAGCGAGTGGCGACAAGATGGTGTGGGTGCCTGGTCAAACGGCTCGAACTGGCTTCCCAGTAGCCACGGAACAGATGCTCCCGACGGCAATAACCGATCCGCCTCATTCGGTGACAGGATCACGTCTCCGCAAACGGTGTCAGTCAACACGGACGTGACGGTCAAGGATATCCAATTTGAAAGCGCGAATACGTATGCCATTGGAGGTCCAGGCAGCGTTACGCTTGAGTCCGATTCAGGTAATGCCGCGGTCGGCGTCACGGAAGGCACGCATGAATTCCAAGTTCGGGTGAACTTGGCCAGTCCGACCGACATTACCGCGACCGCCGGTACTCAGCTGGATCTCAACAACCAACTGACCCTGAACGACAACGATTTGAACATCTCCGGGGAGGGTAAGGTCAACCTCAACATCGTCAATTCCGGCAATGGAACGATCAATAACTTGGGCATCTTGGGGGGCAGTGGCGTCAGTACCATCTCCGGCGATCTGATGAGCAGCGGCACGTTATCGTTCAATTTGGGAGGGATAGGACTCAATGAGTTCGATTCGTTCGATATTGGCGGAACCGCAACGCTCTTGGGACTGCTGGACGTCGAGTTGATCAATGGCTTCACACCCTCCTCCGGGGACATGTTCAACGTGCTGACGGCGGGTGGCATCACCGATAATGGTCTCGCGCTCACGACCGAGGCTGCCGCGATGTTCGCACTCGACGTGGGAAGCACTAGCATTATTCTCAGTTTTACTACGGGGTCCGAGCCCCTCGCAGGCGACTACGACGGCAGTGACGAAGTCGAAGTTGGTGACCTAAATCTGGTTCTTTTCAATTGGGACCAGCCGGGGAGCACCCTGCCCACCGGCGAGGGAGGATGGGTGAATCAGCGTCCGGGGGATACGGAGAAAGTGGGTGTGGAGCAACTAAACGGAGTGCTCTTTAACTGGGGTAATACGGCAGTTACCGCGTCGGCGCCCGAACCCACTTCGCTATTGTTGCTGGTGATGGCTTGGTGTGGCGTATTGATGTTTCGCAGACGATAGCTCGGTCAGAATGACACAATCGTTCCCGTTAACCGATTAAAATCAACACCCTCCATGCGAGGTAGGGTGTGCCCAGTCGAGCGCCCGAATCATGCTTTTAAAATTGGAAAAAACGCTTGACACGCCGCGAGCGTCTACGTAGTATGTCTGTTACCTTATCATTCAAACTATTATTCGTCGGTTAGAACAGCGATCCAGTACGTGCGGCCCCGGCGAGGCCGCCGATCCACATTTTTTCGAGAAAGCCACTCCGGGAAACTTTAAATAGGACGTGATCCGTTTTTCTGCACTACCCATCGGTTGGGTAGCCCTGCAGAGATTGGGATGACGTCCTTTTTTGTTGTTCGTGGTAAGTCGATTTTGGGGGAAACCAATCAATGAGATTACGC
>Ga0310121_10003002_pt1 | contig 15666 bp, 9 predicted proteins | sample CB27_Tmax_986_MG_FD_203504 | JGI IMG/M metagenome (GOLD analysis project Ga0310121, IMG submission 203504) | Marine microbial communities from Western Arctic Ocean, Canada - CB27_Tmax_986 | ecosystem: Environmental > Aquatic > Marine > Oceanic | place: Canada: Western Arctic Ocean | collected...
TTACTTAAGGGAATTCGACCGATGATGGGATCAGGAGTCCTGTGGGTGCTAACGGCCGAAGGGGAGACCTATCACCAGGGGGTGCGGCAACTGGTGCGGAATTATTTTTCCCTGGAGGATGAAGTTCACAATTTGCACCAGGCGGTGGCTGGCCGTGTTCGGGTGGCCTCGATTTACTCCATCGGCTTGAGCCACCTCCATCAATATGTCGGTGACTTTATGTCGCGACATCCGCAGGCGAACCTGCGGTTGCAGTACCAGCATCCGGACGAAGTCTATGATTTGGTCCAACGGGATGAGGTGGACGTTGGTTTGGTCAGCTATCCCAAGTCGTCGCGCAATGTCGAGGCGGTCGCCTGGCGTGATGAGCCTATGGTTTTCGTTTGCGCTCCGGATCATCCGCTGGCCTCCCAAACCAGCCTGGCTCCAGATCGGCTGGACGGTTTGGATTGGATCGGATTTGACCGGGGTCTCCGCATTCGCCGTGAGATCGATCGGTTTCTGTCGAGCCACAACGCGGAAATCAATATGGTCAACGAATTTGACAATTTGGAAACGATCAAGCGTGCCATCGAAATCAATGTCGGCGTTGCCCTGTTGCCCCAGCCAACCATCGTGCGCGAGGTTCAGCTCGGTTCGCTGGTGGCCATTCCCTTGGCGTACGGCGAATCAGCCGACGAGCCGCCACTGCACCGGCCGTTGGGGATCATTTATCGGCGTGGTCGCAGCCAGGCACCGACCGTGGTTCGTTTTATCAAAGAACTGCAGGAAATTGACCTGTCGGTGGCGACCGAGGATCCGCGCCTCCTCACGTCGGAAGATAGGACGACCGATTCGCCCGTACCGATCAGGGCAGCCGATATCGCCGAGCGGGCCTAACCAGACACAAATCAGAGACAGACAGTGACAAGAGAAACGCACATCCGCGGGGGAATTAAATCATGAGCCGCTTTCCAGCCAAGCAAGGGCTGTATGACCCGGCCAACGAGAAAGACAGTTGCGGTGTCGGCTTCATTGCCCACATCAAAGGCAACCGTACCCACCAAATGGTGTTGGACGCGGAACAGATGCTGCGCGCGATGGACCATCGCGGCGCCTGCGGCTGTGAGGCCAACACGGGCGACGGCGCGGGCATGATGACGGCGCTGCCACATGAATTTCTGGCAAAGATCGCCCAGCAGGATTTGGGTAGGGCGCTTCCTCCAGCGGGCAAATTCGCCGCGGGAATTATTTTTCTGCCCACCGATCCGGCTGAACAATCCGCGTGCCGGCGGCGCGTGGAGGAAATGATCGGACGGCAGGGCCAACAGTTAGTTGGGTGGCGCACGGTCCCGATCGACCCAGAGGGTGCCGATGTCGGGCCGACCGCCCTGGATTCAATGCCGCATATCGAGCAGCTGTTCATTGCGGCTGGCGACGGAGTGGAGGGGGACGCCTTCGAGAGACAGCTGTATCTGATTCACAAACAGGCCAGCTGTGCGATTCGCAACGACCGCGGGCTCCAGCATGGTTTGGACTTTTACATCTGCAGCTTATCTACCAAAATCATCACGTACAAAGGCATGCTGAGTTCCGCGCAACTGCTTCCTTTCTATCCGGATCTGGCCGATCCGGATTACACCACGCACCTGGCGATGGTCCATTCACGGTTTTCGACCAATACTTTTCCCTCTTGGGATCGCGCTCAACCGGTTCGATTCATGTCGCACAATGGCGAAATCAATACTTTGCGCGGCAACATGAATTGCATGCGCGCCCGCGAGGGTGTTATCAAAAGTGAGTTATTTGGCGACGAGTTGCCAAAAGCGTTTCCGATTGTCGAGCCGGAGTGTTCCGACTCGGGAACGTTTGACAACGTGCTGGAGTTTCTGCTGATGACGGGACGGACCTTGCAGGAGGCCATCATGATGATGATTCCAGAGGCGTGGCAGAAACACGACACTATGGACGAATCGAAGCGGGCCTTTTACGAATATCATTCCTGCTTGATGGAACCATGGGATGGTCCGGCGTCGATCGCCTTTACGGACGGACATTACATTGGTGCGGTGCTGGATCGAAACGGCCTGCGTCCCAGTCGCTATTATCTCACTCACGACGACCGCGTGATCATGGCGAGCGAAGTGGGCGTACTGCCAGTCGATTCCAAGATCGTCAAGCACAAGGGACGCTTGCAGCCGGGCAGGATGTTTCTAATCGATTTCGAACAGGGCCGAATGATTCCCGACGAGGAGCTCAAGGCCGAGTTTGCGGCGCGCCGTCCCTATGCCCAGTGGCTCACAGAGAATCGCATCTGTTTTGACGACTTGCACACCGAGCAAGAGGCCCACGGATTTGAACCAGACACGTTGCTGGCCCGCATGCAGGCTTTCGGTTTCACCACCGAAACCATGAACTTCATGTTGCTGCCTATGATCCACGAGCAGCGCGATCCCGTGGGGTCGATGGGCAACGATTCGTCGTTGGCCTGTTTATCTGACAAGCCGCGGATGTTGTACGACTATTTCAAGCAGTTGTTCGCGCAAGTCACGAATCCGGCGATCGATTCGATTCGTGAAGAAGTCATCATGTCGCTGGAGTGCTACATCGGCCCCGAAGCCAACTTGCTCGAAACGACCGATCTGCACTGCCACCGTTTGCTCATCCCGCATCCCATTCTGACAAACGAAGAGTTGGCGGCGCTGAAACACATGGATTATCGCGGATGGAAGTCGCGCACGATTGATATCACGTTTCCGCGGAGCGAGGGGGTCGCGGGCAGGATGACGGCACTGGACCGCATCTGTACCGAGGCCGAAGACGCCATCGGCCAGGGGTACAGCGTCGTCGTGTTATCGGACCGGGCGACGTCCGCGCAGCGCGTGCCCATCAGCTCGTTATTGGCGGTCGGCGCCGTGCATCAGCACCTGATCCGTCAGACCAAACGTACTCGCATAGGCATCGTGTTGGAGTCGGGCGAAGCGAGGGAAGTCCACCATCATTGCCTGTTGATCGGATTTGGTGCCGACGCCATCAATCCCTATTTGGCGTTCGAGGCACTGTGGCAGGCGCGGCGGGATGGCCTGACCGATGATGACCAGTTGGGCGACGACGACAAGATCGTCGCGGCTTACCGAAAAGGGATTGCCAAAGGCATGTTGAAGGTCATGGCCAAGATGGGGATCTCCACTCTGCAGAGTTACAAAGGCGCTCAGATCTTTGAAGCGGTGGGACTCCGCGACGAAGTGATTGACCGTTGCTTTACGGGTACGGCCAGTCGCGTGCAGGGTGTTGGTTTTGAGGTGCTCGCCAAGGAAACACTGCGCCGCCACAGTCTCGGCTATCCGGAGATTCTCGACGACCGACTGCCCCTCTTGCCCAACGTCGGCGAGTTTCACTGGAGGTCGGCGGGCGAGCGGCATATGTGGGATCCGCAAGCGATCACCGACATTCAGGTCGCCGCGCGAACCAACAGTCATGAGGCCTACCAGCGGTTTGCCGACCACATTAACGGCGAAGCAAAGAAGAACTGCGTTTTGCGAGGTTTGATGGTCTTCAAGGAGGGTGTCGCAGGTGAACCGATTCCGGTGGACGACGTCGAACCGGCCAGCGAGATCGTGAAACGGTTTTGCACCGGTGCAATGAGTTTTGGATCCATCTCGGCCGAAGCCCATGAATCGTTGGCCGTCGCCATGAATCGAATGGGTGGAAAGAGCAACACGGGCGAAGGGGGCGAGGATCCGGTGCGCTTCGAGCCGCTGCCTAACGGTGATTCCAAGCGCTCCGCGATCAAACAGGTTGCCTCGGGACGGTTCGGCGTGACGATTAACTACCTGACCAACGCCGACGAACTACAAATCAAGATTTCGCAGGGGGCCAAGCCGGGCGAAGGTGGTGAGCTGCCGGGTGGCAAAGTTGACGACACTATCGCGCGGATCCGTTATTCCACCCCTGGTGTTGGACTCATTAGTCCGCCGCCACACCATGACATTTATTCGATCGAGGATCTCAAACAGTTGATCCACGATCTGAAAAACGCGAATCCGTCGGCCCGGGTGAGCGTCAAACTCGTGTCGGAGGTCGGCGTTGGTACCGTCGCCGCGGGGGTCGCCAAGGGGTATGCCGATCACATACTGATTTCTGGCGATGTTGGTGGAACGGGTGCCTCGCCGTTGACCAGCATCAAGCATGCGGGCCTGCCCTGGGAACTCGGTATTGCCGAAACCCATCAGACGTTGGTGTTGAACGATCTTCGCAGCCGAGTTGTGCTGCAAACCGACGGCGGGCTCAAGACGGGTCGGGACGTGGTCATTGCCGCCATGCTGGGCGCCGAAGAGATGGGTTTCTCGACGGCTCCCTTGATCACCTTGGGATGCATCATGATGCGCAAGTGCCATTTGAACACTTGCCCCGTGGGAGTGGCGACACAGGATCCCGAGCTGCGCAAGAAGTTCACTGGCCAACCGGAGCATGTCGTCAATTACCTGTTCATGGTGGCGGAAGAAGCGCGAGAAATCATGGCCCGGCTCGGTTTCCGCTCGGTCATTGAGCTGATTGGTCGTAGCGACTGTTTGGACATGTCCGCAGCGATCAACCACTGGAAAGCCGACGGGTTGGACCTCACGGCGATCCTTGCGCCAGCCCGTCCGAAGCACGACAATGTCGATGTCTACTGCACGCAGGCACAAGATCATGGGCTGGAATTGGCACTGGACAACCAGCTCTTGGAGCTGGCCAAAGCGGCACTGGATAGCGGTGACAAGGTCAACATTGAGCTGCCTATCGTGAACACCAATCGCACAGTGGGGACGATCCTTAGCCATCATGTGGCCAAGCGGTATGGATTGGAGCTGCTGCCCGACGACACGATCCACATCAAATTCAGCGGTTCAGCGGGTCAAAGTTTGGGCGCATTTTTGGCCAAGGGCATTACGATTGAATTAGCAGGCGATGCGAACGACTACGTTGGCAAAGGATTGTCAGGCGGGCAGCTCGTCATTTACCCGCCCAAAGACAGCACTTTTGCCGCGGAGGAAAATATCGTGATTGGCAATGTGTGCCTCTATGGCGCGACAAGCGGCAAGGCCTTTTTCCGAGGCCGCGCGGCCGAGCGGTTTTGCGTGCGAAACAGCGGCGCGTGGACCGTCATTGAAGGGGTCGGCGACCACGGTTGCGAGTACATGACCGGCGGTCGCGCCGTGATTCTCGGCCGGACCGGTCGCAACTTTGCCGCGGGCATGTCAGGCGGCGTCGCTTACGTTTGGGATGTTGCCGGGGACTTCAATATCCGGTGCAATTTGGAAATGGTGGAGCTGGAACCGGTCGAAGCGGAGGAAGATGTTGAGGAACTCAAGGGCCTGATCCAAGAACACCTCGATTCCACCGGCTCGGTCGTGGCCGAGCAGGTCTTGGCGGACTGGCCCAATGTCTTAAGCCAATTCGTGAAGGTCATGCCGACGGACTACAAGCGCGTCTTGATCGCGCGAAAACAAAGGGAAATGCTAACAGCAAGTGCCTCGTCAACTTTATAACTTTGGTGTTGGACGGCAGGAAGAGTAACCCGATGCGTAAGCGAGGAATGCGGCGAATTGCAGCGTCGTTCTCGCTAACGCGTCGCGCTTACGATTCTCGTGATCAACTCCAAAACTTTCGCTTGACAAGGCAATAGTTGGGAAATTTTGTAGGCGGAGATAATGTGTGATGGGCGATCCAACGGGATTTAAGCAATTCGATCGAGAAGTGGTTCCTTACCGAGACCCGCTCATGCGATTGGAAGATTTCAACGAAATCTTCACACAGGCGGATGACGGGCACCTCAAGACCCAGGGTGCGCGGTGTATGGATTGCGGTGTGCCCTTTTGCCAATCCAGCTCCGGATGTCCGATCGACAATCTTATTCCCGAGTGGAACGACCTCGTCTATCAAGGCCGCTGGCGTGACGCACTGCATCGATTGCACAAGACGAACAACTTTCCCGAGTTCACAGGGCGAACCTGTCCGGCGCCCTGCGAGGGAGCTTGTGTGCTGGGAATTATTGACCCCGCCGTGACGATCAAGAATATCGAGAACGCCATCATCGATCGCGGTTTTTCTGAAGGGTGGGTCACCGCCAACCCGCCCCAGCATCGCACGGGCAAGAAAGTGGCTATCGTCGGCTCGGGTCCAGCTGGATTGGCGGCGGCCGCCCAATTGAACAAGGTGGGGCATACGGTCACGGTTTACGAGCGAGCCGATCGCATCGGCGGCCTGCTCATGTACGGCATTCCCAATATGAAGTTGGACAAGGGGGTTGTCCAGCGTCGCATCGATCTGCTGAGCGAAGAAGGGATTGTCTTCGTCACCAAGGCTCATGTGGGGAAGAAGGAGGAGCTTCCCTCTGGGCACATGACGCAAATCATGGAGGAGCGAGGTTGCGAAGTACAATACATCGACCCGAATGAATTGATGGCGGACAATGATGCCTTAGTGCTGTGCACTGGAGCGACCCGCCCGTTCGACCCAACCTCGCGGTCTCCGGGACGCGACGCGAAGGGAATCCATTACGCCATGGATTTTCTGACACGTAACACGAAGAGTCTCTTGGATTCTGGGTTGGAAGACGGCGAATATTTGTCAGCCAGTGACAAGGACGTGATCGTCATCGGTGGCGGAGACACGGGGGCGGATTGCATCGGCACGTCGCTTCGACACGGATGTCGCAGCATGGTGAATTTCGAGTTACTTGACCAACCGCCGAACGAGCGGGCGGCGAACAATCCCTGGCCACAATGGCCGAGAATTTACCGGGTCGACTATTCCCACGCGGAAACAAAAGCGCGGTTTGGAGAAGATCCCCGCGCCTATTGCGTGTTGACCAAGCAGTTCATCACCGACGGCGACGGCCAGCTGACTGGGGTGAAAACGGTCCGGGTCGATTGGTCCAAGCCGGGCGAAAAGGCTCCCTTCTCGGAGGTGCCAGAATCGGAAAAAGTCTGGCCAGCCGACCTGGTGCTGCTAGCCACGGGCTTTCTCGGGCCAGAAAAAACAGTCGCTGCGATGTTAGGGCTGGATATGCAGAATCCCCGGGGGAACTGGGAAACCTTTGCTGCCCAGCACGGCGATTACACCAGCAACGTGCTGGGGGTATTTGCGGCGGGAGACTGCCGCCGCGGCCAGTCGCTCGTCGTGTGGGCGATCAACGAGGGACGGGGCGTGGCTCGGGAAGTGGACCTGTTTTTGACGGGGAGCAGTGGCCTGCCGGCGCCGGAAGTGACTTTGGGCAGCGCTTTGGCTGAAGAAACGGTTTGATCCGAATATCGCCCCGGCGCGGGTCCCAGTTGTCGCCTGGCCAACCCAGAAAACGGCAGTGATACCCCCGTCCACTTGTACTGCTGCTTGGGCACGTGATAACCTCAACAGACTACTGAACAAGGCCTTTTGGTAGTCACCGAGCGGAACAAGAGCCTCCCGTCCCATCCCTGTTGCAATCTAGCTGAAAAGTGCCCCGACGCGACGACATTCGCAAGATTCTGCTGATCGGTTCCGGGCCAATTGTAATTGGTCAAGCTTGCGAATTTGATTATTCGGGGACCCAGGCCTGCAAGGCGCTCCGCGAAGAGGGTTACGAGGTCGTCCTCGTCAATTCCAATCCCGCCACGATCATGACCGATCCCGACACGGCGGATCGAACTTACATCGAGCCCTTGACCTGGCAGACGGTTGCCAAGGTGATCGAGCGCGAACGGCCGGATGCTCTATTGCCGACGTTGGGAGGCCAAACCGGACTGAACACCGCCATGGATTTGGCCCGCGAAGGTGTATTGGAGAAGTACGGTGTCGAAATGATCGGCGCCAATGCGCAGGTCATTGCTAAGGCCGAAGAGCGTGATCAATTCAAAGTCGCGATGGAAAAGATTGGGCTGAACGTTTGCCGCGGCCAGACGGTCCGCAACATCGAGGCGGCTCGTCAGGCGGTCCAGGACATCGGGCTGCCCTGCGTTGTCCGTCCCAGCTTTACACTCGGCGGCAGCGGATCGGCAATCGCCTACAACCGCGAGGAATTTGACGCCTTTGTCCGCAATGGATTGGACCAGTCACCGGTGACCGAGGTGTTGATCGAGGAATCGATCATTGGCTGGAAGGAATTCGAGATGGAGGTCATGCGGGATCTCGACGATAACGTTGTGATCATCTGTTCGATCGAAAACTTCGACCCGATGGGGATTCACACGGGCGATTCGATTACCGTAGCTCCCGCACAAACGCTGACGGACAAAGAATACCAGCATATGCGCGACGCCAGCCTCGCGGTCATTCGCGAGATTGGAGTGGAGACCGGAGGCTCGAACATCCAGTTCGCTGTTGATCCGAAAACCGGTCGCATGATTGTGATTGAGATGAATCCACGCGTGAGTCGTTCCAGTGCCTTGGCGTCGAAGGCGACCGGTTTTCCGATCGCCAAGATTGCCGCTAAATTGGCGGTGGGCTATCGGCTGCATGAGCTGCCGAACGACATCACGCGTCAGACAAAGGCCTGTTTCGAACCAAGCATTGATTACGTCGTTACCAAGGTTCCCAGGTTTGCCTTCGAAAAATTTCCCGAGGCGGACGCGACGCTGATGACCCAGATGAAAAGCGTCGGCGAGACGATGGCGATTGGTCGGACGTTCAAGGAATCGTTCCAAAAAGCGCTGCGTGGCCTGGAAGTCGGCAGTTTTGGCTTCGGTTGTGATAACAGTGACCTCTGGGACACCGATCAACAACCGGGCGACAGTGAAATACGAGCGAAGCTTTCCATTCCCAACGCGCAAAGGGTATGGTATCTCCGCTACGCCATCAAAACCGGGATGACGACCGAGGAAATCTATGAATTGACTGCAATTGATCCATGGTTTCTCGACCAGCTGCAGGACATCGTCGAGATGGAAGAGGAGTTGCGCCGCGTCGGGTCATTGGGTGCGGTGGATGACCAAACGATGTTGATGGCCAAGCAATACGGATTCTCTGATCGCCAGCTGGCCACCATCTGGGACGTGTCCGAAATGGATGTTCGCCAGTCGCGCAAGCGGCAGGGGGTCGTAACCACCTACAAGGCTGTGGACACCTGCGCGGCCGAGTTCGAGGCGTATACGCCGTACTATTACTCCACCTACGAAATCGAAGACGAGACGCCGCCGAAACAGCCGAATCAGCGTCGCGTGATGATCCTTGGCGGGGGACCCAACCGCATTGGTCAGGGAATCGAGTTCGACTATTGCTGCTGTCATGCCAGTTTTGCGCTGAGGGAAATGGGCATCCAGTCGATCATGGTGAACTCGAACCCGGAGACGGTCAGCACCGATTACGACACGAGTGACATTCTATTTTTCGAGCCGCTGACGATTGAGGACGTGCTGAATATTTGTGATCGTATTGAACCTGACGGTGTGATTGTGCAGTTTGGCGGTCAAACGCCATTGAACCTGGCACGCGGGCTGGCCACGGCCGGCGTACCGATTATTGGTACCTCGGTCGATACGATCGAAGCCGCTGAGGATCGCGAAAAGTTTCAACAGGCGTTACAGCAATTGGAACTTAGACAACCAGCCAACGGCATTGCCAGGACGTTAAACACGGCGCGCGCCCAGGCCGAAAAAATCGGCTATCCCTTGATCGTCCGTCCAAGCTTCGTGCTAGGTGGTCGGGCGATGGAGATCTGCTATGACCGAAGTCAGTTCGAACAGTACATCGTCGAGGCTTTTGTCGTCGCTGAAGGGAAATCGGTGTTGATCGATCGTTTTCTGGAGGATGCCACGGAAGTCGATGTCGATGCGATCGGTGACGGCACGGACGTGGTCATTGCCGGGATCATGGAGCACATCGAAGAGGCCGGGGTTCATTCGGGTGATTCGGCCTGCGTCATCCCGGCCTATAGTCTGTCGGCGGAAGTGTTGGACGAAATTCGGCGCGCAACGGTCTCGATGGCGAAGCACTTGAACGTGGTCGGATTGATGAATGTTCAATACGCCGTAAAAGATGAAGACGGACAGCAGGTACTTTACGTTTTGGAAGTCAACCCGCGGGCCAGCCGGACGGTTCCCTTCGTGGCCAAAGCGACCGGGCTCCCCGTGGCCAAGATTGCTGCCAAGGTGATGGCGGGAAGCAGCCTGGCGAAACTCGGTGTGACAGAGGAACCGACGCCGCGGCACGTCTCGGTCAAGGAAAGCGTCTTTCCATTCCGCAAATTTTTGGGCGTCGACATTGTGCTGGGACCTGAAATGCGGAGCACGGGAGAGGTGATGGGCATCAGCGAACGATTCCCGCTGGCCTTTGCCAAAAGCCAACTGGCCGCTGGGACGGTGCTTCCCAGCGAAGGGCGCATCTTTGTAAGCGTCGCCGATCGCAACAAACATCGCGTCGTGGACCTGGCCCGACGGCTGACGGCGATGGGATACGAAGTCATGTCGACCCTGGGGACCGCTAAGCGATTGGAGCAGGAAGGGATCGACGTGAGTCAGGTCAAGAAGATCGCCGAGGGACACCCCAACCTGTTGGATCATTTGATCGACGGCAATGTATCCTTGGTCATGAATACGCCCAGTGGCAAAGGGGCAAGAACGGACGAAGGCCGCATCCGCGCGGCGGCGGTCCAGCACGGTGTGCCCTGCATCACCACCATCGAAGCGGCTGAGGCCGCGGTGAGCGCCATGGAGGCATTGCGGGAGGAGGATATGAACGTCGAAGCCTTGCAGGATCGCTTCGCGGCAGCAAAAGCGGCCCTTTCTTGAGTCGCGCTTCAACATCTGGTCTCGACTGAGCCAATCCGATATGATCATGCTCATCTACCTAAGGATCGTTCGAGAAATAACTGTCCGCTGTACCCTCGCCCCCTGGGGAGAGGGCAGGGTGAGGGGATTAAGAATATGCCAGTTATTTCTCGAATGATCCTAACATCCTCGGAGGAATTGACGCGATGACTCAAGACTCAAATGCCTTCACTGACGTCTTCATCGTCGGGACCCCGTTACTGGCCCAATTCGGCAATCCGATTGCCTTGCTATTGATCGGTTTTTGCTTGTTGTTCCTGGCGTTTATGGGCATTGCGCTGATGGTGTACGGCAAAATGTGGTTTCAGGCGTACATGTCCGGAGCCAAGATTACTTTCCCGAGTCTAATTGGAATGGGATTCAGGCAAGTCAACTCGACAATGATCATCAACGCGAAGGTCATGGCCGTTCAGTCTGGGCTCAGCATCGATCGGCAGCACGGGATTTCCACCGCCCGACTCGAGGCCCATTATCTGGCCGGTGGTGACATCATGGGCGTGATCAACGCCATTATCGCCGCTCAACGAGCCGGTATTGATTTGGATTTCGATCGCGCCTCCGCCATCGATCTGGCCGGGCGCGACGTCTTAGACGCGGTGCGGACCAGTGTTAACCCGAAAGTCATCGACTGTCCGGATCCCTCTCGCAGCGGCAAAACGACTCTCAGTGCGATCTCCAAAAACGGTGTTGAGTTGCGGATTCGCACTAGGGTGACGGTACGAACCAATCTGGAACAGTTGATTGGCGGAGCCACCGAAGAGACCATCATCGCTCGCGTTGGCGAGGGCATTATCACGTCCATTGGTTCCTCTGCGAGCCACCTTCAAGTGCTCGAAAACCCCGACCAAATTTCCCTCGCCGTGTTGGAACGCGGATTGGACACACAGACCGCATTTGAGATCGTCTCGATTGACATTGCGGACATTGATGTGGGTGAAAACATTGGTGCCAGATTGCAGGCGGATCAAGCCGAAGCCGACACTCGCGTCGCGCGTGCCAAGGCCGAACAGCGACGGGCGGAGGCGGTGGCTCGTGAGCAGGAAATGAAAGCCAAGGTCGCGGAGAATCGTTCCAGACTGGTGTTGGCCGAGGCTGAAGTCCCCAAGTCGATGGCGGAAGCCTTCCGGCGTGGCAATCTCTACTTGCCCGATGGCAATGCCACGGGTTGACGTTGGTTACTTCTTAATTCGAAATTCCGTTCTTCTATCCATGCCTGAGCTAGCGGCAAGGCATCTCTGCTGGACGAACTTCAATGGCTTGGGCGTGGCCGATACGTGTTTGTGCCGCTGTTTTTATCGGTCGTTGATAGCACCTGACCAGACCTTCCCTTGCCCAGTCGATCGTCGTTCGTCTACAAGTTTACAGCGGAGCCGACAAATCCACCGACCAGGGAGGGTCGATATGATAAGCACCGAACACACTAGCCAGCGGATGGCCATTCTCGGATGCGCATTCGCTTTTATCCTGGGGATATTGCTCCAGCCGCTGTTGTCCAAGGCTCACGGAGTCGAGGTCGCTGATCTCAAGGACCAGCTCGAAAAAGGACTTCAGGCGCGGTTGGAGCGTGAATTCGTCTTTGTCGAGCGCGTCGTGACGATGGTCGAGAAGGACGAATTGCCGTTGGTGCTGGTCCGCAGCACCTTCAACTGGGCACGCCACAAGCACAAAGAATATCCGTTCCCCTACTTCGAACGGGCGCTGAAAATAAGGGCTCGACGCGTCGGCGTCGTCATCCAGTGAGCCTGGTGCTCTCTCAATCTTAAATTGTCGAGTGTTGATCGTAGGACGGGACTCCGAGCCCGTCCAATATACGGTCACCTGCGGTGACGGCGACGGGATCGGAGTCCCGTCCTCCACTGCCAAGCTGCGATCACCCGAACATTGGGTATTTCTGCATAAAGGTACGCAAACTCTCACAGGATTTGTCATAACTCCTTTGTCGACAGGCAATTTGCTTGATTCGTCGACCCCCAAGTTCAAACAAGCTTCAGGTCGAGAATTTTGGGGGTCATTGGGTCTAACCGTACAAACGTTCCGAAAGTTGGGTGTTTCTGCACAAAGGGACGAAAAGGTTCATAGAAATTGCCCCAAGGACCGCCATCTAGGGTCGGTTTGGCAGTCACCGCCGGTGCGTCGGCGTTTCACGCCGACGCGTCGTGGCCAACTGCCATTCCAGCCTCAGAACGATGTGTCCTTAGGCACTTCGGCCATCCGCCGAAATGTCACATGTCACGCCCTCCTGTGTCGCGAGTGCTGGGAAAACGCGGGGCTTCCCCTAGCAGAATCCCACTGTCGTCAAAATGATGACACTGCCGCAGAGGTGGCGGACACCTCTGCAAGTTCGTGTCGAACGGAACTCGCGTCGGTTTGTCCAACCTCCGCGTCGAACCGAACCGGCAAAGTGCATTCGGTGTGAACCACCTCTGCAGTTTTCGCGCACTCAAAAACTTCAGCGGCAGCCGGAAACATGCCCTCCTGTGCAGGTCGGCCTGCTGCCGTTCGACGCTTCGGTCGCGATCCTTACACACCAGCGAGATGGCGGGCGGATCGTCTTGACTGCGCGCTGACGATGAGTTTTTTGGTACGCCCTGAATCAGATCGTTATCTGCGTCGGGTGTCGGCCCAACGTAGTCTTGGCCCAAGCAAAAACCCAGCGGTCGATTTCACCGACGGACAATCTCGATGAGATCGGCTCAACACGCAGGCGAAACGGCTCGATCCTCTCATCGAGAGGCCGGTCTGCAACATTTCTTGAACTTCTTGCCACTCCCGCACGGACAGGGATCATTGCGTCCGACCCGTGGCTCAATTCTGTCGATCTTCGCTGCGGACTCCTGGCGAGGTTCTGGAATAGGGCGTGGATCACGCTTTTCGGGCATCGGGTTAACAGCAGGTTTCTCCTTTTGCGGCTGAAAAGCCGCCCAGTGTTTCAGCATATCGATCGTGTCTTCGATATGCGTAGTTTCTCCCTGCAATCGATGCAACACGTCATCTTTGCCGCGAGCGAGCTGACGGTCGACATCCTCTAGCCCAATCATGAATTCATCGACCAGATCGTGATCATAGGCCCGTTTGATATCGTCGTACGCCTCTTCCGGGTAGAGATCGTGAAGTGAATGGACTGCCGCCAAGACGGTTTCAGTATCTTCGTCTTCGGTAGCCCCGATCAAAATCTCTCTGAGGTGAGCTACAATTTCATCGCGGCTACGAAGCCCGCCAGCCACCAACCGCACCATTCCCGTCATCAAAGCCCACCGCACATACTCGTCCAACTCTCGATTGCGGATCAGAGTCAGGACTTCATCCAATCGTTCGCTCACCATGACCGGGACGGCCAACGGTAGAACTTCATGAATGCCATCGCCAAACAGTTCTGATGGCAGATCATCTGGTAGACTTACGGCTCGTATGATCGTCTCGAACGCCTCGGCAGCTCGGAATTCGATCAACAAGAACAATGCAAGAAATGTCCATTCGTCTCGAGTTTCCCGCCATCTTTGACGTCCTGAACGGCCCGCTCGATCAACTGCACAAGCCGCGAAACGATCTGGTCGCGATGCTTTTGGGCGGCCCGAATCGCCGCGACGGACAGTTCTCCAAATGGGGCGTCAATCTCCAGAACAATCTCATCCAACTCCATGTTCAGAGTTTCTTCGGAAAGCCCAGTGTCAGAATCCATTCATCGGCCCCCTTTGTGGGAATGAAAAACAGGCAGCAGCAAGACTTCAAATAGTCTAGCAAAGCACCAACTTGTGGATAGTGCCGACAGTCCGAAGCAATCGCCCCACCGGGGTGGGGTTTGTACCACCTGCGACGGCCTTCGCAATTCATACTATCCCGGCGGCCGCGGAAGCCGCTACCAATTGATCCGCCTCTTAGATTGACGGTGCTGCCAGTCAAGGCATAAAACGACTCGCCGACCGATCCTTAGCTGCAGGGGTGGATCAACCTAACAGACACCTCTGAGGTTAGGCAGATTCGTGAACTCGCGGAAGATTGTCCAACCGCTGCAGATTTGATCCTCGCGTTCGTGCGGTCGGTCACACCGACCGTATCTAATGAGAAGCTGTTACGACCGTCGGACGTGAACACCGCGCACTTTACCGGCCATTGATCAGAGGCGCCTAAGGGCGGCCGACCTGGGCTAGCCGACTCACTTATCACTACATTGGGCTTGCCGCTCGAGCGCGTGATCGAGACGTCGACGACACGCCCGGCCGCGATTCTCAGTCAAGACGAACTGGGCACGTTGCGCATCGGATCGATTGCGGACGCGGCCGTTTTGGAAAAACAAGAAGTCCGTTTTCTGTTTATGGACAGTTATGATCAGCAGCGTATCGGCAATGAACTGTTGATCGACGCGGCGAACTCGTTCCGGGCGGCGGCGGACTTCGAATGCGACAACTGGCCGACCCCAACTAAGTTGTAATCGCCTTCTAGAGCGCCGGCGCGGGCAATACAAAGAACCTCATCCGGGCGAGTTCGCGAGAATCGGTAAGGTCAGCTCTTACAGCGGTCGCGGCGCCCGCATGCCGAGGAGACAGACGCCCAGCAAGGTGGCCAACATTGCCAGCGTCGCCGGCTCCGGAACCTGCGTAATCGTTAGCGCAACTCCTAAAACGTCATAAGCCCCCGTTCCCTGAGAATCCATAACTAAGTTGATCCGGTTGCCGGCGCTCACGGACTGACCACTTACTCCCAGAGGGCCCGTGGTCGTGCCAGCGAGCGACGTCGCGTCACCGAGAGACCCAGTCAGCAGATTGCCGGCCGAGTTGTTCAGGTCGATGTGGTAATCGATGCCGTTGGATCCTGGTCCATGGTCTTGCCGAAACACGATCTCGGCCGAGATGTCAACTTGGCCCGTAATCGGACTCAGCCAACTGGCGATCAATTCCGAGTCGCC